>Ga0209635_10004679_pt1 | contig 10767 bp, 8 predicted proteins | sample DeeMarSWOR230_32_FD_187463 | JGI IMG/M metagenome (GOLD analysis project Ga0209635, IMG submission 187463) | Marine sediment microbial communities from White Oak River estuary, North Carolina - WOR-2-30_32 (SPAdes) (version 2) | ecosystem: Environmental > Aquatic > Marine > Intertidal zone >...
GAAAATGGTGTCGCCTGGACTGCGGGAGATACCATCTGGGGAAATATCCATACCAATGGGATTTTAAATCATCAAAATGATGCCAGTATTGTCTTTTATGATAAAGTAACGGCAGGGAAGGGGATTTCTGCTCCCCCCAAGAATGCTAATACAAAGTTTCTGGGAGGCTATGAGGTTGGTGTATATGTGCCTCAGGTAACCAACATGACCGACTTGATAAATGCAGCTGGAACCGGTGGATTTTTATTTTCAAATCCCGCCAATACTTTGGGAATAGAATTCAACAATGATGGAACATTGGATCTGTATAATAATGGTGTTAAGTTTGCTGATGACACAACTTTTGCCGCACTAGCACCCAATGGAGCGATTTATGCAGCAGGACCAATTACCGTTTTCGGAACAGGAGGCATTAACACGCCCGCAGGGGGTATAACAATTGGTTCTGGAACTGATATCACATTGAAGAATCCTATCGGTTATGCTGATGATCCGTTAAGCAATCCTAATTCCGATGATTTACTGGCACTGGTAGCCTTGAACAATATTATAATTGACAATCAGACAATTGCCAACTGGGACATACAGAGTGTACTGATGGCCATTAATGGATCATTAACGGCAACCCAAATGAATAAAAATGGCTCATTTAATTATTTAGGCAGTGTTTATCAGAGTGTTCGTGGTAATGCCAAAATGTTCCAGAGTTTTTATAAGAAATACCACCATGATCAGCGCCTGAACAGTATCACTCCTCCCTATTATCCGGGTGCCAGTGATCTCCAACTGATAGCATGGTGGGAGTGAATTATGTGAATAATGATAGGTGGTTGTTGGTAAATTAGAAGGATGGGATGAAAGTTAGAATATTAATGGTCTGCTAATAAAAGTATGAATGGTATGATAAGAAAATTTGATTCTATAAAAGAAACTAAATTTAAAGACTTATTAATTTTCAGTTACCTTATTTCAATAATTACTTAATAGCGAGGTACTTTTAACTTATTATGACATTTTTAGAGTAAAAGTCGGTCAGAAGCCGTTTATGAGAAAACCGCCGTCAACAGGGATGCATTGACCGGTTACATAAGCGGCGGCTGGCATGCAAAGAAAGGCGACCACGCTGGCTACTTCCTGCGGGTCGCCTATTCTTTTTAATGGGGTCCTGCTTAATATCTCATTCAAATACTTTTTATTTTTCAATACCGGTTGAGTTAAGGGAGTATTGATATACCAGGGTGCTACGGTATTAACTCTGATATTGTCGTCTGCCCATTCTACTGCCAGGTTGCGGGTAAGTTGCTCAAGGGCTGCTTTGCTCATACCATAGGGTGAGCCGGTACGCATATGAGTCAGTCCCGCCACTGAGGTGATATTAATGATACTGGCATTACCCGATTTCTTTAAAAGTGGATAAGATTTACGACACAGATCAAATACCGAATGCAGGTTGGTTTGCAAAATGTGATCATATTCTTCCTCACTATATTCCAACGTTTTTCTACGAATGTTTGTACCTACATTATTAACTAAAATATCTAATCTATCCCATTTTTTGTGTATTATCCGGAATAATCTACTGCAGTTATCTGGATTACTGATATCTAGGCTGGCACCATCCGCTTTGAAGTCCTGCTGTTGCCATTCCCGAAGACAATTCTCAAGATTCCGGGCATTACGTGCCACCACAAATATTTCTGCGCCAAAATTGAGAAATTCCCTGGCAATGGCCAGTCCAATACCTCTGGTGCCACCGGTAATGAGTGCATGCTTTTTGCTAAGTGTCCATCTATTCAGCATATCCTTTTCTCCCTGGTACTTGAAGGTATGAGATTTAAAGAAAAATCAAAAAGGAAAAAACAGAAAAAATTTTTTATTAAAGTACTTTAAACATTACAATTTTATCCAGTTGAATTTTAATTATTCATCCTTATGGTCCTTGGTGTTCTCTCGCTGGTTTCGGTGAAAAAAATATTAAAAAATTCATACTCATTAAAGAAAAGTCCATTTTAAGACGATAATTTAATAATCACTCCTAGAGGAGCACAAGATGGGCTTGAGTGAGGCATTCGTTGAAATCACCGAGTTAGCAAAGAAGCTTGAAAAAAAAGGCCTGCAGAAATATCCCGGATTGTGGGAGTATATTATCGATGAGAACTGGAAAATAAAATTGAATAAACATGATGAAATGATCGGAGCGGTTCCCGGGCATCATTGTCAGATATTATATCGGGGGTGGCCCAAAGGAATGATAGCGCGTTGGGGTGGTTGGATGAGCTGGGGACCGATTGCTAATGAGAATACTTTTATAGAAGCGGTTCAAAGGAAAAATAATCAAATGCGAAAGCAAAATGGGAAGTATAATGGTTATTTAACCTCTAAGCAAACAAAGACTGGAATTTTTTCTCAGCCGGTGTATTGGATGCGGTTAGATGATTAATATTTTACTTCTTCTAAATTTCTCTATAGATAGTTAAATCCAGTTCCTTTTTAATTTTAATAAAACCGAAAAAGTCCTCAATCACGCAAAATTTAGTTGGTTTTGAATTATCTATTGCTTAAAATAGTGAAAAATCACAATATTATTTAATATTGTTCATAAAAATGATAAATTTTACATATTCATGTTTTTACTGATGAGTATGAAATTCTTCTGTCTGTACGAGCGATATGCTTAAATTTAACAAGTTCTAACCTGTTCTTACCATGTTTTAGTGTTCTTAAATCCTGCACCTTTAAATTTGAAGGAAAATATATCATTTTGCATGGAGTTCTGCTCTATTATTATTTACATTTAATTTTTTGGCTTAACTTAAAAAATTTCATATAAATAAAAAAGGAGATTACTGTGATGTATTCATATACACCATCTAGCCAATACTGTATATCTGGTATGTTAAAAAGAATGTTGAATCCCTTAATTTATCTGGTAGCAGGTTTAATTCTGTTTGGGGGAATTATTTATGCAGATACTCCCAGGGGAAAGATGGGAGGATTCGCTTTGCACAAAGGTTCAGCTCGGATTACCGTAAATTCAGTGTACATCCTTGAATTATTTCCCGGGCAATCTTTTGACGGTTGGTGGTATTTCTGGTCCGAAGGCGATCCCCTTAGTGCTCAGTTAGAAGAATCCCCGGAGGTTTCCTGGCTTTCTGTTTCGCCTACTAGTTTTACTTCGAATTCCTGTACCGACATAGTTAACGTGAAATATAGCTTTACTGCTCCCAGCACTCCTGGAAAATATACCACCACTATTATAGATCAGAATGGTAACTGGGAAGACGATTTGGTGGAATTGTATGTTAGAGAAGCCCCTTATAGTGCGTGGGAAGAATATGTAGAGCTCAATCCCGGTCAGACCTACACCTATTACGATAGTATCTATTTTGATCCATTTACTGGTATAGGTTGTCTTGATTATTATATTCCAGGGCCCAGCGGTTTAGTAAACTATTCCTTAGTACCAGCCGTTACCTGGCTTACTATTACTCCTTCACAATTCACTATAACCGATATAGATACCGTTGTAGTGGAAGAGACTTTTTCATACGATATTCCCGGGGATTATTCGTGCTATGAAGTGTGGACGGCTCAGTATTTTACCTGGCCGGAATACACCCTGTGGAATCTGTCGGTACTGAGCGATATTTCTGATCCCGATACCGGCCCCGTTTCTACAACGTTTGCTCTTTATCAGAATTTTCCCAACCCATTCAATCCGGAAACCACCATCCGATATTCCTTGAACCAATCGGGGAGCGTTATTTTGAAAATTTATGACCTGCATGGACAGGAGGTCCGTTCCCTGGTAAGCGGAATCCAGTCGATCGGCATGCATAGTGTCGTATGGGATGGATATAATAATGTCGGCCAGCCGGTTGCGAGCGGGATATATATCTATCGTATTGAGGCTGGTAATTTTACCAACACCCGTAAGATGATCCTGATGCGATGAAGTTTTTTTGTTGATAACAGGCTTAAGGCAGGAGCCAAAAAGATAACCTCAGGCCTATCTCATTTTAGCACCTATACCCACCATCAGGTAATGGTATTTATTATGATGAACTGGTTAGAATCCTCATCTAAGGTATGATATTGAGTAAAAATAGGTGTTTGCGAGGCTATTATACCTCTCATAAACAGATACCAGCAGGATAACATCTATACCTACATTGATGATAAAAAATCTCAAGGGTGTAACCAAGTCCCCTCTTTTACAGGATTTTTCTTTGTATGAGAAAGCTGGTTTAAATTTACCCTAAATATTTTTATCATGGATTCCGATAATTAATTATGAAGTAGTATTAACTTAAAGTCATAAATTGCAGGATAATAATGGATTTATCTTCATTCCAGCGTGAATATTTCGAGGTATTTCGAAAATTGCCTGCAGATAAAAGGGAGTTTATTCTTGAATTAATGAGAAAATGTGTCAATGGGGAAATCTTGCAGGAAAGACTGGCGGAACTTATTCGAGAGGTTCAACAGGGAAAAAAGCTCGAGGATATTAAGGCCACTTTATAGTAAACCAGTAAATACAATAGGATCCCGAAACTTACCTCTTCTTAGTATTAACAAATGAAATAATTCTTCCATGCTCCTCCCTCCCATTCAATTACTTAACACAACTACGAACACCATATTTTATTACCTATAAGATCTCAATTATTTTGCATATGGAAAATTATATATAAAAATCTTTTTGATTATATTCTATTATTATTTTACCAGAGGCATCTTTGAATGGTATTTTTGCCTCTTTAATTAATGAGGTTCATCATAAAAATGGATACCTCAGAACGTAGATAAAGATGATAGTTTTTTAACCGGCGAAATTCTGTTTGAGTCCGGCTATTGCCGGACGAGTTTATTTCGCCGGAGGACTTTTTGGTTACTTTTTGGTCCGTCAAAAAGTAACAAAGAAAAAATATCTTTTATAGAAGATAGGAATGATCAGATTCAATTTGGGAATGATATAATATTGTACAAACTTAGTATATAAAAAATGTAGTGAAGTGAATTGTATTTTAAGAATTGTTAGATTCCAATAAATATTTTTTTGATGCAATAATAAGGTATAAAAAATGGATAATATGTTAAATTTTATAAATGCAGGCACTTATTATTGTGAAGAACCATTAATGATATTATAAATCCGTTATTGTAATTGATTTAAGGAGAAATGTAAGAAAACTTTTTATGTTCTTTAATCTAATCAAAATTCGTTTAGGTATATAACCACAGGAGTTTATTCCATTAAAATCATCTTTTTAGTATCAACATATTCTTCTGCCTTCAGGCGATATAAATAAAGGCCACTGGCCATCCCACTCGCATCCCAATCATATGAGTAACTACCAGGAGATAGTCTATCGGAAATTAGTGTTGTCACCTCTACTCCCAGAATGTTGTAAATTTTTAGGGTCACATCACTGGTCTTGGGCAGATAAAATTCAATAGTCGAAGTCGGGTTGAAAGGGTTGGGGTAGTTCTGATATAATCTATATGAATTGGTTAACGAAGAAATTCTTTCAGACTTTTCAATCGATGTTGTAAAACTTTTTAAATTGTATTCCAGCATACCTGCAATATTAATTTCCCTCCAGCGAACTTTACCAACTTCTTTAGCAAACCAGGTATCTTCAATACCAGCGTCAAAACATTCTGGTTTATGTTTAAAGTAATAACAGTCAGTGAATGTGGTAGTTGACGTAATTATTGAATCATCTTTACTTTTCAGGGTTATTTCAGCGCCGAATGAACACTCATATCCAGGTGGTAATTCCCAACTTTTTCCGGTATCCGCACTGAAATCAAACAAGATAAAATCTGTGCTATCACTCATGTTTAGCAAATACACCTTGTGACTATCTTCTCTTAACCAGACTTCTACCTGATCAGACCAACTTGTTAATCCATAATAAAATAAACCTTTAATAGTTGTAGTATCGATAATTTTTTCGGTAAGAGGAAAGTATTCATTGTCATATTCCCATTGATTTCCCATTCTGAGAGGGTAGTAAGATGAGTTATTTGAATTTTGAGAATATAGAATTGAACCAGGAAGAGAGAATAAAAATAGTATAAAAAAAAGTACGAAACTTTTCATTTTGATTTCATATAAGAATATCTACCATTTACAAAGCGATTCCAGATAAGCTGCAGAACCATCTCTCAACCACCCATCGAGTTGTGCAGGTTCTTTAAGTTGTTGTCCGCGCATACGTGGTACAACGATGAAATGGCAGTCAAGTTCAGGTAACGCAGTCATATCTCCCCATAATTTTTCAAATTGTGTTAATGGGAAAATATCTTCCTGACCCTTGCCCCAACGTTTTTTCACATCCTTTAAAGTGATATATGTTGGCATACGGGCTGAAAGGGTGCGAATGGCATTCATTACTTTTTTAGTATTACTTAAATCATCCCGGATTAAATTAAACACCTTAAGCAGCTGGTCAATATCAACCCAGGTGGTGCTCGTATTATAGTAAGAAAGCTTAAATTCTATTTCTTCACGTGGTAATGCCAATCCTTCGATCAACCGGACGTGCCCATCAATATTTGCTAAACCGCCGCCCCGGTCTTCAATGCGCCGGGTAATAACCTCGGTCGTTAAACCAGCCCCTTTATCTATGTGGTATCCTAATATTGCTGGATCAACATTTGTACCCACAGTGTCTATATTATGAATCAATAAATGACTTAGCTTTGGCCGTTCATCAAGTAATTTAAATAGTACACCATTACATAACAGGTTAGGTATTTCATACCAATGTCCCACGGGGTGTAAACATTGTAGCGGTAAATTGTCTGTATAATCACTGCCTTCACCCATTTTAACAGCCCAATCGATCAATGCCGAGTGTAAACTTTCCAAAACTTTTTGGGCTTGTTCATCAAGAAGTTGTTGTGGCATTTCTTCCCAGGCAAAAATAAGATCACGCACCATTGGTATCAGTCGCAATCCGACAAATCGACCTGGTGACAATATCAGGGGACCAGGGTATCCGTAATTTTCAACATGCTTCAAATAAGCTTCAATTGGCTGATATGTTAAATAGCTGGTTGTGAATAAATGGGGAAGTTGGGTACCACACAAATCGCTCATTTTACGGCTTTTGGCTAAATGGATTTCTACAAATGTACGGTGTTTATGATTTAACTTGCAAAATGGATTAAGCGCTTTTACCACCCCAGCACCTTTTGTCCAACGGCTTCCGGCTCCGCCGGCTAATGAAACTACTGCTACAGCGCCTTCTCTCAACGCATCCATACCAATATCATGATATTTTCGCGATAAACCATCAGTTGCATCGAATACGTCTTCTTCAGTTACGTCCTCTATTTTACTACTTATTGGTAAACGATTTTGAGAAAGCCCGATAAGTCCGCTTCGCAAATCAGCCCGGATCTGTTCATGCTGAATTTTATCAAATCCCCATTCATTCAATAAGTCGGTGAGATTTTTGTCTTCAGCCGACTCCTGGCTCCCACTGGGCAATAATCTATCGAACAACACCTCTATAATCCCTGAAAGTTCTGGTTTGTTGCGGCAAGCAATTCCGAATTGATTTAGTTCATTTCGTCGAATCATCGGCAATTCATGTCGTTCCCGGCGTAAAAGATCCGGGATCGAAAGAGTATAATACGCGGGTGGCATTAAGGCAGCGTTTTCAGTGAGTAGTACAGCAGTTGTGCCTGATTCATTAATTGTAAAGTCGTAAACCACTGGTTCAATACCAAATGGCACTGCTTTTTGAAGTTGCTGTTTGGTATCGGACATTATTTCTTGTAGCCGTTTCTGAGCAAGCTTTTTCTTTTTGGGATCGAAAATAAATCCCATACCACCACCAGACATACCTCCCAACATCCAGAAGCCCCAAAAATCACTGTCAAATTCTTTTTTCACTCGTTCTATAAGAGTTTCGGTGTATAAATTGCTGGCCCAGGGAATTATTGTTTGAATGGGATCATCAAAGTTATTCTGAGTACAAACACCAATTTCTGAAATCGCACCATTTTTTAAATTTTCCACAATCTCATCAAACAATTGAATAGCCTGATTTCGGCCTTGCCATTCCTGTTCAGAACGAAGAAGGTATTTTTCAGTCACCATCTCCAAAACAGGGCCAACATCCTGTGCCATCCCACCATGCACTAAAACAAGACTATCCTGTAATTTTTCCCGGACTTTTTCAGAAACGTCATCGTGGGTCATGATATAATGATTGGGAAGCAATCGGCCTTTGCTGATATTGAATTCAGGATCACCTTCCTGGGCTTCTACTCCCTGAATTAGTTTGATACCGGGCCAGACGCCGCCGGAATCCTGCCAGCCACCTCCAGAGCCGCCAAGCCATTCACCAAGAATCGCTCTGGCCGCAACTAACCGTCGTTCATCTTCTGTTAGCATTCCGGTGAGTGATTTCGTTTGACCGGTAGCTCGCATACACAAAGAAATAAGTGACGCTAACAGACTTGTTGAAACAGCTAATCGCGATCCTTTGGGAATTCCGTTTACCTGGCTGACAATTTCAATGCCATATCCTGGTTTGATAAGACGCCCCAGTAAATCCCTCAGTGGTTGTTCAGCCCCTTCCATTCCTGGAGAGACTATACCCGAAGCAATAACTGCCGCTTTTAGCAGACCAAGATAATCTTTTGCAAAATCAAAAACCTCCGCAATTGATGAAATTTCAACCGATGCTTCAAGATCGATGCTAACTAATCGCAAAACAGGTTGATCAATTACCCGGAAATATGTTTCAATTGGTGGCTTAGGAGATTTATATCCATCAGAACCACGGACATTTAAATCAATCGATACATTTAAAACCCGGGCACCCTCGGGGAAGTCCATCCCCAGAAAAAATATATCACTCCATCCACTATGACTTAAATCCATTCGAACAGGTGTTGCTTCATGCAGGATAGGAAAAAGCACCCCCGGATCATTTGAAGTAATTAGTTCCTTACGAATACGTAACGGATGGTCCATGGGATGCCCAATACGAAATATCCATTGATTTCCCCGAACAGAACGAACACTTTGCCGAACCTGGTTAGCTAACGTTTGAAAACCAAGATTGCGGTAAGCAGCGGATAAGGCGCTGCAAATTCCATCACTCGGCCCTGTTTTTCTTAGTTTTGATAAGAACAATTCCACCGCTTCTTCAAAACGCCTTTTTAAAAGGTGGTTATATCCCTGATAAGGAATCAGCCCCTTTGATACGATTCCAGGTTTTTTGGGAATATGGAATCGATGGATAGCATAGAGAAAAAAGAGCGCCCTAACTCGTTCATATAGGTTAGTACTTTCATGGCGAAATTTTTCCAGGTCCTGACATTCTGCCAGAAGTTCTTTCAATGAAGCTTTTTCACAAACCGAATCCAATGATTTATTGCGGATTTCAGGTTGTTGTGATGTTATTATGTCTATCAATTTACTCATGATTATTCTTCTTTATTGCTTTTACTAAGTTCACGCATATACAGGAGTTCTAATAACTTGGAGAGAACTTCATCTCGGTCTTTACCATTTAGTGCCAGTGCAATTTGTGCAGAAAGCAGACCATATTTCACACCAATATCATATCTTAAATCAGATTTACCCAATGCCAGATATTGTTCACGTTTTGCTAAAGTATCTAAAGCGTTTGAAAGATCGATTTTCGATTCTTTTTCTATATTTTTCAGCTTATGCTCTAAAATATCAAAGATTGTTGGGGTAAGCACGTGCATCCCAAAAAAGCACAGGTAATATCCGGCTCTTAATCCGGGTATGATTAACTTTTGTTCGGCATAGGTCGGCGTCGGTTTCTCAACAACTGATTCAATACGGTAAAGATTTTGATGACCTTGAATACGTTGACCACCGACGGCACCAAAATAGGAAAGAAGATTTTCCCGGGTTGCGTGTACGGCTGAGATTGCACATGATTCTGCTTCTGCCACTTCAATTAGATGTTGAGCACAACCCTTATTACTCTGACTAATGTAAAGATGATCCCCGACTAAGTGTAAAAAAGGATCCTGTTGAACAAAATCTTTAGAACAATAAATTGCATGACCGTAACCTAAGGGCTTTTTTTGTTCCACAAAATTTAGTCTGCCAGCATGGTCTCCAGCAACATCCATGTACGATGACTTAACGCCGGGCTGAACCACCACACATATTTCTTCAACTCCACCACGGAGTGTTTCTTCTACAATAATTTGCAAAACCGATTTTTCAGTTCCATCATAATCAATAAGAGTTTGCAGCGGCAAATTTTGTTGATTTTTTCCTGCGGCAGTAATAACAGCTTTTCTTACTTTCATAGGATGTATCCTTTTCCGATGATAATTAATTGTTTTAACGACTTTCCTTCCACCTATTCCATTGCGATGTAAGTCTGACCCCCTTACTCACCTAATTTATGAATTGTTATGACATAGTAATGGTTCAAAGCAGCCATAGACTTGGCTTCACGTTTAAATCGGGCTTTTATTTCGGGATCCGAAGTATAGTGAAGCGGTAAGAACTTCAGAGCTACTTTACGGTCCAGCTCAGTATCATCGGCAAGGTAAACTTCCCCCATACCACCTTCGCCGAGTTTTTCAATAATGCGATAATGTGAAACGGTTTTACAGATCACTTTTAGCCCCCGGTTAATACAAATTTACAGTACGTACCTCAAATTCGCAAACCTTAAAGTCTGAGTAAATAAAAAAATACCCCCAGCACAATCGCCAGGGGCTTATAGATGCATAATTTATCCCAGT
>Ga0209635_10004682_pt1 | contig 10761 bp, 8 predicted proteins | sample DeeMarSWOR230_32_FD_187463 | JGI IMG/M metagenome (GOLD analysis project Ga0209635, IMG submission 187463) | Marine sediment microbial communities from White Oak River estuary, North Carolina - WOR-2-30_32 (SPAdes) (version 2) | ecosystem: Environmental > Aquatic > Marine > Intertidal zone >...
CTCCCATACTGGCCTGCTATTAAAAATAGATATCGGTCGGAGCAAGAATAGCTGGTTTAACTCGCTTTAATCTTCTACTTTCAAGCTTGGTTGGCTAAATAGCCTTATATTCGCCAGTATTTAGCCTTAACACTTTAGAATATCCTATTTTAGAAAGGCTGCATAAACTAACTGGCCTAGGCCGTGTAGATGGAAACTAGAACTTAAAGCGTAGAAATTTCTGGGTTCAACCCTTTCCTATGTTGCAAATTGTGTTTTCTTGCTTTATGCTCTATATATGGTAGAGTCGCAAAGTCCTTTCGTATTCCTAGGGCTTGCATTTAGTATATCTGGAGTCATAAGTTTAGGATACGGATTCGTTGAACGACTCGTTAGCACCGGATTGTTTTCTTTATTTCTCACAGTGACCCCCAATTTTCTGTATTCCCAATTTCGTGGTGAGCCTGCAATAGCTTGGTTGAAGGCTCGCTCTAGCGGGAATCTGTATGATCGTTGGGATATGAGTCTGATCTATCTCTTTTTGCTTTCTTGTATGCTCGCAATGACGGTAGGGTTTTGGGTACTCTTAGTACTAAGAATACTCGGAACCTATAACATTGGAACGAGTGGGCTAATAATATGGTTCCTCGCGCTTTGTGTTACTAACTGGATTGCAGCAGCCAACCAAACCGCCCTAGAAGTCAAAACTCAACACAAGAGGGCCACACTAGCAAGAGTGAAAAAATACATGGTGGAAGACCCACTAAATGCTCTTAAACGGTCGGCTTATTATTTTCTACGTAATTGGATACAGACGCCCTATACCATTGTGAAATTACTATCGACAATATTACTGTTCATATTGCTGCTTTGGCCTGCATGGTTGTTAAAAGGTGTCAAAATATTAAAAGGGGACCTAAATGACAAGGATACCCGTACGCAGTACTATATCACTTATGGAGTCTTAGCTTCTGTAGCTGGTCTTTTGCTTACATTCTTTTTCAAGTGATATGAAGTTGACCTCTCCTTAAAAGTTGCTCAATCTTCCAATAAAGCCTCAAGCTTCGCTGAGCTAGCAAGTGGTATAATTTTATTTGATGGAAAAGTTACTTGGTATATTGCCCTACATTTACTTATTTGATGAACTTATTGAACTGGGGCATGTGAAATTCATTGGGCTTCCTAACTTGCGGGGTCGAGATTGCGCGCCGACAAATAGCAATGACCGAGAGTTTCTAGAAGAACTGTCCAAGTGCTTCCATGTCTCTCGTGGGCTGGCTTCAGACAAAGGTGCTATACGTGCGCTAACTTATTTTTTACTCAATATAGATAGAAGGAGTGATGAAAAAATCTTAAAAGAAGCGCGGAAAGCTATTACTCTTTTACGCTATATGATGCTAAGTCCGGAGTCACATGCATTAGATGACCTTGAGACGGCCACTGTTTACTCTTTTGAATTACCACCAGCAGGAAATGATGAGTATCATATATATCGCTGTTGGATAAATTTTAATCAAGAGGATTGGATTACACCACACCGGAAGTTTTATCCACCAGGATGGAATGTTGATCTTCGCATAATTCCCTCTTCTAACTTGGTGGATTTGGAGCATATTAGCAAACAGTTTTATAGCAACTATCTACATGATCAATTGGAAGCTGATATTCTACTTTCTATGGAATGGTACAATCTGAGCTTCGCAAGATATTCTCTTCATGGTGTTGCTGGGCAACTGCTCGATATTTCAATTGCATTTGACACTCTTTTTCGGCTTCAAGAGTATAAAGTTACACTCTATGATTCTATAAATCGTACCTTGGACATGCCCGTAGGTTCACCATTAGAACGGTGGTCAAAAGATTTTTATGGTAAAGTGCGCTCAGCAACTAGTCATTTTGGTAAACCAGCTACCTTAATATATAAACATCCCGAAGCCCAAGAAGCTCACCTCAGTTTCCTTTGGTCAGCTCAACGGATTTTTAGAGAATGCGTGGCAGTTAAGGCGGGACTTGAAAGAAAATTAACAAATGATCGGCTGATTGAAGAGCTTACGCCTAATGAGGTCACACTAAAGCGATTGAGAAATCTAGGTTCATACGAGAATATCAAAAAAGCTGGGGCATTGTGGGAAGTTTGGAAGCTTAGACAAATATATCCAGTCGGGGAAAGAGATGATATCGTATGGCTTGGGAAGATACTCTTAGGTGAGATGGCTAAACGATTAGTGACAAAAAAACTAGAACCCTTATCATTGGTTGTGGTGTCAATTCTTAATACTAAAGATGATGATGAAATGCTTGGGTGGAAATACTACGAATTAATGGAGCAACTGAAGGGCATTTTTAATCAAGATGATGGTGGAGGAGTCAGGGATTTGGCTAAAGCTTTTGACTCAGCATATTTAGTCCGTCATTTTGCTGAATTTGCAGGATATGCTCTAACCACTTTCTATCATAGCCATAAATAAAAAAGACACAGACTTTGAAACCTATGCCTCTTCACAAGTTCGGGAGCTTCCATCTTGGGCTTAAGGAACTCAAAGCGAAGCTAGAGCGTTACAGTCCAATAAGATTGTAAATGCAAATCCGATAAACTTAGAGTTAAGAGAGTTTCTATGATTTGCCTCCAGCCTTATCCAGCAACTTTAGGAACTCGGCCTCGGTGAGTTTCGGTATGCCTAATTTGTCCGCTTTGTCTGATTTGGAGCCAGGGTCGGCGCCGACCACCACGTAAGATGTCTTTTTGGTGACATCCGAGCCGGCTTTGCCACCGAGAGCTTTGATTTTCGCTTCTGCCTCCGAGCGGGAGAAGGATTCCAGCTTCCCGGTAAAAACAAATTCCCGTCCAGAAAATGGTAACTTCTTGGGCTTGACGGCTTTAGCTTTTCTCTTCCCCAGCCCTTGCCCTACCTTCTTTTCCCTCAGCTTCTCAATAATGCGTTTATTTTCTTCCTGTCTGAAAAAGGCAACGATGCTTTCAGCTATCCTGGGGCCAATGGAGGGAATAGTTGAAAGCTATTCCTGGCTGGCTTTATCCAGTTGGTCAATACTCTGGAATTGCTCTGCCAGTAGTTCGGCATATTGTTCACCCACATGCAGGATTCCCAGGGCAAAAATAACCCGGGCTAGGGGTCTGTCCTTGCTTGCTTTGATGGAATTAAGCACATTAGAGGCGCTTTTGTCCGCCATCCTTTCCAGACTGAGAAGCTGCTCCTTGGTGAGGCGGTATAAATCGGCGGCATCCTTGATTAAGCCAGCCTCGAACAAAGCCTGGCAGAGCTTTTCACCTACGCCATCTATATCCATTGCCCCGCGGCTGACAAAGTGCTTGATTCTCTCCAGGGCTTGAGAGGGGCAGGCAGCATTGGTGCAGCGGTGCATAGCCTCGCCTTGAGGCTTTATCACCTCACTTCCACAGACAGGACAGCGACTGGGCATAGAGAAGATTTTCTCTTTGCCAGTACGGCGGCTGACAATTGGTTCGACTATCTCGGGTATCACTTCGCCAGCCCGCTGCACCACGACCCAGTCTCCAATCCTGATGTCCTTGCGGTGAATGTCTTCCTCATTGTGCAGCGCTGCCTTGCTGATGACAACACCGCCGACTTGAACCGGCTTTAAAATGGCGTAAGGGTTAAGACTCCCCGTCCTCCCCACGTTTATGCGGATATCACTTAGCTTTGTGGTGCCCTGAATAGCGGGAAACTTGTAGGCAATAGCCCATCTGGGCTCATGAGCCACTGTGCCCAACTCTTGTTGAATGGCAATCGAATTAACCTTTGCTACTATGCCATCAGCCTCGTAGGGAAATTTTTCCCGGCTTTTTGCCCAGTTCTGATAATATTTCTCCGCTTCATCAAGGGAGTGGCGTAGGTCAATGTTGGGGTTTATCTTGAAGCCCAGGGACTTGAGATATTGCATGATTTTCCAGTGGGTGTCGGGCACTGCCTTGCCTTCAGCCCAGCCTAATCCGTAAACGAATATATCAAGAGGACGTCGAGCAGTGATGTCGGAATCGAGCTGCCTTACTGAGCCAGCAGCGGCATTCCTGGGATTGGCAAAAAGCGGCAGCCCTTCTTTAGCCCTTTCTTCGTTAAGCTTTTTAAAGCCAGCCTTGGGAAGATAAACTTCGCCCCGGACTTCGAATCTGGGCGGCGCTTCCTTGGGTACGGAAAGGGGAATACTCCTGATGGTTCTCAAGTTCTGGGTGATGTCCTCACCCCGGTAGCCATCTCCCCTGGTGGCTCCTGTGACGAGCAAGCCATCAGCGTAAGTCAAAGCTACTGCCAGCCCGTCAATTTTGGGCTCGCAAACAAGGTCAAACTGGCGCCCGCCTAAAAGTTTGCTTACTCTTTTATGCCAGGCTGCCAGTTCTTCGTAAGAAAAAGCATTGGTCAGGCTCAATAAAGGCTGGGGATGTTCGACAACTCCAAACGCTTCTACAGGAGGCGCTCCAATCCTTTGCGTTGGCGAGTCAGGGGTAACAAGCTCAGGATGCTCAGCCTCAAGTTGTTGAAGTTCCCTCATCAGCTCATCGTACTCGGCATCGCTGATTTCAGGGCTATCCAGCACGTAGTAGCGGTAATTATGATGGTTAATTACCTCCCGCAGCTTTTCTATCCTCTGCTTGACCTTGTTTATGTCCCCCATAAAGCTAATCCCTATTTATAGTATAGCAAAACTACAGGGTTATAATAATTCACCTTTTATTAATTTCCACATATTTGCTACAATTGAGACAATGAAACCAGTTGTAATCAGATTCTTCGCTCCAGTGATTGATGTCACTGTCAATGCTCTGATGAGTGCCGTCGACCAGAAAATGAAGCAAGGGACAAAGGAGTTCATCATCCTTATCTCTTCGCCTGGCGGTTCTGTTATCCATGGTTTAAGTGCATATAATTATTTGAAAGGATTACCTGCTTCCATAACTACACATAATTTCGGCAGCGTGGACTCAATAGGCATTGTCATATACTGTGCCGGTTCGAGAAGGCTATCAGTACCCCAAGCGAGATTTCTATTTCACGGCGTTAGTGCGCAGTTTAGAGGGGAGCAGAATTTAGAGGAGAAACTGCTGGAGGAAAGGTTAAAGGGATTAAGGATTGATATGGAGAACATTGCCAAGGTAATCGCAGCGAATACAGGTAAAAATGCCGAAGATGTTACCGATGCCATGATTGCGAGGACGACTTTGAATCCAGAAGAGGCACAGTCCTGGGGCCTGGTACACGAAATCAAGTCAGAGCTGTTTGAAGCAGGAAGCGAAGTAATTGCCATACAGGTTCAGCAACAACCACCACCGCAGCCGCCGCGGAAGCCGTAACATTAGCCGGGTAGTATGTACCCCACTATGCCCTGTTTTAAACAAAATGATTCGTAGCCTATTGCCTTCAGATTTCGATGCTATACTCAAGGTCATAAATTATGCTGCGCAAGCTTACAAAGGAGTAATCCCTGATGATAGATGGAAGGAACAATATATGTCAGCCGAGGAATTAAAAGGAGAAATTGAAGCTGGCGTACGATTCTTTGGGTGGGTGGAAGGCGGGCATCTGCTTGGAGTAACAGGAATCCAAGCTCTTAAAGATACCACGTTGATCAGGCATGCTTATGTGCTTCCAGGATGCCAGAGAAGGGGGATTGGTACGAAGCTACTTGAATATCTCCTGGGCTTAGCCGAGACTCCGGAAATTCTGGTAGGGACTTGGGCTGATGCCACCTGGGCTATTCGATTCTACGAGAAACATGGTTTCAAGCTGATGTCACCCAGGGAAAAGGATAGGCTCTTGCGGACATATTGGAACATCCCCGAGAGGCAGATTGAAACCTCAGTTGTGCTGAGGACAATCTCCTCTTTCTAAATTAATGACATGACCTTTCAATTTGCCAATAGCTTGTACTTGTCCAACACATCGGCGATACCTCGGCTTCTCCTTATTGCCAAGTAATCTTATTTTGATACTCCCTGCAGCCATCATAGCAGGGGCTTGCCATATACCTCTTATTGCGATATACTTTTTATTGCGATATACTTCATCACAATATACTTTCGCAATGATTTTCCGAAGGCAGAGATGAGTATAAAAGAGGCTCTAGAAAATACTGCTAGGGAAATACCAAATAAAGAAGCCATTATTCTTGGTACTCAAAGGGTCACTTATGGGGAGCTGGATGAGGCTTCTAACAAAGTAGCCAATGCTCTCCTAGAGCTGGGGATGAAAAAGGGTGGCAATGTGGCTATCTTAATGTGCCAGAGCCCTGAGTGGGCTATCAATTATTTCGGGGTGATTAAGGGTGGGGGCGTAGCTGTGCTGCTAAGCGATGCGCTTAAGGCTCCTGAACTTGATTCTTTGCTGCGGGACTCCGACTCGGAAATTCTGATAACGGCGAAGAAATTTTCTCAGATGCTGTCCTCAGTTTTGCCTCACATTCCTTCGCTAAAACACGTAATTGAGGTTGATACGGATTCCTACATCAATATGGTAGCCAACAGCTCTTCCAGATCGCCGGCTATTGATATAAGGGACGAGGATGTAGCTACTATATTTTACACCCCTGGCGTCCTGGGGAGGCAAAAAGGAGTGGTACATACACATGCTTCCATTATGGGAACTCCCCCCATAATTTCCGCAAGCATACAGCGGAGGAGAGAAGATGTTGTCATAGACCTTGTTCCCTTTTCCTATCTTTTTGGCTTATTCGAAGTTCTGTTTGGTTCGATTATCACAGGCTCTACCATCGTGCTTATCCCTAGTTTCACTCCCAGGGCTTTCCTGGAGGCTGTGGAGCAAGAGAGGGGAAGCATTATCTTTGGGGTTCCTGCCATGTACAATACCCTGGTTATGGTGAGTGGCGAGATTTTGGGAAGATATGACCTGAGTTCGCTGCGATCGGCTGTTACCGCCGGGGCAAAGTCCTTCCCTGAACTAATGAAAGCGTTGGAGGACAAATTCGGTTTATCACTTTATGAGATATACGGTCTTACGGAAATTTCAGGCGTTTCCATAAACACCTTTAATAGCCGTAAATGGGGAACTATCGGCAGGCCAATTTGCGGCATTAAGATACTAGATGACAGCGGCAAGGAAGTTCCCCGAGGCGAAATAGGAGAGGCTGTTTTCAGTGCCCCTTGGGTGATGAAAGGATACTATAAAGCGCCTGAAGTCACAGCTCAAGTCCTTAAGGATGGCTGGTTTTATACAGGAGATTTAGTCAGGATGGATGAAGAGGGCTATTTGGAGTACATAGAGAAGAAATCGTTCATAATAGTCGCGTCTTCTGGACTTAAAATCAGTCCATCAGAAGTTGAATTCGTGCTGCTGAGCCACCCCAGTGTAGCTGAGGCAGCTTATGTAGGTATTGATGATGGTTGCGGGGGACAAATAACAACAGCCTTCGTAGTGCTTAAAGATGGGCAGCATGCCACGGCGCAAGAGCTGTCCGACCTTTGTTCTCAAAACCTGGCTGATTTTAAGCTCCCAAAGAGAATTGAATTTGTAGACAACATACCTAGAACTACCTTGGGGAAGGTAGATAGACAGAGGCTCAAGGAAAGAGAGTTAAGCCGGAGCTAACTAAAAGAGTATCTATTAGCCTCGTATACCTTCCTCTAAAAAACAACCTCAACTGCTCTAGTTGACATCCTAATTACCTTGTGTTAAATTAGTAAGTTGGCGTCTACTAGAAGGTAAAACGTAGAGAGTTACAAAAGCCGGCTGGCTGAAGCCGAGCAAATTTTCCTAGAGTAGACCGGCAAATAACCAGACGGCTTTTTGATTGCCTGAAATAGAGGAGTATATTAGGAATGCCAACAGTTAATCAACTTGTTCGTAAAGGGCGGCAGAAGCTGGGAAAGAAAAGCGATGTCCCAGCATTGCATTACATCCGGAATACGATGAAAGGGGAAGTTAGATGGGCTCAAGGATCGCCTCAAAAAAGAGGTGTATGTGTCTTGGTAAAGACGGTTACGCCTAAGAAGCCCAATTCGGCATTGCGTAAAGTTGCCCGCGTCAGGTTGACCAACGGTATGGAAGTAACCGCTTATATTCCCGGCGAAGGACATAATTTACAAGAACACTCGGTAGTCTTGATCCGTGGTGGCCGGGTTAAAGACGTTCCTGGGATTCGCTACCATATTATCCGTGGCACCTTGGACACTGAGGGAGTAGCTGATCGTAAACAAGGGCGCAGCAGGTATGGGGCCAAGGCACAAAAATAGCAAGGATATCAAATGCCAAGAGGAGCTAGAAAAGTAGTAAAAAGAATACCACCCCCCGATGCTAAATATAACAGCATCACGGTGGCTAAATTTATTAATAGGCTTATGCTACGAGGGCAAAAAGCTACAGCGGAGCGCATTGTCTATAATGCCTTGCAACTCACTGCTCAGCAAGTGAATAGTGAGCCTGAAGAAGCCTTAGAGCGGGCGATTAGAAATGCTGCGCCGCTTCTCATGGTTAAATCACGCCGTGTTGGTGGGGCTACCTACCAGGTTCCCATGGAGGTAGGAGAAGATCGGGGGCGCGCTCTTGCCATGAGGTGGCTCATTGCTTCAGCGCGAGCTCGTAGTGGCAAATCCATGGAAGAAAAGCTGGCAAGCGAGTTGGTCGATGCCGTCCATGGGCGGGGGGTAGCAATCAAGAAACGTGATGATCTTCATAAGATGGCAGAGGCTAACAAAGCCTTTGCTCACTATCGCTGGTGAGAAGTCGTGTTAAAAGCAGTACTTGAGGTAAAGGATAAACTCATGTCGCGGACTTTCCCTTTGGAAAAAATACGGAATATAGGGATCATCGCTCATATAGATGCTGGCAAGACCACGGCTACGGAAATGATATTGCATCACACAAGGCGTACTTACAAGGTTGGAAGCGTAGATGAGGGAACTGCAGTAATGGATTGGATGGAGCAGGAAAGAGAACGTGGTATTACCATTACTTCAGCAGCTACCACATGTCACTGGCGCGAACATCGTGTAAACATCATCGATACCCCTGGGCATGTAGATTTCACCGCTGAGGTGGAGCGTAGCCTTCGTGTATTGGATGGTGGTGTCGTGATTTTCGATGGTGTAGCTGGGGTGGAAGCTCAGTCAGAGGCTGTGTGGCGCCAGGCCGATAAATATGGCGTGGCCAGGATTTGCTTTATTAACAAAATGGACAGGATTGGCGCTGATTTTCATCACACGGTGACCATGATTAATGAAAGGTTGAGGAGCAAGGCGTTACTTATACAGCTCCCCATAGGAAGTGAAAAGGACTTTCGAGGCATTATCGACCTTGTGGAAAACAAAGTCATTGCTTTCCCGATTGATTCTAATTCAGCTTCAATTGAGGAGGGCAGCGAGACTTTGCTGGCCAAGCATCGTCAAGAATTAATCGGAACCTTAGCTGAACTCGATGAGCAAATTATGCTGCTCTACCTTGATGGGCAAGATGTCTCCGCCGCTCAAATTAAGGCAGCTATAAGAAGGCTGACCATTTCTAACTGCGTGGTGCCTGTCCTTTGTGGCAGTGCCTTGAGAGATAGAGGCATCCAGCTATTGCTTGATGCTATTGTAGAATACCTTCCCTCACCACTAGATGTTCCTCCCATCTCAGCTACAGACCCTAAAAGTGGAGAGAAAATCCTTCGTCTGGCGAGCGATGATGAACCTTTTTCTGCGTTGGCGTTTAAAACGGTTTTTGACCCGTTTATGGGTAGACTGGTCTACTTGCGTGTATACTCAGGCAGGGTAAAGGCCGGAGCACAAGTCTTGAACTCCAGCATAGATAAGAAAGAGAGATTGGGAAAACTATATGTTATGCATGCCAATCACCGTGAGGAGATCGACCACACTGAGACCGGAAGCATTGTAGCTAGCCTGGGACTTAAGATGACCTCGACAGGTGATACCATTTGCGAGCCCACACGGCCAGTGCTTCTTGAGGCTATACGATTTGTTGAGCCGGTGCTTTCCATGGCTGTTGAACCCAAAACTAAAGCCGACCAGGACAAGTTAGATGATTCCTTGGCTAAACTTGCTATGGAGGATCCCACCTTCAAGGTTTACCATGACAAAGAAACAGGTCAAACTCTGATTTCAGGGATGGGTGAACTTCATCTCGAAGTGTTAATGGAGCGTATATTTCGCGAATATGGTATAAGGGTCAATGCTGGTAAGCCTCAGGTCGCTTACAAGGAAACAATCACCATTCCTGTGGAATCTGAAGGGAGATTTATCCGTCAATCCGGCGGTAGGGGACAGTACGGGCACGTTTGGCTTAGAATTGAGCCGGGCGAGCGTGGGAGCGGATTTGAGTTTCGTGACCAGATTCGAAGTGGGGCCATACCTAAAGGATTTACTCCCTCAGTAGAAGCCGGTGCCAAGTCAGCTTTACAAAGTGGAGGATTAGCTGGTTACCCTGTAATAGATGTAAAGGTGACTTTGTATGACGGGAGTTTTCATGAGGTCGATTCTTCAGATGTGGCTTTCAGGATGGCAGCCTTTATGGCTATGAGGGATGGGATAGATAAAGCTAAACCTATTATTCTCGAGCCAATTATGGAAGTGGAAATAACAACTCCCAATCAGTTCCTCGGTGACATCATTGGCGAGTTAAACTCTCGAAGAACTCATATCGAAGGCATTGAAAGTCGCGACGAGTCCTCCACTATCCGTTGTCTTGTTCCTCTAGCGGAAACATTCGGTTTCGCTGGAGATTTGAGGTCGCTCAGTCAAGGGAGGGCGAGTCATACTATGTGCTTTCATCGCTATGAAGAGTTGCCTCAGGATTTGGC
>Ga0209635_10004683_pt1 | contig 10761 bp, 9 predicted proteins | sample DeeMarSWOR230_32_FD_187463 | JGI IMG/M metagenome (GOLD analysis project Ga0209635, IMG submission 187463) | Marine sediment microbial communities from White Oak River estuary, North Carolina - WOR-2-30_32 (SPAdes) (version 2) | ecosystem: Environmental > Aquatic > Marine > Intertidal zone >...
ACTAGCTTTGGTTTTCCATAAAAAACTCTTTTTCAAGCGCGTCTATATGAAGCTCTTATTTATCTCTTACCTTTATCTCCAACCATATCCGCGCACGGCTCAACGAACCCGAGCATGTCTTAGTTGGGTATGCGTCTCTAGGCTAACACCTCGCCTTCTGGGCCCAGGACTGTGGCATAGGTGGATTATTTTTGTATGTCCAAACCACATATAACTTCGCTTATGGTAAGACCTGAGCGTAGAGACAAAAAATCCTTCTTCATACATCATTGCGCTTGCGAATATGAAAACACAAGACACGCGTACATCGAAGAAAGCTTATTATTTAAGATCTTTTTTAAAGAAATTACAATCGTGACTGTTACAACTTAAGGTAATACTTTCGTACCGGTAAATCATAGTGACAGATATGAAATACAATAATATAAGAAAAAAGAGAGGATCATTTTAATTATTAATTTCTTCTATTACCCTCAGAACACTAGCCAAAGAGTCTCCTTCATAAACGACAGGATTATCAGCTATACTATAACAGAAGCCATCAATTGGGGCTTCTACTACTTCTACCTCTTTGAAGATATCCCAGATAGAATATATTCTACCTATAATGTCTCCTTTTTTCACATAGATGCCAGGCTCTATTTCAGCTCGGAATAAACCGCTTCTCTTGGCTTTTGTCCTTCCCAAATGGTTCTCTAGGATTAGCTGTTTTTTAGGTAATTCTGGTTTATTATCAAGCATATTTAAGTATTTCATAACATTCGTGAATCCTCTCAACCCTATTGTGATTGCATTTTCATCGAATCTTGAATGTCCATCCAGCTCCGGCGTTATACCTGGAATCCCTTCATCTCCAGCTGCGACCCTCAGTTTTGCGAAGAACCTCTCTTTCTCCCAGTCCGCCCTGCCTGTCCCAGCCTCTTTCTCTTCTCTACCAGTTTTTTCGCTTATTATGTACTCGCATCCATAGTTGATAGCTAATTCTCTCGCCTTTGGATCTTCATGCATGAAGACGACATGTGTTAACATTCCAGTACCCCCAGTATGATTGTCTATTAAGTAATTAGCTTTCTTTATACAATTCTCCCATAGAACATATGCCATTCTTTCATGGATTGTACCATCAGATTTACCTGGCCATACGCGATTCATATTGTAACCGGGTCTGAGAATTTCTGGAACAACTGATTGTTTCATTGCGAATGCGAAAGTGTTAGCCACTGGAACTAAAATTAGTCCACCTGATAGATCATTTGGTTCTAATTTCGTCACGAGTCTTCGAATGACCTCAACACCGTTAATCTCCATTCCATGAGCAGCTACTTGGGAATAGAGTATGGGACCCTTTTCTACGCCGTTTATTAAAATAAATGGTATTTGAATAACACTTCCATTTGGCATCTCTATTGCTTTCAAAGAACCTGACTTTTTTTCACCAGGCTTAGCTTTTACTTTTCCTACAGAAAGTTCCATTTTTTCCCTCTCGCGTGTGAGAGTATCAGTAAGTTATATATAAAATAAGTGATATTATTTTTAGTTTTTTTTTATAATTTCGTTTACGCCCATGCGATTGAAGAAACCAAAAAGAATAAATATAATTACATTTGACTCGAAAAGGAAAGGAGTGTAATTGTAATGTATGACTATGTAATAAAGAATGGGAAGATAATTGATGGGACTGGTAATCCCTGGTTCAAGGCTAATATTGGTGTTATAGACGGCAAGATAGCTGGAATTAGTAAATTAACTATTGTTGGAGCCGAGAGATCGATAAACGCAGAGGGGTTGATTGTCGCACCCGGCTTCATAGACTCCCACACTCACTCAGACAGCACTGTTTTAACAAATCCTCGATGCGAGAATCATGTGAGACAGGGCGTTACAACCAATGTATCTGGCATGTGCGGGACCGGAGATTACAAAGTTGAGGCGATAAGGAAGGCGGTTGAGAAACAGGGAGCAGCTATAAACATCGCTCATGAGGTCGGTATGACTAAGATTATGGAGCATATATATGGTCGGGAAAAGGTCATGTGGGAGCTGATTAAGCCAACAGAAAGTGAGATGGAAGAGCTAAAGAAAATGGTCTCCCAAGCCATGGAGGAAGGAGCCTTCGGCATAAGCTCACTAATGGGAAACATGTATCCTGAGGAGATCATGGAGCTCTGCAAGGTTGTGGCTAGTTACGGAGGATGCTTTGATATGCACTCAAGGGGCAATGATGGCCAAACGTTGATAGAGGGATTGAAGGAGGGATTATGGGTCGCAGAGAAGGCAGGCATACCGTTTAACTATTCCCATCTCTATGGGAGACATCCAGCAAACTGGGGAAAGGTCGTAGAGGCTCTTAGAATGATCGCTGAAGCAAGGGATAGAGGAGTGGAGGCCACAGTCGACGTCTATCCAACGATATTGTGTATGGCAAGCACCCCCTTAGCCATATTTGAGTGCCAAGGTGGAACCATGATCGGGCGTGTACATAAAAATCCATGGCCGGACAAGACGTTTGAGCAGATGATGAATGACATGAAGGACAATGAGACATACGAGGAGCTGAAGAAGGACCTAGACAAATGCTATGAGAAAGAGGTGAAACTAGTACAAGAGCAAAGAAAGAAGCTGCCATTTGTAGCCGCTTCGGCGATGCCTGATGTTCGCAACCTAAGGACCCAGTACGTCGTGGCACACTCCAAGTCCCATCCAGAGTTCAACGGAAAATACATCAACGACATTGCTGTTGCAATGGGCATCGAAGACCCTCTTGACGCACTCCGCAAGATAATACTTGACGACGAGGGCACAACAATAGGTAATACCGGAGCCTTTAGAGAAGAGGACCTCATTGCCGCATTGAAGGCGTCATTCACATCAATAGGCTCTGACAGCTCCGTCCTAGACGCGCCTCCACCACCTGAAAGGTTAGGCTCCTGGCGATCCTATGGGAGCTTCTCGATCGTGCTGGATAGGTATGTTCGACAGCTTGGCATCCTCTCGTGGGAGGAAGCTATTCGTAAGATGACCTCACTCGTGGCGAACAGAATCGGACTGAGGGACAGGGGCGTATTAAGAGAGGGCAACTGGGCAGACATCGTCGTCTTTGATCCCAAATCAATAAAAAACAATGCTACATGGGAAACCCCAACTCGATACCCTGACGGCATACCGTATGTGCTGGTTAACGGCCAGATGGTAATAGATGAGGGGGAACACACCGGAGCCCTACCGGGTAAGGTCCTGAGAAGACCGATGTAAAAATAAAAACCCCCATCTTTAAACTATATCTATTTTATTATGCTTACTATCTTGATTTAATTTCTTCACTTCTTGATCCCTTTTTGTGTCGCCCCTCGTATTTCAATCGCTTCTTATTAAATCTTTTATTTAACTCACAATATTTTGTGAAAGATCAAGGACTACGAGCTGAAGAAATACTGAGGAAATATGTCGAATTTTATATATTATTTAGACCTGTTTTGCATTTCAATATATTTTTTCCTGTATAGGAAGAATATTCGTATAGGCGAACGAACTTAATGGAACTCACACGCGCTATACTACGCGCGCTTCATCCCCGTCATCGTGAAGTCCCTCGTCTTCCAGAACCAACAGGCGCGCGCAGGCAAAATTGCAGTCGACGAACAGGGCAATTACGCCTCCTTTTAGTTGCCCCGTATTTGAGGGGTTTTTAGGCCCTCTCAACTGAGTCTGGGTATTAACTTCTCCGCGAATAGTCTAAGGCCGTCGAGGCGCGGGATGTCCCCGAAGCGAATTACGAAGTAGGTCACGCCCAACTCCATGTAGGCTTTCAGCTGCTCCGCGCACTCATCGGGGGTGCCAGCTATGTAGGAGTCTTCGATCTTCGCCAGCCAATCATCGAATTCGCCGTGGGCGCCGTCGGCAGCGAATCGTCCTCTCATGTCCTCAAGGTACTCGTCCCTCGTCGGGGCGATCACCACTGCCATGCTACTCGTCTTCTCTATGGAGTCGGGGTCCCTACCTATCTCCTCACAGTGGCCCCTGAGGATCTCGATCTTCCGCCTGACATACTCGAGGGTACCCCCGAAGTTGCTCCTGTCGGCGTGCCTGGCGACCAGCCTGAGGGTGAGCTGCTCCCCGCTACCGCCTATCATGATGGGCGGGTGGGGCCTCTGTACGGGTTTGGGCTCCAAGTAGGCGTCTGTGATGTCGTAGTGCTTCCCATGGAATGTAGTGGTCTCCATGGTCCAGAGGCGCTTAATGGCGACTATCGCCTCCCTGAGCATCCGGACCCTAGTAGCGTTCTCGGGCCAGTCGATCCCGTAGTCGCTGCACTCGTCCTCGCTCCAGCAGGCCCCTATGCCGAACTCGAGGCGTCCTCCGGAGAGGACGTCGAGGGTGGCCGCCATCTTGGCGAGGAGGCCTGGGTGGCGGTAAAGGTTGCAGAGGACCATACTGCCTATCCTCACCCTCTTCGTGAGGGGGGCGAGCCAGGACATGGTGGTCCAGCACTCGAGCCTCTCCCTGCAGGCGGCGCGGCTGAAGTGGTCTGAGACCCAGATCGAGTCGTATCCGAGCCTCTCCGCTTCCAGGGCGGCGTCCCTCACGACGGCTGTGTCCAGGCGGGTGTAGCCGTGCTGGAGGGCATGGTAGGGGGATCTGGGGGTTGGGCTGCTGGGGACCATCACAGGGAGCATTAACCCGAATTTGACTTTCATGCTTGGCACCTGATGGTAGTGGTTGGTCTTGATCTAGATTTAACTGATTCTCTTCGGGAGGCCTTGGGCTGGGGTCGGTTGCGGGTCTTACGCCTGTGAGTAGTGGCACCGGATAGTATTTTTTTCACGGAATAAGCTACTTAGGAGCACGTTTGCGCGCGCAAATATTTTTTTGCATACACTGATGGTACACCTGTAAATGCTTATCTCCAACTATATATTCCACTGAGACGAACTAAATGAATCTTAAAATTTTAGAGAGAGCTAATCAGCTTATAAAGGAAATGAAACGGAGAGACATAAATTCAACCAATAAAAATTAAAGAGATTAACCGAGAAGGAGGAAGAGGAAAGAGATATAATAGACCTTCACACAGGCGCGCGGACTATATGAGATCTTTCAACGGCTCCAAGCTTTTACTAAGCATCATATTTGTATCCTTCCTCCTAATTCTTAACTCATCGGTGACCAAGGATCTCCGACCGCTATATTTTGTAGAGGTCGGAGCCACATACGTTCAGTTGGGGTTGCTCATGGCGCTCCCATCTTTTGTAATGCTCTTAATCAGAGTGCCTGCCAGCACACTCTCATATAGGCTGGGAAGGTGGTGGATGATGTTCTTCTCTATTGTACTTTCTATTGCCACTACAACCCTCTTCGCATTCGTCCGCGACCCAACCTGGTTCTTCCCCGTAGTAAGCATCGCAGCTCTGACTTGGGCTATATACAGCCCGATTGCGGTGGAGTATGTCTCCTATAAGTCCACATCAGCAACAAGGGGTAGCACCATGGGGCTATACTTCACATCAATCGCAGCCGCTACCTTCATGGGGCCTTTAATAGCAAGCATCCTTATGGTGTATTGGGACTTCCGCCAGCTGTTCCTAGCAAGTGCATTATTCCCTTTGGTCTCCATGGTGATATTTCTAATAATCGTCAAACCTTCGGAGGTAGCGGAGTATGAGCTGAAGAACACAAATGTAGCTCAGTCTTCGTTAAGTATCAGTACTAGCTTCTCGAGGATTTTCAAGAACAGTAACTTCGTTTCAATGTGTATTGCAAGAATCGCCTGGTCGATATCCATGGGGGTATTCTCAGTGGTCTACCCTGTCTACGCTGGATTAAATCTGGTTTTATCCCCGTCTTTAATATCTCTCCTCTTCACCTTCAGAGGGGTAACCAACATGATCATCAGGATACCTGCTGGGAAGCTATCCGATAGGATCGGACGAAAGAAGCCATTCATCCTAGCATATGCTGTAGCTATTATCGTCTACGCCCTTCTTGCATACATCAGGAACTTTACTTTATTAATCTTAGTAATGGCTGCTTATGGCTTGGCATGGGGGATGAGAATAGCCCCATCGATGGCTTTTGTGAGTGAGAGCGTCGAGGACGAAGACAGGCCTCTCGCACTTTCAGTATTTATGACGATGTTTGATCTAGGCTCGATGATTGGTTCTCTATTTGTTGGGTTAACAGGCATATACCTTTCATCGCAGACATTGTTGCTGATCTGCTCACCTCTCATGGCCGTAGCTCTTGTAGTTTTCGTCCTTTTCTCTAAGGATGTAGGTGGAACTGTTACCCCAGTTGTTAGTTCCTAAGCGCGCGCCGTATATCTGGAACAAAGGAAACTGGGCGTTTCTGGAGCGGTAGAACCAAAAATAACCTTAAAAATACCATCAAAGCCACAAAATAAGCCATAAAAAAGGAAATCAACACCGCCAGCATAGGGAAAATGGTAAAAATCCAAAAGCAGCTTCACCGAGGCTCGATCCCTGCTAAACGACAGTCTTACAATGATGACGGTGACTCATATTCTCACCAGTGTCTTCGGAGGAATCCACACGGCCATATTTTCCATCTTGCGAGACAAATTCAACCTTACACTTCAGCAGCTGGGTCTAATCGCAGCGATCCCTCCTCTCGTGCAAGCCCTTTTCGCTATACCCACTGGTCACGCGCGCAGTTGCATTTCTCCATCGGCGTTTCGGCTGATGATAATTTTCTTCATCCACAAGTTGTCCATCATAGGGTAGTCAGTTCTGTAGTGGGCACCTCTACTCTCCGTCCGTTTCAGGGCTGCTCTACATATCATCTCTGCTACCTCTAGCGCCATTAGCACCTCAAGAGCCTCAATCATCATTCTCCCTGAAGTTGCATATAGCCTTGGAACTGCTTTTTTTAGATTTGTAATATCGGATAGAGCACTCTGGAGCTTCAACTCATCTCGCAATATTCCAACTTTAAGCCACATCGTTTCTCTTAACCTCGTCATAATTTCTCGTGGATTACCTTTCTTACTCGCTTCTCTTTCCCTCAATGTTACATAGCGCTCTCGCTCGGTAGTTTCTATTTCATTTGGGAGTAATACTTTGTTACGTTTCTTCGCATACTCGGCTGCAGCTGCACCGGCTCTAGCTCCGAAGACAATTATGTCAGTTAGAGCGTTTCCACCATGCCTGTTCGCTCCATGAATGCCACCAACAACCTCACCGGCTGCATAGAGACCAGGAACACCTGTGTTACAGTACTCATCTATACTAACACCACCCATGCAGAAGTGACATATGGGTGCTATACGTAGGGGCCTCTCAGCAGCCTTAAGCTTATCTCTGAAGAATACATAGTGCGTCGTTGAAAACCATTCTTCTTCGTCTTGTAACCCGGCTCGCTTGAAGAGTTCAGTAGCATCGAGGAAAACGGCGCCATCGATGCCTTTTCCTTCAAGGATCTCTATCATCATGGCCCTCGATAGTAGGTCTCTGGACTTCGTCCCTAGTGGTCGGGCCGTGATCTTGTGCTTTTTGGGTATGTCCTCACCAAGACTATTAATAATATGTCCTTTTTCGCGAATCGGACCTCTAACTAAGTATGGAGGCGCATTCTGTTCGGCAAGTCCAAAGGGATGGAACTGAACAAACTCCATATCCTGGAGCTTAGCACCCGCTTTATAGGCAAGACTGTAGCCATCACCTGTAGTTCTTAAAGGACAGTCGGTCCGTTTATAGAGAGCACCAGCACCCCCTGTTGCTAGTACCACAGCCTTAGCCGAAAATATAATTGGCTGATCGTTTTGAGCATCGTAGCCGATGGCGCCCGAGATGATACTTTCATTAATGAGGAGTTTAGTTATAATAACGTTCTCAGAGAACCGAATCCCGTGAGACCTTGCGTAATTAACCAGCGGCTTCGTCAAGGCTAATCCTCTTAGACCTGGAATATCGCCTACAGAGATACCTCCTTGGTGTATACGCATATCTACTCCGAAATGCTTTAGTTCTAAGACCCTATCGCCACTTTCCTTGGCAAAAACCTCAACTAGGCGAGTGTCGTTTATTCCCTTCCCAACTTCGATAGTATCCTTAAAAAGGTCCTGAGGCGTTAAGCCTTCAATAGCAGCGCGAAAACCTCCAGCGCTGACAACCGTAGCATTATTCATTCCAATGGGTGCCTTTGATACCACTACGACAGACAAATTATTTGCTTCAGCTTCAATAGCCGCCCTTAAACCAGCTCCACCTGAACCTAAAACAAGGACATCTGACTCTATTTTGGGGACCATAATACCAATCATCATGTGTACACTAAAGAAAAAAGGGTTATGGAGCGCGTCTGCGCGCATGCTAGAGGACATGATGAGAACCTTGAAAAAACTGTGATGAGTATTTGGCAACAAGGAAGCCTGGGATGAGGGAGGATCCAAAGCTAACAACTATAAAGCGCGCGCTAGTAAAGAAGCTCCGTTTGGAGGACAAGGATATGAGAGTGACAACGATGAGCGAGACTGGAATAGAAGAGGAAAAGGTGACCTCCCACGTCATAATCAGGTAGCTAGGCCTTGACGCCGTCAAACTGAAAGCCTTCAGACCGAGAAGGGTGAGAAACACCAAGAAGAAGTTACGCGCGCGGACTAGCTAGAAAAGTATCTAGCCGAAGGGTGAGACATACACTCCAAACTCCCCAAAGGCGCCATCTTCGTTAGAAAGATAACCTATCACTTATCCACCGATTCAAATAATCAATATGTGACGAACGGTTATCTCACGTAAAATGGGCCCGGACATATGATTCTACTCATTAGCAGAGCTCAAATTTTTATTATTCGCCGGATATTTAATGATGAGCTGATGTTTTTGAGGGAAGAAATTAACCTCCTCATCAGCGGCGCTACGATTGTCACAATGAACCATGAGAGAACCATCATAAGAGAGGGTTCAGTCGCCGTTAATGAGGGAAAGATTTTCGATGTCGGAAAGTCCGCCGACATTGACAACAAATACGATGCAGGTAAAGTGATTGAGGGGAGGGGCAGAGTCATGTTGCCAGGGCTGTTCGATAGCCACGTCCACCTTGCATCCTCCCTGGTCAAGGGACTCATTTATGGGGAGCCGATACCCCTCGGCCTCACTTACATGCCCTTTGGAGAGGCACTGGACGAAGAGATGGTTTATACTGCGGCCCTCCTGTCCTGCATCGACCGACTCAAGAACGGCGTAAGCTACATCGGGGACGTGGGTAGCAAACATCCAGACCGGGTAGCAAAGGCGCTCCAAGACACTGGCATGAAAGGAACCATCTCCTTCGGAATGCACGATAAGGAGATCCCCAACTTCCCCTACTCCCGCCCCCTGCCCAGAGGCCAGACCACCGAGAAAGCCCTCACGGACGCCGAGAGGTTCTTCCAGAGATGGAATGGGGCCGCCAACGGGAGGCTGAGGGTGGGATTCTCAACCAATATCTGGTCAACCTCTGACGAGCTGTACGTGGAGACGAAGAAGCTCGCCGATGAGCATAGGGCCATCATCAGCGACCACTTGGACCAACATCGCCACGAGATCGAGTACGCTATCAGGACCTGGAAGGAGAGGCCGGTAGAGCACCTCGACCGGCTTGGCATCCTCGGCCCCAACTTCAACGCCCACCACATGGTCTACGTCGCGGACAGGGAGATTCTCCTCCTCACAGCCAACGACGTCGCAGTCTGCCACTGTCCAAGGGCCGCATTGAACAGCCACGGAATCCCTAAGTTCCCACTGTTTAATGCCCTGGGAATTAACTGCTTTCTTGGCACGGATATGAGGATCTCAGATCCCTTCGAGCTGATGCGACTGGCATCCTATGTTTTCCATGGCACATCCGGCCTCTACTATTACGACCCCCTTGTTCTTCCGGCGGAGAACCTCCTCGAGATGGTCACCATAAACGCTGCTAGTGCTCACAGGGTTCGGGAAGAGACCGGCTCTATCGAGCCCGGTAAAAAGGCCGACCTCACAATAGTCGACTTCGAGAAGCCCCACCTTACACCATCCTTTGATCTGGTGGCCGAGCTCACCAGGTATGCCTATGGCTCGGACGTGGAGACGGTGATCATCGATGGAGAGACGGTCATGGAGGGCAGGGTCATCAAAACAGTTGACGAAGGGGAGATCCTAGCGAAGGCTCGGGAGATCGGGGAAGAGGTGTTCGAGGAGACAAGGGATAGGATGTCGAAGACGGTTCCGATCAATCGCTGGCGCGTGGTATAAGCTCTGCCGTGTCAGCAGTGTCTGATCTTTCTCGCACGCGCTACACCCTCGCAGGCGAGATATCCCTGATCTTGACCTTGAGTTTGGTCTTCTGCCTGACGAGGAAGGTCCTGCGGCGTACCCTCTCACGGAGTTCGGCGAGTTCCTCAGGCGGTGGTATATAGCTCTCAGGCAACGATTCCAGCCTCAGTAGCTCTGCCAGTGCTTTAGAGTTCACTTTGTCGGATTTGATTCTTGCCTCGGCTATATACCTCGTCTTCTTCGGATGAGATACTGTGACATCGTATCCTTCCTCTACCAGCCTGCGGTACATTGGTATGATGTACGTGGAGGCCTCCATGGCCACCTAGTTAACTTTGAGCGGCTCCAGGAACTCGTGTATGTCCTCGTTGCTCATCCTTTTTTGGACTAGGATGTTTCCGTCGAGTCCAAGGATGGTTGCGTAGGTTGTTTCCTTGTGGACGTCTAGTCCACAGAATATGGCGCTCATGGTAATATCTGAGCGCCATCTGGAATAAACCTCCTTTATACATCA
>Ga0209635_10004685_pt1 | contig 10759 bp, 13 predicted proteins | sample DeeMarSWOR230_32_FD_187463 | JGI IMG/M metagenome (GOLD analysis project Ga0209635, IMG submission 187463) | Marine sediment microbial communities from White Oak River estuary, North Carolina - WOR-2-30_32 (SPAdes) (version 2) | ecosystem: Environmental > Aquatic > Marine > Intertidal zone >...
CAAAGCCCCACAGGATTGTCCCCTACCCTACCCGGCTTTCTTAAAATTCTGTGCAGATGCTTAAAAGGTTTGGCATACCAGGGGTTTCATTGAACCTATGTCCATACCTTCTTTTTCACTCATTCACTCTCCTACACTGCAAACGTCCCGTCTTCCATAATTACTCTCTCATCTGCTTTCACTGTGGGGTGCATCATCACCAGATCCCAGTGCAAACTGGACTCATTCTGTCCCCCAAATCCTCTGTTCTCCCCTAGTGCAATGTGGATGCTTCCAATAATCTTCTCATCAGTGATCACATAGCCTGTGGGTCTGGTCACTTCTGGGTTTATCCCAATGCCAAATTCACCAATGATATCTTTGTTCCCATGGGCATTAGCAATGACCTCTTTAAACAGGTCTTCATTTTCTTCACATGACACCTCAATTAATTTCCCTTTCTCAAATACTGCATGAATTCCAGTGATCTTCTGTCCCCTGTAAAAAGCTGCATCAAAGTAAGCTTCTCCATTGGCTGACGGTTCTACTGGAGCGCAGAAAACTTCTCCTGCAGGCAAGTTATTGCCCACATCGCCAATTTGGACATCTTCTTCTGAAATAATGCCATCATCAATGAGAACAGGTCTCCCTTCCACAGAAAATTCCAAATCTGTCTTATCTGTGGTTACACGAACAGTCTTTGCATCTTTCAATACTTTAGCAAGCCGTTCTCCCTGTGCATACATTTTCTCATAATCTGTGGTCACTGCTTTCCAGAACATGTCATGAAACGTCTCGTAGTCTATCCCAAACATTTCTGCCCTCTCTTTTGTGGGATATCCCATGCCTGTCCATCTGACCTGTCGCTTCAGTAATTTGTCGTATATAGGTCTGGTACTCTGTCTGCGTGCTCCAATTCGCTGTTCAGGCACATCCTGTAATGCCCGGGGATCTTTCAGAATATCTATCCCAATTCTTCCATCTATGAAATCTGCAATCTCCAGTAATGGCCTGGGAGGCGTTTTAAGAAATTCTGTATCCGATTCCATCAGCAATCGTTTCTGCAGTCGATCTGAAGAAGGCATGAGAACAGAAAACGCTTTCTGCTTGGCAATACACACTACAATGTCCTCCAAAAGTTCAAAGGAATTCAGTCCACCAATTATCAGAATAGTTTCACCCGGCTTCACCCGCATGCACTTGGTGACAATAGTTTCAGCAACTGCTTCTAAATCCACGGCGATCATACTCTGATAGACCACTCATGTATTTTAAACGTTCCTCTTCTATACGGATATATAACATTTAGGGAATAATTATGAGTTATAAGACCATTTTGCTGTTTTCTTTTTGCAAGTATCATGCAGGTTCAAGAATGGTATTCCACTGTCTATTTTCACTGCTGCTGTTCCCGCCCATATGACACTTTGAGTGACCGAAAAGCTTTTTAGCTTACCGGTTCAAGACCTCACAGGTGATGCTTATGCCAGACATTATCCAGCAGATCTGTGAATCCTTGGAGGAAGGTGTAGGACAGGACCTTTCAGTTCCCAGGAATATAAGAAAAGCAGCTACAGAAGCCATAGAACATCTCAGAAATGAAGAACAGTCCAGAAAGGTACGGGCACATTCTGCTATAGAAATCCTAGATGAAATCAGCAATGACCCAAATATGCCCATGCATACCCGCACTATTATCTGGCAGGTTTTGACTGAATTAGAACGGATAGAAGATTAATCGACAATAGCCGTAATATTACTCGTTTTCCGTCACTGGAAACCTTTAAATACCAGGTCGCATCCTGTAGTACATGGAAGATATACCTTTATTTGGAGACGAGAGCGCAAAGGTGGATAAGGCAAAAAGCGAAAAGCTCTACTACTCAGAGGAAGAGATCGTCTCCACATCGAAAGCCACTCGGAAATACCTGTACGTGCTCACCGCTCTGGTTATTGTATGTGCAGGAATTTTCAGCTACCTCGCCTACAATAGTTATGTTCATGACGTCACCCTGTCTCAACAACTCTCAGATTTATCATCGAGTGTTGAATCAAGTTTTACCATTCTTTCAGAAAGGGTTGAAGCTTTAGGAAGAAGAATTGCAGGACTGGAAGAGAAAACAGAGCAACTAGAGCAAGAAAGTGCCTCAAACAGAGAAGAAATCCAGAAAACGCAGCAAGAAGTTGAACAAATCAAGAATACGCAGGAAGAGCTCCAGGTTACTGCAGAAGATGCTCAGCAGGTTGCACTCAACTGGATTGCTGCCAACATTCAGGGGATTGCCATACCCCACAAACAGTGGGACTTTACAGACGGCGAATACGCAGTGTATGAATTTGAGATAGACAACACAGCTCCAGCTCGAAGAATAGATCAACAAGTATTATCAGTTACTGAAACAGAAAATGGATACATAGTAGAAGTGCTGCTCACCTTTAAAGGGTTCACCTTCACCAATGACAAGCTTCACTGGATCGTGGGTATTCTGGTGGATTCCAAAGGGATTGCCACGCAAAACTATATAAACTTCGCCTATTAGTGGCAGTATGAAGCATGCAATGTTGGCACTGCTGGTATGTGCACTGATGATGACCAGCGGCCTAGAGCGGAGCTTCTTTCTGGAAGATGATCACCCTGTTTGTTTGGTGGTAGTTCCAGATGATGCTTCCTTCAGTGATTTACTCACTGCCACTCAGATTGCTCAAGAGATTGTAGATCTCGCAGGCAATGGGTGTCCATTTTCGCTGATTCGGTTCGCAGGAGAGATATCCAGACAGGATACAGCAGAATACAATCTAATCCTTCTAGGTGAGACCGGCTTGGAGCTCAAGGGGAAATCTGTAAAAGTTGCAGAAGGGTTATACCTCCTTGAGGATTTCTTCGGCACAGAAAGAGATGTCCTGGTGGTTGAGGACCCTCAATCACTAATTGAAATGCTTCAAGACCTTTAATTTTTCTATTTTTATTTTATTTTTTGTTTTATTTGTTTTTCTTCATTTTTTATCTTGTGTTATTTGATTTATCCTCCCCTCTAGTTATTTATTTAATGCATTTGAATCATTTGAAGATGCAAACCTTTTTCAGTCCCTACACACTGGCTAAAGGGATGATCGAGCACACATTCATTATCTTGAAGGGGATTGGCAACACTACTGAAAGAACCTTGTGGCAGGAAGGGATCTTGACGTGGGATGATTTTGTTTCCAAGAGAAAAGTGAGGAGAATTTCATCAAAAAGAAAGAAAAATTACGATTTCCAACTTGTAAAAGCAAGGGAGAATTTGGAACATGAGAATTCTTCCTATTTTGCTCACTGTTTGCACTCTAGAGAACACTGGAGACTCTATGATCAGTGGAAAGAGAAAGCCTGCTTTTTAGATATTGAGACCACCGGACTTTCTCATGGAATTACAGTAATAGGAATGTACTCATCAGAGGGCTACAAACATTACGTGAGGGGAATTGATCTAGAAAGAGAGATAATAAAGCAAGAGATAGAAAAAAACAATATTCTGGTAACATTTTATGGAAAAGCCTTTGATATGCCTTTTATTGAAAGAGAGCTGGACATATCGATGGACATTCCCCACATAGATTTGTGCTTTACGGGAAAGAAACTGGGGTTACGGGGAGGACTCAAAAAGGTGGAACAGCAGATAGGCATTAGAAGAGACGCAGATATCTGCGGAATGGATGGATTTGACGCAGTACTGCTGTGGAAAAAATACCTGAAAGGAGATGACAATGCACTGGAACTGCTGATAAAGTACAATATGGCAGATACAGTCAATTTAAAGGTACTGGCAGATGTCATCTGCACCAGGCTGAAGGAAGAAACCTTTTTCTGTGCAAAAGAGGGATAGGTTCCCTTTTGACAAACACAAAGCTTTTATAATAGTCAGTTAACTGAAGACGGTGATCTCATGTATGCACTTTATTTGGTGGTGGGAATCATCATTCTGATCATGGGTATTATAACCTATGCTGTTCCCAGCGCTGTCCGCTTCATCTCATTGAGTAAGAGACCGCGTGTGACAAGTATTATAACCCTCATTCTGGGAGTGATCATGATAGTGGTGGGGCTTGTGGCAACGTAGTTGCGAAGTTCACACAGGTTATTAAACCCAGATCCAATGCTAGAATGATCCCTGAATTGCATTTTTTTGAATACTCTTATCCAGGGTAATCACTCTCTTTTCGATAATCACTGCTACATTCCCCTTACCATCGTACATGGCGTTCATTGCCCTTTCAAAAGCATCTCCCAGTCCAATGGCTGCACTAACGAACGAATACTCCTCTTTTCCGTTATCCATGAGAGGATGGAGCTTATTCAGCTTTTGATGTAATTCAAGCCCATCAAATTCCCTGGTATTGTCCACAGAAAAGGTTTTGATCTCAATTTCACTCACTTCAGTAAGCTTCATCCAAATCACCTCACAACCAATTCGTAATGAAGTATTTGACATTTTCCAACGCCAATTTGAACAAAAGTGGAGATTCTCCAAAATAAAAAAAGAATTAGAAATGACAAAAATGACAATCAATGATTAAAGCTATAGAGAAAAATGTAAAATAGTAGAAAAATAAAAATAAGGAGAAATTATTAGACTTAAATGAATTATTGCACATAAAAATGGTAAGAATGAACTGCTTTTCTTTTGGCGACAACGTTGAAATGAAACCTAATTGGCAATAATTATTACCTGCTCACACAGACATTGTATACGTAAGAGTTATATGTCTGGAATTGTTGAAATACTGGAGACCTATGTGCAGGATGCTTGCCCTCACTGGATGTACTTCACCCATGGTGGACATACTGCTACAGTTTCAGAAATTGTCCCTCCATGGCAAAAGTACTGATAACAAAGGACACAAAGATGGGTGGGGTATTGGCTATTACACAGATAATATAGTAACTTTGTTCAAGAAAGCTGAATGTGCAGCCACCAGCAGCCAGTACATGACAGCAGTAGAGACAGTAAGGGAGAGAATGCCCCACGTTTTGATGGCTCACTTACGAAAGGCATCTCCTGGAACTCCAGTCACTATTAAAGAGACGCATCCTTTCCAGGTAAATAAACACCTTTTTTGTCACAATGGGTCCATATACCACCCGGATGGGACCCCATTAGGAAAAGACCTTGACAGCATCTTATTTTTCAAAAAAATTATGGAAAGTTCTTTAAAAGAGGCAGTATCACACTTTAGAAACTGTAAGTATACGTCTTTGACCTGCTTGCTGACTGATGGGAGTACAATCTGGGCATACCGGGATTTTCGAGAAAAAGAAGAGTATTACACATTGTACTACGTGAAAACAGATGAATTTGTCCTTTTCTGCTCAGAACCCTTACTTCAGAAGAAATGGACTTTACTTGAGAATGGCGGATTAGTGACCTGTTATTCAGATTGTACCATATTAAAAGAACGCCTTTGATCCACCAGTAGGTTACCCTTACCCTCCCAGTGTTCTACATCCTGTATCTCCTAAGGGGCAGCCTGCACTACACTCATCTATCATGGGGCAGTCTGCGCATTCTTCTGGCATGTAAGTTTTGTCCCTGATGGATTTGGCCAGTGACGAGTTCCAGATTTTCTTCCAGGGGTCCTTTAGTAAGTTTCCCATTCCTTCAAACCAACTCTGACAGGGAATCACCCTTCCATCAGGCTCAACAGTGACATTAATGCGGGCAGCAGAACACATTTTTAACCCTAATCCCAACGATAAGGGATCAAAATCGCATCTCCGCGTCGGAGTATACCATACCATCTCCAGCCCCAGATCCAAGGCCTTGTCCCTGATAATCTGTAAATGGGTTTTAAGCTCTGAAGGTGTTAACCCGTATTCCGCATTTTCTGCTCGCCCTGTCTTAATTATTGAGTTCAGAGCAAATCGCTGCAACCCTAGCCCCGAGAGATACTCCAGAAAATCAGGAACTTCATCTGCATTCCATACAGTCAAGGTGGTATTGGTCAGGGTAAAAATGGTGGAATCTAATGCATTCTTTATTCCCTGTATGGTTTCCTCCCAGGCTTCAGCACACACCATTCTGTTATGGGTTTCTTTGAATCCTTCCACCGTGATCTGCACGTGATCTAATTCCGCCTTTTCTAATTGAGACACCATTTCTTTTGTCAGCAACCGCCCATTACTGATTAAGCCAGTCACTATGTTTCGGGAATAGGCCACCAATTCTACCAGATCTTGTCGCAGCAAGGGTTCTCCACCAGTAAACACAATAGATCCTACATCTAGCGAATCAATGATATCAATAACCTTTTTCCACTCTCTAGTGGACAGTTCTTTGGTTTTTCGAGGCCCTCCTGCATAACAGTGGAAGCAGTCATTATTGCATTGATAGGTGACTGCTAAATCAAATCTGTGGGGAGCCTTGAGTTCTTCAGAAAAAGGGGGAATACTCTCTATGCCCAGAAACGAAAAAGGACAAATATCTCTTCTGGAAGCCAATGTCAATATGGTGAACAACACCTGTTCATAATCTTTCTTTGCCACTTCTTTGGAAACTCTGTATTTTCCGGTGATCTGCTTGACCACCTCGTCTTCATCTAATTCTTCCATGATCAGCTTGATATAGGCGGTGGCTGTTTCATTCAGATACAGCAAATGGGCTCCATTAATGTTCAGTATGGAATACTTCTCTTCTTCTCTCAAGGACAATCGGAGTTGACCCTCTTCAACCTGTAATGTCTTTCTCATAGTACCACCTACTAGAATCCGCCTCCCGAAGCACAGGCGCACGCACAGGAGACGCAGGCACAGGCGCACGCACAGGAGACGCAGGCGCACACACAGCTCTTGTGGGCGTGGGACACTTTGGCTGACGGCTTCCCGGGGACTGCATGCTTCTCCCAGTTTTTCTCAAGGGTTTTCTTATTTAACCCAGATTTATCCTCAACGTTCTTTCGGGCCTCGGAAATGGCCTCTGAGAAGTCTTTACCGCTCGATGCTTTTCCCAGATTATACCACAGCCACCAGCTGGAGGGAATATAGGGAGTATCAATTCCTTCAAAGCTCTTCTGGGTGTTTTCATCAAATTGGGGGTCTGCCATTAACCAGCCCACCTTATCTCCAAAGAGCTTGTACCTGTCTTCTGCAGTGGCTGATTCGATATCTGTCCAGTAGTTTTTTATCTGGTCTCTGTAAAAGTCTGCAGTTTCCTTCCTGGAATAGCCAGTCATCTTCACATCCACTTTCTTGTATAATGATTCTAAAACCTCTGCAACTGCTGTATCATTAAGGGTGCCATCTTCTTTGATGCAATTCAGCAAGAACTGATTTTCATAATAGGTTAGACTGCCAGATAAGCGCACTTCACTGCCGCAGTATTCACAGAACTGTAATTCCAATGCTGAATCGAGAGGAGCCCCACAGTTGGGACAGTTGAACGCTTCCTCTTTCCTCCTCTGCTGGAGTACTTCCGCTTTCACCGGGCCCCAGTCCAGTATGCGGATTGCCCCCTTCCGTACTAATCCCAGCAGCATCAAATTAACCAATTTCAGGGGATGTGCATCCAGCACATAGGCCGCTTCTACTGGATCCAAATCTTTTCGAGCGCCCAGCGACTCCATGAGCATTTTAGGGGACGTATATTTCAATTTTTTAGCTACAGTGTAGAAAAACAGGATAATACCAATGATGAAAAGCAGGAAAAACGCACCACAAATTAAAAGTGTACCTGTCCCCAGCCCTTCAGAAGGTTTTGAAGGTGCAGCTGTTTTTTCTGGTGCAGCTGTAATGTATTTTTCAGGAAAAGATACGCCGCATCTAAACTTATATCCTGGGTCCAGATTCTGTCTCTCAAAGTATACAAATGCTTTTCCCCCTTCCATGCCCCTATTTTCTGCTGTAGCCGGGTAGTTGCCCACTTCAGAAATATCACATCCTTCTGGCAAAATGAATTTCACCCGCAAAACTTCTGTTCTCTGAGCGTCCCAGAAAGCAGGGTAGAATTCTATGCCCAACCGTCCTTCTTCATCAGGATAAATCAGGTCATTAATTAAGAAGCTCACTTTCATCTCTGTTACATCGCCAGATTGAGCTGGATCTAAAAACCAGATTTTCAGCTGGGTGGGTTGTTTTTCCACTTTTAGCATCTGCCCGTCCTGCGAAGCTGCATAATCATATATTGACTCTTTGGGTATGCCCAAAAAGATGCCGTTCTGCGGTCCCTGTGTGGTCTTAATGGTGAGGTAGTACCAGATTTCCACTGTAGAATTATAGTAGATAGTGACTTCTACATTTTCCTCCTGGACAATAAAATCAGGATCTTGTGCATGAATTGTACAGAACAGGAGCAAAAATGCAAAGAGGATGCATATCTTCTTCATAGAAATGATGGTGATCAGACCTATATAAATGTAGCGCAGATGATTCGAGCCCATTGTGTGGTAATATTCCCTCATGTTCCTGTTGCGAACAGCAGCCAGTACAGAATTTAGTGCCAAACCCCTGGCAACCTCCACCCCTTTAAAGATTAGAAAAAATAGTGTTCACCTTTACCAAAAGATTTATATCATTTTCTAATATTCAACTCCCATAAGATGAGAAAAAATAGGAGGTGGACATTATGAAATGGGAAGAACCGCGCATATCCAGCCTGGATGCAGTGGGTCCGTGCCATGACCCGTGGTGCTTGCCATGGGTAATCCATGAACCTGAGTGCGAAAGTGTTTTTGCTCCCAGTAGTTCCTGAAATAGACACGTGACATATTGTGCTCTGCAGCATAATTTCTGGTCATATTTTCGAGAAATATCCTAAATATTGCAGAGATAGACATGGTCATTGGCTAGGTTCATTTTTGTATGTTTCTTTGTGTCCCTGTTTTAGAGAGAAAAGCTATCGGGTATCATTCACCTTTATAACATGGTACCCAAATTGGGTTTTTACAATATCTGATAGTTCACCTTTCTTCAATGAAAAGGCAGCTTTCTCAAATTCAGGCACCATCTTTCCTCTGCCAAACCATCCCAGATCTCCACCCCGTTTCTTGGAGGGACATTCTGAATATTCTTGAGCTAATTTTGCAAAGCTGGCTCCTTTCTTTAGTTCTTCCAGGATTTTTTCAGCTTGGCTTCTCTTCTTCACCAGAATGTGGCTTGCTTTGACTTGTTTCATGGACTCTCAAGTTGCCGGATACATATAAAGGTTACAGGCATTGGTACAGGTTAGACTGCGGCCCTCACTAATGAGAAGGTAGCATTTCCCCACTTCTTCTGTGCGAGTACAGTAAACCCATTCTTACGGTAAAATGCAGTAGGGCCAGAACAGTTGTTAGGAGAATCATCCCGAGCATACGTTTCAAATGCTCGAATTCCTTTTGCTCTAGCTTGTTGAATGATTGAGTGCAGAAGGATTGTGCCCAATTCTCTCTTTCTGTACCCTTCACGAACATGTAAACAGGAGATCAAAAGTGTATCTCTAGATACTGGGAATAGTTCAGCATATGCGGGAGCATTTTCCAGAAAATGAGGGAGACAATACTGAGTATATGCTACTGCGTTTCCATCTACGTAGAGGAGACTCCCACAGTTACCAAACGCGTGAGTTGTAGTTTGAAACCACTTTTTCTTGATGTGAAACGCTTCATCTTTTTTTATGTGTCCACATTTTTCAGGTGCTTCCCAGTACACACATTCTCTGCAGGGAGAGAATAAATCTTCTATTGTGTGCTCATTGATTGTGTTTGTATCGATTTTCATGGCCTCCTCCAGTTTTTACCCTGTAATTATGACTTCTGAAGTACTGCTTCTAACTGATGGAAACCAAAGGATTTTTCCACCGAAGTATGGATTTCTGAAAGGTTATTCTCTTTAACAAACTGATTGAACACATCCAGGGTGGTTACCCCATAATTGTGCGTAAAAGATTTCCCAATTTTTGCCAGCAGTCCGGGGTACATAATATCCCAGTAAATGAAATAGCTGTTGGACTTTAGAACGCGTAAAATCTCCTGCAATGCATCTGGCCAGTTCGGTATGTGGTGCATCACTCCAAAGGATAACACAATGTCAAAGGTTTCATCTTCAAAGGGCAAGTGGGTGGCGTCTCCTTCCAAAAATTCCACATCTGCCCCTGTTGCATACGATTGGGCCATTTCGATCTGCTCTGGATCTACATCAACACCAGTAACAGTAAAGGGGTATGTTTTTGCACAGTGCAGAGAAACTGCGCCTGTACCGCATCCAACTTCAAGAAAATGCTGATTTTCATTTACAGGTATGAGATCAATCAATCTGCAGGCCCTTTTTATGACATGTTTTTTGTGTGATACGGTATTCATGAACAGTTTTTCTAGTTTCACCATTTTCATGGTTATACTATTGCAGTGTTCTATAAAACTTTGTTGTTGACAAACTATCATGAGGTTACAGCAACGGCACTGGGAAAATAATATTCTGGGAAGCCCGGAATACAGATTCAGATTGTGTCCCTGGAGGTATGGTAATCTCTGCTGAACTCTTTAAGGTGGGAATCTCAATTGTCTTCACTTTTTAATGCTCCCATGGGAAGAGAGATCTACTGCTTGCTTGAATTTTTTTATCATTTTCACTGTTTTCAGGTCATAGATAGTGCAGAATACTCTTCTGGCGATGTGCGGAAAGGGTAGGTGAGTGGTAACGAACAACTGGTCACCGATGTCTGTAATACGAGAAGAGATGGGGAACAAAGAGAACAATGATTGAACTGTTAACTTGTGATTACTGGAAAAGAAAAAGCAGCAGCTTAAGTAGGTTTTACACCCTTCAGGGTAG
>Ga0209635_10004686_pt1 | contig 10757 bp, 10 predicted proteins | sample DeeMarSWOR230_32_FD_187463 | JGI IMG/M metagenome (GOLD analysis project Ga0209635, IMG submission 187463) | Marine sediment microbial communities from White Oak River estuary, North Carolina - WOR-2-30_32 (SPAdes) (version 2) | ecosystem: Environmental > Aquatic > Marine > Intertidal zone >...
AGATATATTAAGTTAGGAATGCTAGATTCTTTAAGAAATGATAATTTGAGTTCATTATTAGAAAGTTTTAATTCACTAATAGTTCCAAGGTCTTCAAATGAATCAGAAAATGAATTTAATGCAGTAAAAAAACCAGAAACCATAATTAAGTTATCTTCGTGTGCAAAAAGTTTTCCTGATTTAGAAATTTCAACTGAATTAAAAAAACTTCTATTTAATAATGGTAAACCATCTTTAATGATGATAATGTCTCTGATCATTTGAATCTCAATAATTAATATATAGAAAGTTATAAAAACTAAACTTTTATATTCAACGAATATATCAATAAAATCTAAGTGCCTAAAAAGAAAAAAAAATGTAATATCTAAATGATATCAAAATAATATCAAAAAATGATTAGAAAATTCATCACTCACCTGAATATAATGAAAACTAGTAATAGAGTTGAAACCTACTGAAAGCATTGATCTTATGTGCAGGTTATGGAACACGATTGCGACCATATACTAATATATATCAAAAAACTATGTTACCAGTTCATGGTAAACCACTATTAGAATATATAGTAGAAGGTTTAATCCATGCTGGTTTCACAGATTTAATAATTGTAGTAGGATTTAGAAAAGAACAAATTATACGTCATTTTCAGGATGGAACAAAATGGGGACTAAATATTGAATATGTGATTCAAGAAAATTTAAATGGGACAGGTGGAGCTATATTATTGTGCGAGAATTTAATCCAAAACCAACATTTTTTTCTAACTTGGGGAGATATTTTAGTCCCTTATCGAATCTATAGAGAAGTTTACGAAATATATAAAAAAGAGAACCTAGATTTCATATTGGTTGCTAACTACATGAAGGATCCTCATAAAGGAGCTGCTATTTATTATGATGGCCTCTATTGTGTAAATATAATTGAAAAACCAAAAAAAGGTAAATCAAAATCAAATTATAATAATTGTGGAATTTTTGTTTTATCAACAGACATATTCGAAGTACTGAAATCTCTAAATCCCTCTAAAAAAGGTGAAATTGAGTTACCTCAAGCAATAAATATTGGAATAAATGAAAGGAATTGGGAAGTCCGAATAGTCAAAATGGCAAAAAAGCAATTTAGAGGAGATTTTGGGGATAAAAATGTCTATAAGCAGTTAAAATCCGATTCAAGTTGGCTTAATAAAATTTAATATTAAAAAAAATATTATTTTAATCTTCATCAAGTTCAGGCGGTTCAGGAAGATCAACTTGTTCCGTTTTTGCTACAGGTTCATCAGGTTCAGGAAATTCGGGAGGCTCAGGATGTTTATGTTCTTTTGTTCTTCGATGTCTACGATATAAAACTACACTAATGATAATAACTGCCCCAATTAGTACAGCTAGAATTATATAAAGCCATGGGAAATCTGGTAGGCTTATTTCACGATACCTGAAAAAGTTTCCTTCTACAACAGTACCATAGCAGTCTCCATGGATGTCAATTTGGTCTATACCAGTATAGCCACCATTATTGTAAATGTAATTTTCAATTATTCGAGTATTATTGCTTGCAGAATATACTTTTATGCCATAATCTCCACAATCATAAATTTCATTTGCGATAATTGTATTATTATTTGAATTTATAAATCTAATTCCATAAGTACTATTTTGAATATAATTATTTCTAAGTTCGTTATTGTCAGAATACCAAAAATAAATTTCTTTACAATCCAGTATTTGGTTATCTGAAATAGTAATATTATAGGAATAACTCAAATGAATTGTTGCTAATCTTATATCATTATCAAATATCAATCCATTAGTAACATTATTTAATTTAATAGCGGTATGTTCTGGTGTTGTTCTTGTATTTATCAATGTACAGTTTTGTATCTTAAAATAGGCATTAGTATTATTAATAAAGATACAGTTAATAGGCCCATCTACATCTATAATATAATCTTCTATTATATAAGGGTTTGCATAAGTACCATCTCCAGAGGTAACACCGTTGGACGGGTTAAATTCACTATTTCCACTAATATTAATAGATTGATGACTTAAATTTATTTTAATAATCCGATTATCGCTTTCTATAGGCTTTAAGTTATCAAGATGGTTGTATACTATACATGAAATCGAATTTATAGAGAACGAAAATAATATCAAAACCATTAAATATTTTATTGCTCTTATCTTCTTCATTTTTTGGAATTCAACTAAAATTTTTTTAATCAACTGATCATAATTACGAACTTATTAAAAAAATTTTTGGGTAACAAGCAAAAAATAATAAATCATTTATAGAAAAAAAACAAATATAAAAGATTAAAACAAAATTTATTATAATTATAGGTATAAGGTGAAATTCTTTATGGGGAGAAAAACTTTCAGATTATTATTAGTAATTTCCTTAATCTTAATAAATACTGCTCTTATTGGAACAATAAACGAAACAACTCCAAGGGGAGCTAATACTTTTAATGCTTTTGAAGAACTGTACAATAGGGATACAGGATCAATTTCTTCCTTAAGCGAGAAAATAAATACTCCCCTTATTAGATATCTTGGACCTGACAACCATCCAATAGAAGGATTTGATCTAAAAAGTCATACCGACGAATTATTCGAGATTGATTTTAGATTAGACGATAACACCCCTAATGAGTGGGTAATCAGAGTTTATGCTTATCTTGATTATAATATTCAGGATACTTCCTTAGGGGATAGCGAAAAATTCGAAGATGGAAGTGATTTTAAGCAGTATCAAGCGGGTATTCCCCCTGTGGTAAACGAACTTAATCCTGACGAGAGTTTTATGGGAGTCAGATATAGCAAGATTTTAGAAGATCATGTACAATGGACAAGCTCAGAAAAAGATTATACCGCAAGAAAAGAGAATGTTGATTTGATTAGCGATAAATTATATTTTCACGTAAAAGTTCTGTACAAAATAGATTTTGAAGGGGATGATTATTATTACTATCGAACATTCTACATTTCTAATTATTGGACATCTAATTTTAAATATAAAACATTAAATATTTATGATGATGATACCTCTCCTCCAACTTTTATTAGTATTGAAATTCAAGATCCACCAATCTACGATAATAATGAAACGATTGATTTTGAAATACTAGTTGAGGACGATACTGGAATTGCAGAGTTATCTATTGATTTTCTAGGGAATCAGTATATCGATGAAGATAAAGATAATCACATATCTATACCCAATCCTGCTATTCCCGGAGAGTATAGTTTAGAGGTTATTGCATATGATGCAGATAATGATCGAGAAGGGGATCAATTAAGATCTAACTTGTATTCAAGTTTCAAAATTTTTGATGATGATGTTAATTGTCCCATTTTTTCAGATGTATGTATACTAAATGCTCCAATATATGATAGTTATGATTATATAATTTTCGAAGTTATGGCTGAGGATGAATCCGGTATTGCAGAGTTATTTATTGATTTTATAGATACCAGATATTATTATAACGATGAAAGTATTCAAATATGGATTCCAAATCCGAGAGTTCCTGGAGTATATCCGTTTTATGCCGTTGCCATTGATAATGATTCTGAGTATGGACAAGATCAATTAAACACCACTATAACATCCTCCTTTGAGATTTTTGATGATGATATTACTCCTCCTCAAATATCGATTTATGAAAATGAAGATTATTTGGATTTAGTAGTTATTGATAATGATGGAGTAGTTGATAGTGAAGCAACAGGAACTTACAAAATTATCAACCAATATGAAGAAGTAATAGCGGCAGGTATACTAGACAAAGAAAAAATTAAATATCGACTTTGCAAAAATATCTTTTATTCAGGAGGTATCGGGACTCATACATTAATCATTCAAGCGACAAATAATGATCTAGAATGGGAAGGTGATGAAGAAACCTCGACTATTGAAAAAGTTATTATCATAACTCCAGATGACTATTTCAAGTTTATAACCAAACAGATTGATGATATTAAGACTTATATTTGCAATATCGTAAATCCATGTATTTGTGGTTTTGTGGTGTGTTTCTTAAATACTATTCAAGAAGATTTAAAAGAAGCCTATAACAACTTTATGGTTGATAATATTATTAAATCTCTAGATTATGTAAGAGAGGTAAGATTAAAAGTATTAGTTAGCATGGATTTAATAGATGGTATTTATGATATCGTATGTATATGTATTGAAGATAGAGACTTTTTATTAGCATCACTACAGAAAATCATTGACAATGTTGACAACTTAATAGATTATTTAATTGACTCTATGTGATTTTTTCGAAAAGAATACCTTTGGAAGTCTATTTGCTTGGATCGGTGAAGAACTTGGATTTGATGATCCTCTCTATTTATTACCTAGAATAGTATCAGAAAGTAAAGTACATTATTCTTTTTGGGAAAATAGTAAATTTTATGGTGATAATTCTGATCATTCCTCCGCTAATGGTTTAAAACAGGCCGTACCTACATCCTTTCTTATATTTTATTGGATGGGTCGTGCTTTTAATATTTTTTAATTATTCCATTTTATTTAATTTTTTAAGACCGAATAATAGTAATGGAATAGCAAATAAGGTACCAAAAGTTATTAAAGGAATACTGAAAAACACTTTTATTAATTCTGGTGGAGGATTATAACTCCCTAATAATTGAAATCCTAAGAATAGGCTTCCAAAGATTGTTGCCATGTTAATAATAACTAAAATCCCGATAGTAAGTTGCATATCACCTCCTTTTTCTTCAAATGCTGGATTTATACATTGAAGTCCTATAGCTTGAGAAACAGATATTAAACTATATATGAGAAGAAATAGAAAAAAGAAAATCGCAGTAAATATATCATATTGAAAAAACAAACTAAAAAAGATAGTCAAACCAATTCCAATAAAGAAGATAATAATAACTATCATTCGCAGATATGAAAAGATTAATACTTTAATATTTCTGGGGGATTTCTTGTATACCCATATTAGCTCTTTCGACCCAACAAAAATATAATTCCCTAAAAATAAACTAAATAACATCCCAGCAATCATAACACTCATCATCATATACATGCTAATATCTTCGATATCTAAATTTGGATAATCTCCTCCTAAAAATGCAAAAATAACTCCTTCAAATAGAGTTAACCCTATGGTATATACAATTTTCATTATATTTTCTCTTTTTCTAAAAAATTCTTTTAATTGAATTATAATTAATCCTTCCCATTTTACTCCCGTAATTTTTCTTATGAATGTATAGAACTTATTTTCTTTTTCAATAATAGTAGTAGTTTTTTCGATGCTGGTTTCTAAAGAGAAAAACACATGCGCCTTTTTGAAAGTTATATATAGAATTGTAAGTGGAATAAAAGTAGCAAGAGAAATGCTTCCCCAGATGTTTAGAAAATAGGCACTTATTAATGCAGGTTGAATCGTGTATAAGATAATATTTGAAAACCATAACGAAGGGTAAAAACTTAAATAGTTTTTAATCTGGGGATTAGATTTTATATAATCAAACAAATATGTAAATGTATACATAATTACTACCATGGCAATAGCTAAAAGAAATAGTAGTACTTTACCTAAATCACGTGCTTTTTCACTTCTTGCTATTTTATGTTCGAGCCAAGAGACTAAAATGGACCCTAATAAAGCAGCAAAAATAACATGTCCAGCTACACATAAATAAATAACTATATAATGAAGAATGTTTAAATTGATAATTGGGTTTATTAAACCAGTTATAACTGGTGCCAATGCTAAAATAAATATTAAATATATTGGTACTTTTCCTATAAATTCTCCAAAAAAAATATCACCTGGCCTAGCTGGTGATGCTAACACGATTTCTTTGTAGCCAACTTCCGTCTTCCGATAAATATTTTGCATTGGATACATTATAATTATCAAGAATAGCATCATTAATATAAATTCTATAAAGTATCCAACAATTGTAAAAATAGTTCCTGGGAAACTAGTGGCTAAAGTAGGCATGAATAAGTCAAAAATTAAAGGCGCAATTAGAAATGCCCATATACAGAGTATTGTATAAATTGATATAAACAACAAAAATCTATGATTGCGAAAACTACTTGTTTTTTTTCTTAATTCTGTTTTGGCAATCGCTTTCCAAGCTGTCATTTTACTTCTTTTTTCTTCTTTTTGTTCTTTTTTTCTCTTTAACTTTTTCAGGTAATTCTTCTCTCCAAGCTAATAAATCCTCAATTTTAGTAACACCCATTATTTTTAAATAAGCATCTTCTAAATCTTGAGCATCAACGGAATCAATAATTTTTCGTGGTGTTCCTTCCACTTTCAAATATCCTTTATCAATAATACCGATTAGATCACACAATTCTTCAGCTGTATCTAAGAGATGAGTACAAATAAAAATGGTTTTATCTGCTTTTTTAGCTAATTCAAAAATTAGATCTTTTACCATTCTAGTAGCAGCAGGATCTAAATTTGAAGTTGGTTCATCTAAGAAAATTATTTTAGGATCTTGTATCAATGCAGCACATAAACAAACTTTCTGTTTCATACCTCTTGAAAAACCTTCTAAAAGATCATTTTCTCTCCCCTCTAAATCAAAAATATCTAATAGTTCATCTATACGAGCAATTATTACTTCTTTTGGTAAATAATATAATTCACCTATAAATTCTAAAAACTCTCGAGGGGTTAATTTTTGATATAAACCAGGAGATTCAGGGAGAAATCCACAAATTTTTTTTACATCCGTACTCTGGGAAATGATATCATAACCACCAACTAATGCTGTGCCAGAAGTAGGGGAAATAATCGAATTTAACATACGAACAGTTGTAGTTTTTCCAGCTCCATTAGGTCCTAAGAGAGCATAAGTTTTACCATAAGCAATTTCGATATTTAAATTATTTACCGCGAAAATTTTACCAAAATGTTTAGTCAAACCCTTCGTACTAATGGCAATATTATCTATCGTTAATTCACCCATTTATTCATTCAAGAATAAAAAGAAAAGATGCTTTTTAATGTTTCATAAATTCTGTTAAATAGTGGTTAAATATCAGCATCAATAAAAAGATCATCAAATTTATATCCCAAAAATTCGGCTAATTCTTCTAAAAATTCTTTACTAAAACTTTTTGATAGTTCCTCCTCATCTATGTCCCCTATTCGAAATAATATGTTATGATCAATACCTTGAGTGTTAATAAAATCCTCTACTTCCTTATAAGGTTTTTTATATTTAATTTCGTTAAGCTCTTCTTTAATTATAGGTTCTTGATAAAATATTTCATTTAAAGGTCTATTTAGCACTTCAGCGATCTTAAAAGAAATTGTAAGTGATGGATTATATTTTCCTTTTTCTAAGAAGTAGATTGTTTGGCGAGAAACTCCGATGCGATCTGCTAGATCTTGCTGACTAAGACATAAATTATTTCTAATTTCTTTGATCCTTGTCTTTATCTTAGTTTTAAATTTCACAGATTTCTCACCAATCAATCAAATAGCAAATCAACTAATTTTTTAAAATTTGAAAAAACTAATTTGTTTTTATGCTAACTCAAATAAATCCTCTATTTTACAATCTAAAATTTCAGCAATTTTAGAAGCCAACAGTAAACTTGGATTATACTTCCCTTCTTCCAAATAGTTAATGGTTTCAATAGGAACACCTACCTTCTCTGCTAACATCACAGCAGATAATTTTGCTTTTTCCCTTAGTTGCCTAATTGAAGTCTTTAATTTTTCTCCCTCTCGCATTTTAGAAAGAATATAGCTAATAAAATTATCAAATGCCAATTGTTCAGGTTTGAAAATTTTATCTTCTAAACCACTTGGGGTTGTAGAAATTTTTGCGATTATTTCCTTAATCTTATTTTCAATTATATGGGGATCTTTTAAACCTGGAATATATCCCTCAGGACCTATACCTCTACGTGTCGTACCTGAACTGACTGCACTATGACCAGCTGTTTCAATTTTTATTGTAAAAGTTTTAAACATCCTATCAAATATTCCTGTAGTTATATTGATATTTTGGATTCTTCTATAAGGAATTGTAGCCCTCGTTTTTGTAAATACGCCATGATTAATCACAATGCTGTCTTTTTGCACCTTATATGTGAAGTTTCGAACAAAAGCTGAAAAATACAAGGCAGATATCAATGCTATAGCTACATATGGAGCTACTACGCTCGTAAAAATTGAAATAAGAAATAAATCAAAATTGAATCCTGTATCTTCAAAATAAACATATAAGCAAATTATTGATACAACCACAGCATACACTACAAGAATTAAATTGTTTTTTAAAACTTCTTTCTTTACATAATCACGAGATATTGTGCCTATATAGACAAATTCTTCCTCGTTCATGATACTTCCTCCCTTTTTTTTTAATATTTAAATTTACTAGTCATTTTATTATATTATTAATATCAACATGGAAATATATATTTTTCTAGATCTTAAACTCAACATTCTTATGATTTATTGAGTAATTGTAGACTTTAAATAAAAAATGCTAAATAATTTTAACTTAGATTTATAGAAATACAAAAATCTTTTTTAAATTATAGAAAAATTTAAATATAATGACTAGTAAATTTAACATGGATATAATAAAAAATCATTAGTCATACCTAAAGAAATGTAATAAAAACCCTTTAAAAGTGGGATGTGATTAAAAGAATGTTGGAAAATGAATCCGAAATAATAGAAAGGATTTATGGAATCAACTTTTTAGAGGAAGATGACATAATACTTTTAAAGAAAAAAAGGAAATTGAGGGAAGTTATTGAGAATATAAATATAAGTGATCATCTCTCTGAAAAAGCAAAAAAATATATCATACTAGGACTTGAATCATTTATTATCGCTGCCCATATTGCGTTTTTTGTCCTTAGAATATTTAATTTTTAAAGTGGTGTTCAAAAAGTGGAAGAAGAAATAGAGGAACAAAAAGAATTTATTGTCCTAAAGAAATATAGTCGTATTAAAAAGATCTTAATAATAATCGCAAAGATACTCTTACTTTTCCTCTTCCCGATTGTCGTAACTCTTTTAGACCATTTTATATTTTGAACATTAGTTATTTTTTAATGATTATTAAATATTGGTCTAATCTAGTTTAAAATAAAATAAATAATCTGTTTAATTAACAATCTTACCAATCAAAAAATTATTAATCGTGTAAAATAAATGTCTATAAATAAAAAAGATCGTTATTATTCAAAAGAAAAATATGAAAGTACTTACACCTCATTTTTCTGTGGCGGAGCCTTTTTATTTGTTGCAATTTTATCCTTAGTGCTTTTAACAATGAACAATAATTTCTTAGGACTTTCTGGTTGGGGATATTGGTTATTTATTCCGGCTTTCTTTATTATATTTTTTGGTGGATTTCAACAAATTTATACAAATATGAAATTTAAAAATGCAGTCAAAAATGCAATCATGGATCATGGAGCTCAAGGATCAGTTAAGCTTGAAGATCTCGCACTTCAGGTTGGAATAAAGCCTCGCGACGTATTAAGGGTCCTTGTTGATTTAAGAGCAAATGGACTGATCGCTTATAAGTTTAATCAAGAGACAGGAGAAATCCTTCTAGGAGAAAAAGTACAATATGCCCCCCATGAAAGTTATGTGGCTCCACCAAAGCAACTTCAAGAACCTTTGTCCACAACTGGTAAAAATTTTTGCGTTTACTGTGGTCATAAACTACGTGAAAGTGCTCGATTTTGTGAGAACTGCGGTTCAGAATTATAATTTACAATTAATTTATTAAACTTCATTAATTAAATTCTTTCTTTTTTACTATTTTTAACTAATTATTAGATAATTTTAATTAAAGAGAGATGTTTGTGAGAAATAAAAATCTTACTTTTGGATAAATAATTATTCGATATTAGATGTTAATAAAAAATATAATTTTTGATATATCAACTATTAGTTTATTTAAAGTAATATTAGTTTAGAGGAGTATTAATTATATGAAAGAATTTGATAAATTAATAATTACAGCAACAACAGCGAATTCTTGGATTTATCCTGATTTAAAAAATTGGGCACAAACAACAAATGAATTAATAGAAGATGTTGTGAAGTGCTATGAAGCTGGAGCTGCAATTGCACATGTTCATTTACCCAGAGGTGAAGAAATTGAAACTGTGAAAAGAATAAGAGAACAATGTGATATTATAATACAAGCAGGAATGTCTAGTTATCCAATTGAAGATAGAGCTCCAGATTTTCATGCAAAACCAGATATGCTTTCTGTTATTTCCAATCATCATGCTGAACACTTTCCAGAAACAAATGTAGATGTTGTTCATGATATTGATGAACTGGAGCAGTACTGCATCTCATGTAAGAAATTTAACATAAAAATAGAATGGGAAGTTTGGCATACAGGGTCATATTGGAACCTGAATTATTTAATCGAAAAAAAATTGCTAGATCCTCCGTATGTGTTGACTCTTTTTTTTAATTGGCCAGGAGGGACATGGTCTCCACCGACGGCAGATGAATATTTACACAGAGTTAAATATATGCCTTCCAATAGCATTCATACAATTAGCGTTATGGGAAAAGAACAAACAAAAATAGCTACTTTAGCAATCACACATGGAGGGAATGTTCGAGTAGGTACTGAAGATTATCCTTACGTAAATGAAGGAATACCTGCTAAAGATAATACCGAATTAGTTTCTCGTATGATTAAAATAGGTAAAGAAATGGGACGTAAAGCTGCAGATCCATCTGAAGT
>Ga0209635_10004689_pt1 | contig 10755 bp, 8 predicted proteins | sample DeeMarSWOR230_32_FD_187463 | JGI IMG/M metagenome (GOLD analysis project Ga0209635, IMG submission 187463) | Marine sediment microbial communities from White Oak River estuary, North Carolina - WOR-2-30_32 (SPAdes) (version 2) | ecosystem: Environmental > Aquatic > Marine > Intertidal zone >...
TCAATTTTAGGTCCCATACTTCCAGCAGGAAATTGTCCTTCTTTTAAATATTTTTTTGCATCAGAAACAGTAAGCTTTTCTAAATCTTCTTGATCCTGTTTTCCGTAATTGATTGCAACTTTCTCAACATCAGTAGCAATAAGGAGAATATCTGCTTCTACTTGTTCAGCTAATTTAGAGCTGGCAAGATCTTTATCTATGACCGCTTCAACACCATATAATTTTTTTTCTTCTTTTATAACTGGAATACCCCCTCCCCCACAAGCAATAACAATCCAGCTTCCTAATTCCATTAACTTCTTAATTTCACGCCATTGATAAATTTTTTTTGGTTTAGGTGATGGTACAACTTGACGCCATCCTTTAGCAGTTTTAATTTGACCGTATCTTGTACGGACAGGATATGCGGGTCCAATTGGCTTTGTAGGATTCTTAAATGCAGGATCCTTCGGGTCAACTTTTACGTAAGTCAAAACGGTTAGAAAAAGTTTTTCTTCATCCAAACCTATTTTCATAAGCTCTTCATCTAAAGTACTTTCAATCATAAACCCAATTTGACCCTGTGTTTCTGCTACAAGTATCTGTAAAGGCCTTTTTGATACAAATTCAGTTGCTTCTTGTTGTAATAAGAGATTTCCAACTTGCGGGCCATTTCCATGAGTTATAATGATATTATAGTCTTTTGCTAGTTCTGCAATTTGACTTATAGGCACTTTAAGATTCCGAAATTGTTCCTCTGTTGTACCTTCTTCTCCAAATTTTATTAAAGCATTCCCGCCAAGAGCAACTATTAATGTTTTCAAAGAATAACCTCTAATATTGCTATAATTAACACTAATGGAAAAAATAATAATATTTATCTTATTATTTAAAATTTTGCTCGTAAAATGAATTCTGTAATTTTAAATACTAATTTATTAAATTTCTCAGTATCAGTATGAAATAGGTTCAATATCTTCGATTTTTCCAAAATGACTAACATTTTTAGTTATAATTTTGTTTATGCCATTTGAAAGCATAATACCTGCAATTAAGATATCATTATCATCAATTATTTGACCCTTAGACTCAAGAATATCGTATATTTGCGCTGCTTTTTCAGCTTCTTTGTATCCTAAAGGGAAGATTTCCATACTACTAATAAATTCCGTCCATATTTTATAAAGTTCTTTATATCTTTGTTCGGAAATTTTCCTTTTCGTATGTTCTAAACCAATATTTATTTCATAAACTGTAATAACTGTAATATGGACTAAATCTTCTTGTTTAGAGAGGATGTTTTTAATTTTTTCATTACCATTCAGATATTCAACACATGTAGAAGTATCAAGAATTATCATTTATATCCCCTAATTCAGACTTTTTCCAACTACGGCCAGGACGGTTTGTAATATCCTCCCAAATCTCTTTTTTCTCCTTTTCTGAAAGGTTCCATGCTCCAAAGCTTTTATCCATTTTATCTTTTTGAATTTTTAATAATCTTAAGAAGAGTTCAGAAAAACTTTCATTTTCTTTCTTAATTTTCATTAGTTTCTTGTATACTTCCTCAGTTATACTGATATTTTTAGAAGTCATATGTATACATATATACATACACACATATAAAAATTATTGAAATAATAAATGATATCCCCTTTTAAAATTTCTCACGTAAAAATAACATAATTGCTTTTTGGATATGTAATCTATTTTCTGCTTGATCAAAAACAATTGATTGAGGACCATCAATTACTTCAGCAGTTTGTTCATATTCTCTCATCGCTGGTAAACAATTCATAAAAATAGCATCTGATTTTGCTGCTTTCATGATAGAAGATGTAACTTGAAAAGGCATAAAAGCTTTTTTCCGTTCTGCTTCCTGTTCCTGAGGTATTCCATAACTCATCCAACTGTCAGTATATATCACATCTGAATCTTTTGCAGCTTCGAGGGCATCATGAACAACTCTTACATCGGCTCCAGTATTTTCAGAGAGACTTGATACTTCATTGAGAACTTCTTGCTCAGTGGAATAATCGGGATGATTTGGACAAGCAACATCCATTTTCCATCCAAATATTGCACACATTCGCATGAGATCATATGTTACATTATTGTGTGCGTCACCATAATAAGATAACTTCAAACTACTTAAGGTATCTTTTTTTTCTTTAATTGATTGAAAATCACCGAGAATTTGACATGGATGTGCGAAATCATCTAGCATGTTGATAACTGGAACACCAGAATATTTAGCTAAATCCCAAATATCTTGTCGTTTGAAAACGCGAGCGGCAATTAAGTTGACAAATCGAGATGCGACTTTTGCAGTGTCAGAAATATTTTCCTTTTTACCTAATGGTGAATCTTTTATTGAGTAAAAAATAGCATGACCTCCTAACTGTTGCATACCAGTTTCAAAAGATATTCTTGTTCTTAGAGATGGCTTTTCAAATAGCATGAGTAATGTTTCTCCTTCCAAAGCAGAATTAAACTTTTTAGGATTGTTCTTGATCTCAATAGATTTATTAATAATCATTTCACATTCTTCTTTTGAAAGATCTGAGATTTTTAATAGATGCCGTACCATTTTTGGTCCCTATTTGCATAATTTAATAATAATTAAATAGTAAAAGGAAATATCAAATAAAACTTATTACAGAGATTTTTTTTAAATAGACAAAATCTTTATTTTAATTCTTCTTCAGTACCAAAATCGCGCTTATATGAAAGAGTATCTAAAATTTCTTTATCATGTGAAGAAATTCTATCCGATAAGAGTCGGCTTAAGAGTTCTCCTAAACCAGGTCCTAGCATAAATCCTTGACCACACATTCCTACTGCATTAATATATCCTTCGATTTCATTGATCTTTCCTACGATTGGATTTCCATCAGGAGTCATAGGATATAAACCGCGCCAAGTCCGTCTTATTTTGATGTTTTTTAAGCGAGGTAGAAGTTGAATCATCCTCTTTGAAATTTGAGGTAGAAATGAGCTTGTCTCTCTACGATCGGTTCCTATGATATTAGGGTCAGGAGTTAAACAAAATATAATTTTTCCTTCTTTATTTTGATAGAAATAATAATTTTTAGAGTTTCCAAATTTAAGATCAGAACAAGGCCTAATATCCACTATCATTGGTTTAAAGAAGATTTTTACAGGTTCAGTTATTCCCGCTTCATGTGATTCTGGTTCTACAGGTGTATCAATACCAACCATATTCCCAATATCTTTTGCATAAGCACCCGCAGCATTAACAATTGATTGAGTTTTATATTTACCCTTAGTTGTTTTAAGACCTATGACTTTATTGTTTTTAGTTAAGATACCTATAACTTTTTCATTAAAATGATAATTAGCACCTAAATCTTTTGAACTTCGAAAAAATGCATGCACTGACAACAAAGGTGAAGCATTACCATCCTCAGGACTATATGTTCCGCCAAATAAATTATCATTATTAATACCTAGTATTATCTCTTTAATTTTCTCGGCATTAATATAATTAATATTTAAACCATAACTTTTTTGAAGTTGCACTGTATCCTTTAACAGAGCTTCATGTTCTTTAGTATATGCTAAGAATGTATAACCGCCTTGAGACCACCATATATCGTCTCCATATTTTTTTTCCCATGAAGAGAATATTTCTATTGATCTTTGACATAACCAAATTTTTCCTTTATGAGAGTGAGTAGCTCTAATACCACCAATAGCGTGTTTATTATCTGCTTGTGCTACTGAAGGTAATGAATCAATAACTAATGTTTTTAAACCATCATTAGCAGTAGCTAAAGCTGTAGGAACTCCAACGCTACCAGCACCAATTATAACTACATCATACTCGACCATCTAAAGCTCCTCCTTTTTATTTTTGGTATTAGCAAATACTCCCATCGGAACTTCTATAAATAAGGGTCGCTTTGTACCAGGTATTATCTCATCAATAGATATACCTTCCTCTCGGAATATTCTTTCAATTAGAGGAGTGCAGGTTTTACCTCCGCAAGCTCCCATTCCTACCTTAGTTAATGCTTTTAATTCATTGAAATCTCTAACACCTGAACGTATCCATTCTCGAATTTCACCTACTGATACACGTTCACATCTACACACTATTGTGTTATCATCTGTTAATGATTTTTGATAGAAATCTATAGATTCATTGAATTTGGTTTGAAAAAGTTTAATCGCAACGGCCTTTTTTGCAATTTTTGAAGGTAATTTAACACTAATTAGTTGAGTCTTAGGAAACTCTTTTAATATGCGAGATCTATGAATTTCAAATATTCCTAATTCCTTTTCATTACTTACAACAATGATTTTTTGTCCTTTTTCTAATTTCTCCTCAGTAAGCTCGAATGGAAAAGTTACTAACGGATTATTTTTATCTTTTCGATAATCAATTAATATAACAGCTAGACCAGGACAAACAGCTACGCACTTTCCACATCCAATACAATCTTTTTCACCCTTAAAATATGGCAATTGGGTAATTAAATCATCAATAGTTTCAATCTGCTCTTGCTCACATACAGTAGTACAGGGATTACAGGGGATTTCTTGATTGCAGTAAAATACGGGATATACTCCTTCTTCTTTAAATTTAATTTCTGTTTCAATAGGCTGTGGAGGCTTTGCTTTCATAAGTTCAGCAAATTCTTCCATTTCATTTAGATTCTCTGAAACACTAATTCCAATTTCTTTTAAAATTTTGTAGGCTTCAATCTTACCTGTAAATATCGCAGCTGAAGCTTCTGCTATTTCTTGAGCGTCACCAGCAACCCAAACCTTAAATCCAAATTCTTTAGCTTTATGATAGAATTCATCAACAGGATTTAACCCTACAGCAATTAAAATAGTATCACAGGCAAAAGTTTTTTCAGTTCCAGATATCGCATTAAAATTTTTATCAATTTGAGCAATTGTTATAGATTCTACTGATTTTTTTCCATTAGCAGAGATAATCGTATGACTTGTATAAATAGGAACCCCTAATCTTTTCAGTTTATCCTCATGAACTTTATATCCACCACACAGAGGTAAAGCTTCAATTAGACCAACAACTTCTATATTCGCTTGAATTGCATGATATCCTGCAATCAAACCTACATTACCTCCACCAACAATAAATATTTTATCTGCTGCCTTTATTAGATCACGATTAACAAGGGTTTGAAATGCTCCAGCTCCATATACTCCAGGTAATGTATTTCCTGAAAAAACTAGCATTTTTTCTCTGGCTCCAGTAGCAATCAGTAAATATTTGGGTTTTATCAATGCATACTCTTTATTTTCTTTCAAAATACCAACTAATCCATCACTGAAAACTGCCAAACAAACACTATTTAGCCAAACCTGAACATTCAGTATAGCTTTAACAGAATTACCCAAAATCTTCGCAATAACTATTCCTCTTTTACCAGCATATACATCCTTTTGTGAACCAAAAAACTTATGTGTTTGAAGGACTAATTTTCCTCCAAGTTCAGCTTTATCATCTATTAAAATCACCTCAATATTATTTTCACCTAATATTTTTGTCGCAGATAATCCTGCTGGACCAGCACCAATGACAAGCACTTCAGTGTCTAAAATCTTCGAATCTCCAACACTTACAGCATTATCTTCAGGAGGTAACTCTGGTAAACCATTACAACTTTCTATTATCATACCCCCTTTAAGAGGTGTCATGCATGCTTTTACTGGAATATTATTTACAATAACATTACATTGAGCACATTGCCCGTTGGCGCAAAAAATTCCTTGTGGGCTATTATCTTTTACATGATGACCAAATATCTTTATTTTGTTCAGAAAAAGTGCAGAAGATATAACCATTCCTTCAAAACCTGTTAAATTTTTGCCATCAAAACTAAATTTAACCTTTTTCCTTTCTGGTATATCTAAAATAGGATGTTTTGTTATATCTTCCATTTAGAATCTCATAAAAAATTATTAAGAATAAGAATATTCATTGATGAGGTTTTATGAATTTTATGACATCATCATAACCAATTCCTAACTCTTGAACTTTTTCAATTGTAGGACAACCTTTTAGATTCCATCCTCGCTCTTTATAGACCACATCTTGGAGTTTTGAATACTGTTCTTCACGATGTTTTCGGAGAATACTTATCCTTTCTTCAATATCGTTATTAGATACGTTGAATCCTAACTCCTGAAGCTGAGTATCATATCTTTCTTGACGACTTTCATATTCTAATATTGTTACTGGTCCCATTGCTCTATATGGAAAATTAGAGTCTCCTTCCCTTAATCCTTGCCCTAATCGAATATTAAAAATTCTTTGGAAATTGTATACTCTTTCTGACATTGTTATTAGATCGTCTGGAGAAGCTTTTCTCCCAGTGACGGCTGAAAAATATTTGGTATACCACTCAACATGATAAGGTATTCTCGCTTGTAGAAGCTCTCCTGTGTCGGGATCTTTGACTGGAAGCTCTTTATTTTGAGGTCCAATAGCATCATTCCAGGGGAGCTTACAAAGTCCATTTAATCCGAACCAGGTTCGCCAATAAGGGAACCAACGTAATGCTTTTGCTTTATCTTCAAATGTTGGCATTGTGTTTCTTACCATATCTTCAAAGATTAGCCAAGCTTCATCATGTTGTGGACCTTTAAGTGCTAAACCATACCCCCCTTGTTGAGCAAGTGATTCTTTTGTGATATATTCCGAGAATTCTAATCCTTTATGTTCCATTCCAATATCTTGCAGAAATTGAGGATCGCCACCATAATATTTAGCAAAATGTTTTTTCATTTCTCTTATTCCTTTCCCAACAATAACTCCAAAACCTTTCCCTACTGCCATTTGATGGATTAACTCTAAAGCAGCTTCTGCATTACCGAAATTAAGTTCAAGTCCTCCAGTGATCTCTCTGTTTAATATTCCTACTTCAAAGCATTCCATTACAAAACCAATTCCTGTACCAACTGAAATGGTGTCTAATCCATAAGTATCGCAATAGAAATTTACTTCAAGTACCCATTTCACATCCCAGACACCCCAGTTTGATCCACATCCCGCTATTGTCTCGTATTCAGGACCCTCTACAATAACTTCTTGACCTTTAAACGGTCCGGTCATAACTTTATGTCCTAGAGTATAATGCGAACAACTCATAGTACATCCAATCCAACAGCCATCTGTACCTTCTTTAACATGATAGACTTTTCGCATTTCTTCACGACTATAGGGTATATTTTTATCCTTAATTTCTTTATGAGACCCAAAACGGAAATTTTCAGTTGGGAGAAGATCAACAACATTCATAATATCTGGTAAATAACCGGTTCCAACTCTTCTCATTTCATTCTGTGATGGATCAATTTCTACAATCTCTTTACTATGAATTCGTCCCAATTCTCGAGCAGCCTCTAAATCTGCTGGATTATTTGATTTAATAGTCACTCTAGGAGCCCAACAAACTAGAGCCTTTATATTTTTATCAGTAAATACAGTTCCTATTCCCCCTCTCCCAGCTTGCTTAACAGAGGCATGTTTACGGGTAGTTGTATACCAAGAAAAATTTAACATCCCCCAGTTTGAATGTTTAGCTGCTGGACCACTGCTTACAACTGATACTTGTCTTTTTTCAGTATCATCTTTGGCATATTTATCTGTTAGCTGTTGAGTGACTTCATGTGAATATTCTGAAAATCCATCTGAATCTTCCACTTTTTCTATTTGAACTAACCCTTCAATTCCGTCAATATATATAATTACATCGTTTTCAGCTTTACCTTGAATCTCTAAAGCATCAAATCCAGAGAATTTAAGATATGGTCCAAAATAACCACCTACGTTACTGTCTATAATTATACCTGTTAAGGGAGAGATTGAAGTTACTATTGATTTGCCGGATCCTGGATAAAATATACTTCCGCCTAAGGGACCAGAGGAAATACAAATTTCGTTTTCAGGGTCATCCCATTTTATTATTCTATCTTTGGGGAGAGAATTCCACATGAGCCATAGGTCAAAACCTTTACCACCGATGAATTTTTCCTTCATGTCAGCAGAAACAGGTTTTATCATAATCTCGTTCTTAGTAAGATTAATATATAAGGTTCTATTAGCATAACCCTTTTGTACTTCGTGAATTTCATATTTATTTTCTGCTAATATCATAGATTTTCACTCAATAACATTCTAAGTTTTAATAAAGATAATTTTAAACTATGGATGATTTAATGAGACGTTAGAATTAAATATTATTTAATCAAATCTAAGTCAAATATTTGAAAGAAAGTTGTAAAGTGATCTTTAGTTGTTTTAAATCTTACTAGCTAAATCTTTAGCCCATTTACGAATCTCATCCCAATTTCTTGAATCGTAAACTCCTGGCTCTGTTTCTTTAAAACCCGCTGGAATGAAATGTTCTTTTTCGGCATCTAAGAATTTTCTATAAATTTTACCCATCTGATTATAATCCCAGATACCTCCAAACATCGTCATTGCGATTGGATTTAAATAATATTTAGAAGCCTTATCTTCAAGATATTTTTTAGTAATTCTACTAATTTCCTCATTTTCTCCTTTATATTCCATGAGTGCTCGTGCACCTGAAGATACGAAGAAAGCCACTTTCTTTTTATTAAGTTCACTACTAAACTTCTTTAAAAATGCTTTAGTTTTACTCGTCCACATTTCCATTTTCATTCCACTCCCGATTATTATAAGTTCAAATTCAGAGATATCTTTAACCTTCTCTTTTTTAAGATTTACAAGTTTAACCTCAAGTCCCTCACCTTGAAGAACTTTAGCAATTTCTTCAGCAGTACCAGCTGTTGCTCCATAACGAGTCCCATAAGCTATCAATACCTTCTTTTTTTCCATTTTTATTCATTCTTATTATGTATTTATGTATTAAGAAAATCAAGGTTACTACTTTTAAAAATTGGACTAATAAATTTTCATTATTAAACATAAGAATTTTTTCTGAAAAATTTGTATGAATCGAGAATTATTAATTTTGATTGTAAATTTATTGTATCGCTCTTTTGGCTTCATTCATTTTTGCTTTTGCTTTTAGAATTTTCTTTATCGCTATGGTCGGCACTTTTTGGTCGTACTTGATTTGCATAGTTCCTTTTCCGGTTTTGTAACCTTCTTTTTCAAGCATTTCGCGGTCTTTGCTTTGAAGCACGTCTGCACCAAAGCCAAAGCTAATATGCTTCTTGTATGCGGCAAATCCAGCTAGTTCACCATAATAATTGTAGAATGGAACACCATACCATATTCTCTCTTCTGCTTTTGGAATAGTCGATTTTATTATTTCCCGAATTTCTTTAAGTATCGGACGGGCTTCTGTGCTTGAATTGGCAATGTAAGAATTAACATCTTTTGGCTTTGACATTTTAATTCATCGTTCCTCTTCTTTCCTTTGAATTACTTTTCTCATAATCAACTATATGATTAAAATATTTATTAAGTATTATCTTTATAACCGTAAAGTTTTTGATATAATTCTTGTTTTCTCTTATAAGAAGCTACTAATAATGTTCCAGAGCCACAAGTGGGTTTAATATAGTTTCTTCGTAGGACTCGGGATTTATATCCATTATATGAAAAGGATAAAAAATAAAATCAAAAAATTTAACTATTTTTTTAAAAATTTCTTAATAAAATCATCTAGAACTTCTTCAATTGTAGGACTTCCAATTGACTCAATATCATAGGATACTTTCACAATTGGCTTATTTGTTTTGATTAATTTGGTTAAATCTATAGGGCTTCCATTCAATATAATATCTGCCTTCACATTATTAAGAGTTTTTTCTAAGTCTTCTATTTGTTGGTCTGTGTATCCCATAGCAGGCACTATCTGAGTGATTTGAGGAAAATCTTCGAATACATCTTTCATAGATCCAACTAAGAATTTTCTAGGGTCTACAATTTTTGCTTCAGCATTTTTAGCAGCAACATATGCTGCTCCAATTGACATGCCTCCATGAGTTAGTGTAGGACCATCTTCTACGACTAAAACTTTCTTTCCTTTAAGTTTTAAAGGATCTTCTGCTTTAACCACTGAGTTTGTATAAACTTTTACTGCTTTCGGATTTAATTCATTAAGATTCTTCTCGATGATTTTCACATCTTCTGGTTTTGCACTATTCATTTTGTTTATTACGAAAACATCAGCATATTTTGCATTTACTTCTCCAGGATGATATTTAACTTCGTGTCCTGGTCTTAATGGATCTGTGACAACAAAAAGTAAATCTGTAATATAAAAAGAAATTTCATTATTTCCTCCATCAAAAATTATTACATCTGCTTCTTTCTCAGCTTCTCTGATTATCTTCTCATAATCTACACCAGAGTAAATTACAAGTCCTTGCCTAATATATGGTTCATATTCTTCACGTTCCTCAATGCTGCAATCATATATATCTAGATCTTCATATTTCTCAAACCTCATGACATTTTGCTGGACTAAATCACCATAAGGCATCGGCTCGCGAATAGCTACAACTTTGTATCCCTTACTCTTCAAATATCGATAGGTGGCTCGAGAAACTTGACTTTTTCCACATCCTGTTCTTACTGCACATATAGCAACTACAGGTTTATTAGCTTTAAGTTGAGTAAATCTTCCAGATATCAATCGATAATTGGCGCCTGCAGAAAGAGCTCTTGAAGCTTTATGCATAACTTCTTCATGAGATACATCAGAATATGCAAAAACTACTTCATCTACTTCATATTTTTTTATATAATCTTCAAGTAAATCTTCTGAGACCATT
>Ga0209635_10004692_pt1 | contig 10753 bp, 13 predicted proteins | sample DeeMarSWOR230_32_FD_187463 | JGI IMG/M metagenome (GOLD analysis project Ga0209635, IMG submission 187463) | Marine sediment microbial communities from White Oak River estuary, North Carolina - WOR-2-30_32 (SPAdes) (version 2) | ecosystem: Environmental > Aquatic > Marine > Intertidal zone >...
TAAATTTATCAGGAGGCGAATCAAAGAAATTAGCAATTGCCTCAATAATATGTAGAGATCCAAGAATTTTAGTATTCGATGAACCAACCCTAGGACAAGATGCTAAGGAGATCAAGTTTTTTATTGATTTGATTAACCATGAATTAACTAAAAATAAAACAATAGTAATAGTCACCCATAATGTTGAATTCACTATAGAATATGTACCTAGAACTGTCTTAATGGCCCAAGGGAAAATTATTGCCGATGGTCCAACGAAAGATGTGTTATCAAATGAAATACTGCTCAAAGAATCGTCATTGGTAATGCCTCAAGTATATCAATTAAAGAATGAATTAAAGAATATTGGTTTTGACATTCCAGAGGAAATTTATAGAGAGTCTGACATGATTAATTTTCTCAGTAGTTATTTAAAAAAAATAAAATTGGATGAGGATAATAATTAAATGTCATTAGAATTTCTCAACGCATTTAAATTTTTAAAAAAACAAAGTTTTATACATAAATTAGATCCACGAACCAAGTTATTACTTGCTATAGTTTATACTATAAATGCTTTATTATATACAGAAATTATACCATTATTTTTGGTTTTTTTAACTTTAATTCCTCTAATTCTAATAGGAAAGTTATTTAAACAGTGGATAAAGAGTATTCGAGGACTATCATTTCTCTATTTAATTATTATAATTTTAAACACATTATTTATAGAAGAAAAAGGTTTTTCATTTGCAATTTCAATGGTAATAAGGATTTCTATAATGATTTCTGCTTTCTCGATATTTTTTTTGACAGTAGATCCTAATGATCTTGCTTTATCCTTTATTTCAATGAAAATACCCTATGAATTTGCTTTTTCCTTTTCATTAGCTTTTAGATTTGTGCCAACAATAGCAATGGAAGCCCAAAATATCATTGATGCTCAACAAAGTAGAGGTTTTGAAATGCAAAAAAAAGGCATACTCTCCCAAATTAAGAATCTATTTCCACTTTTAGTTCCTTTAATTATAAGTTCAATAAAAAGAGCTTTTAACGTTGCAGAAGCATTAGAATCCAGGGCTTTCGGAAGTAAAAAAAAGAGAAGTTTTTATTTTACTATTAAATTTTCATTAAAAGATTGGGGCGTTTCAATTTTTTTACTATTTTTCCTAATTCTATTAATATATATTAGAATTCAATTCAATTTTATGCCGGAATGGTTCGCTTGGAGTTTTCCAATATGATCATTAAAAAGTTTGAAATTAAAGAAAGAGATATAACTTTTTATGTAGGAATTAATCAAATGAAAATTGATCCTAAATTATTTACTTTAACTCGATTTTTTAGAATCATTGAAGAAAATAAAAACAATGATTTTGTAATACAAATTTTTAATAATAAGCATGTTTTAAATAGTGAACATGTATTTAATGCATGCTATTTCTTGCAGAAAGCTTTTTTAAATAATCATAATATTTCAAACAAAAAAAATATAGAATTCTTGTTATACTTAGCCACTAATAGACAGATCAAAATAGCGATACAAGATTTTGGGATAAATGAAGAACAATTTAATAAAGGGCTGATCAATTTGTGTATAATTTCATCAAAAGATGATTTAGATCTAATAAATCGTGAGATTGAAAAATTACTTAATGCAAATAAGTTAGAATTAACCTTGGATAACTATTCTCTCCAAAAGTATGAAATGGTTAAGAAGTATTTTAACATTTCTGATAATCAAATAAATTCTATACTAAATTCTTATAATACTAAATTAAATGCTAAATTAAGAGATAAAGATATCCCTGTTCTTTATCTAGCTTTAAATGATTTAATATGTGAAAGAATGGCACTATTAAGTTTGGAGAGAGTTACTCTTGATTAAGTCTGAATACTTATTTTTGTTTTAATAACATCATCTTGCTGTAAAAATGAAATTCCAGTCACATTTCTTAATACTTCTATTCTAATGATTTTATCTGGATTCTCTAAATTAACCTTATTGTCAATAAATTTAGCAATACCTTCAATAAAACTATCTCTATCTATTAGATCATTCTTGCGGCGTTTTAATTCAATCATAAAAGATTCATCACTATGAATGTAATCTCGATAATGATTTTGAATTATAATTTTTATAGTATTAATATTTGTTTGACATACATAGTCGATTGGAATAATTTTAAGGATATATTGAAAAAAATTTGGATCCTTGATTAAAATGCTTTTAATTTTTGAAATTACATTTCTATGGTTTAATGTAGTTACAACCGCTATTAATCCTGAAAAATCTAAATTAGAAATAATTGAATATCGATCTCCACAAGTTAATAATGTAAACCATATTTCTGCTTTCGCATTATCTTCATTAAATCGTGATGTTGATACTAATAAATTGAAATTATTCAATTTATGACCCCTTATTTTCAATCGTTAAGATATCTTGTAAGTCCTCTTCTTTGAGATTTCCAATACGTACAAATTCCGGCTTTTTGGTTGTACAATCGATTATTGTTGTAGGTAATTTTGATTTTGACTTACCACCATCAATTATTAAGTCGATTGGACTTAAAAATTTTTTAGCTATTTCATCTCCACTAATAGAAGGAGGTTCTCCTGAATAATTTGCTGACGTGCCTATGATTCCTCCAAAAAAACCTCTTGATTTTAAAATTTTTAAAATATTCAATATAATTTCATTTTTAGGAATTCTTAATCCTATAGTATCTTTATAAGCGGTAACTTCTTGAGGGATAATATTTGGCTCTTTTCTTTTTAGAATTAAAGTTAATAAACCTGGCCAAAATTTCTTCGCTAAACTCCTTGCTAGTGCATTAAATTCAGCGACTTTATTAGCTTCTTCAATATCAGATACAAGTAATAATAAACCTTTTGAGCGATCTCGAAATTTGATATTATAAATCCTGTCAATTAGGTTAAGATTTTGAGGGTCTCCTCCCATACCATAAACAGAATCGGTTGGAAAAGCAATAATTTTACCCTCAATAATATTATCAACCGCTATTTCCAGATAAGGTTTAATTTCCTCTAACTTCTTCCCTTTAAATTTAATTAAAAATCCCATCTAAGTTCAAAAAATATATTTTTATTGAATAAAAATGAGGATAATAATTATTTTGGATAATTATCTTGACAACTTAAATCAACTTCAATGCGTTTCCAAGTATGATCTAAATATTCTTGGAGTTCGATTAAATCTTTTTCTGAAATGCTTGCGAATCTTTTTTGTCTGGAAAGATATTCTATAAGTGGAATTCTCTTAGAAGGATCTAATAATGTCCTACTAGCTTTTGATAAAGTCATAATACCACTTTCAACCTCATATAGAATCCATGAACCTGTCTTAACAGCTAATCTTGCGATCTCTATTGTTTCATCCGATCCAAATCCCCATCCAGGTGCGCAGGGAGCTAGGATATGGATATATTTACAGCCTTTAGTAGATTTAGCCTTCTTGAATTTTTCATATAGATCAAGGGGTTCACTGATAGAACAAGTCGCTACATAAGGCATATCATGAGCTGCCATAATTGCGGGAAGATTCTTCTTAAAACGGTCTTTCCCCTTTGTGGTTGTGCTTGTCCACGCACCATGCGGTGTACTCGAAGATCTTTGAATTCCTGTATTCATGTATGCTTCATTATCATAACATACATAAATTTGATCAGAATTTCTTTCTGCTGCTCCGCTTAAACCTTGAATTCCAATATCAGCAGTTCCGCCATCTCCCGCAAAAGTAATTGCTGTAACCTCGTCCCATCCTCTTCCGGGGAATCTATAAGCCTTAGCTTTAAAAGCTGCAGACATGCCCGTAGCTGCAGCAGCTCCAGCAGCAAAAGCCATATTAGTGAATGGAAAATTAGGGGCTGTTTTAGGCCATAGTCCAACAACAACATTAAGACAAGATGCAGGAGTAACAAGAGCAGTTTTAGGACCTAAAGCTTTCATTGCCCATCTAAGAGCGATTTCCAAACCACAACCAGCACAGCATGAATTTCCAGGAAGAAAATATTCTTCTTGACAACTTTCTAAAGCCTCTTTTAATTTAACCATAATATTATTTAACCTCCAATAAACAATCCCAGAGAGTTCCATGGATAGTATCTTTCGGAACCTCTCCAGTTTCATTAAATTTAACTAATTTTCTTAATTGATTTTTTTGTTGTTCTAAAGTGACTTCTCTACCTCCTAAGCCATTAATAATAGGTAAAATCTTGGCTGTATTTTTAGTTTCATGTAAAGCTGCTTTTACTTCACAGCTAACTGGACCACCTGTTTGTGATCCAAAAGCCGTAGCTCTATCAACTACTCCAAGTAATTTAATCATTTTAGCAACTCTAATTATATCTTCTGTTGGAAAAGGCCTAAAGTGTCTTAATTTTACCATACCGACTTTATAGCCTTCTTCTCTTACATAATCAACAGCATCTTCCATTTGAAGTGCTAAATCACCATAAATTATCATTCCAACTTCAGCATCATCCATTTTATATTCCTGAATTAATCCATTACCATAATCCCTTCCAAATACCTGTTTAAATTCCTGTGCAGCTTTTATTATTTTCTCTTTTGCTCTGATATGAGCATCATGTATTTTTAATCGAAATTCTTGATAAAATCCCGAAGGCATAATAAGGTTTCCAAACATCATTGGCCTTTTTGGATCCATCCAAATATGAGGCCAACCATCTTCATCTGGTAATGGAGGTAAAAAGTTATCAACTTTATCTTGGTCCTCAACAATTATGGGTTTTGATGTATGGGATAAAATAAAACCGCCATAAGCTACAAATTTTGGTAGCAAAATTTCATGATCTTCACATACTTTATATGACATTAGAATTTCATCATAGATTTCTTGATGTGAAGAACAGAAGGCACTCAACCATCCTGTGTCGCGCTGACTTAGTACATCAGTAAAATCAGCCCATATATTCCATGGAGGAGCAGGACCTCGTGATGCTATTGCCATAACAATCGGAAGTCGAGCACCTGCAGCCCAATGCACCATTTCATGCATATAAAACAAACCTTGTCCAGAAGTAGCTGTAAAAGTTCGAGTCCCAGCTTTACTTGCACCTATGATGGATGCAAGAACACTATGTTCAGATTCAACTTTAATATATTGAGTTCCAGGCATCTCACCATTATCAACAAATTCAGATAACTTTTCAACTACAGTTGTTTGAGGTGTAATTGGATATGCACTAATAACCTGAACTCTTGCTGATTTTGCAGCATAAGCAGCTGCAACATTTCCTTTAATAATGAGATTTTCTTCCTTCTGAATAAAATCTTTTGGAATTTCAACCATCTTTTATATCACTTTCCCTTACCATTTCTATATTATTTGTGGGGCATTCTTTAGCGCAAATACCGCAGCCTTTACAATATTTTAAATCTATTTCAAAAGAGCCGTCTTCTTTCCTTATTATTACTCCTTCAGGACAATACATCCAACAGATTCCACATTTATTACACCCTTCCTTAATAATTGGTCTGTAGGTTCTCCAATCACCGGTTTCACCCATACTCCCTTTAATTGGTAATGATATCGGAATGGGAGATAATTCTTCCCAATCTTTATATTTTTGAACTTCTGGTCGTTCCTTTTTAGATTTATTAATTTTTTTCCATTTATCTGATTTAATTTCAGCCAAATTCATCCCTCCTTTACAGAATCATACGCATCCTTCGCAACACTCATATTTTTATCTAATCTTTTTATACCAAATTGTTTCTTTATAACTTTTTCCATAATTTCAAGACCATAATAGCCAGTTATTTTTCCAAATGCACCTAACATGGGAATATTTAATATCGGACCACTTGCGTGCATAAATTCTCTCTTAATGCAAATTCCTGTAGCATCAATGATATAGAGTTTAATATTTTTCCCAAATTTACTTGTATCAAATGTATCTTTACTATTTACTACAAGTGTAACTCCATCTTTAATAGTATCCTGAACTCTTGGTATATCTAACAGTGAAGTGTCAAAAACTAGTATGAAGTGTGGATTAACAACGCTATCGTAAGTTTTTATGGGTTTATCTTTGGATAATTTAGTAAAAGCTTGTATTGGAGCACCTCTTCTTTCAGCTCCAATAATTGGAATAGCAATAGCATCTTTAAAGCCTTTTTCATAAGCTAATTCTGCCAATAATTGACTGGCAGTGATAGCAGTTTGACCTCCTCGTCCGTGAAACGTAATTTCAATTATATTGTCATCAGTCAATTTATATCAGCTAAATCTTGATTATTTTTTACAATAACAAATAAGAATCCAACCAATAAAAGCGTATAAAGTTATATTTATTAGTTGTCTTTTAAAATTAATTCAATTCGAACTGTTAAGACTAAATTAATCTGCAATACATTAAAAATTTCTGGAATAAATTTATAAGTAGGCTGTTTAATAAGGTATGAACCATTTTTTAGAGTGTTAATAAGAAATATAAAACTTTCTCTAATTATTATTTTCATAAAAATGTCTCAAAAAGCCAAGGATTCAGAAGAGCAATTCTCGTTTAAATGTCCCGCATGTTCTAAAGGAATTGTTACTATACAAAAAACAGTTTATGACTTACCTGATAAGGATAAAATGCTTATTATTAAATTTGAATGCAATGAATGCAATTTTTCTAAAAATGATATCATTCCTCTGACTACTAATTTTGATCCTGGCATTATAACTTTAAAAATTTTAAATGAAGAAGATCTTAAATCAAAAATTTATCGATCTCCTACTGGAAAATTAGAAATACCCGAGTTAGAATTATCTGTACAACCAGGTCCTAATGCAGAGTTCTATTATACTAATGTTGAAGGAATTTTATATCGATTCGAAAGTGCTGTTTCAATATATAAAAATAACCTAGAGAAAGATGATCCTCAATTTGAGGAAGTAAATCAAATTTTAGAGGATATTAAAAAAGCAATTAATGGAAAATTGAAATTCTCATTAAAAATAACTGATAATGGTGGAGGGAGTTATATCATTCCAATTGATAAATCAAAATGTAGTTTTGAAAAACTTGAAAGTATGGAAATAGATTAAAATCTTCTTTAACATCAATAATAAGTTTTTAATATAACATGGCAATATAATAAAATCAACTAATTATGATAATATATTCCATCACAACTTTTTTAATTAAAAATTGCTTAATTAATTAGTCAAAATACCAAAATAAAATTTTTAAAGGTGATTTTATATAGCTATTAAAAAGATTGGAATTTTAACGGGCGGCGGAGTCATGTTCAAGATTTTCCTTAACTGTCGTATACTGCCCTGGGTTAAATAGCGTAATTTATGGAATAATGTTAAAAGCTTATGATGCTGGAGTAGAATGTGTAGGAATTCTTAAGGGCTGGAAAGGATTTTTAGATAATGATACAATCCCTCTTAATATCGCCGAACATGATGACTTACATACGGTAGGAGGAACAATTCTCTATACAAGTAGAACAAATCCTTTTAAAGGAATCACTTCAAAAGAAGAAAGAGCAAAAGAATTAGCAGGAAAGTTTAATGAATTAGGTATTGATGCCCTAATAGCTATCGGTGGAGTTTTAAAATAGTTACTATTTTAAACTGAAGACGATACATTAGGGGTTGCGGATTCTTTGCACATATTTGCTAAAGCAAAGGTAGTAGGTGTTCCAAAAACTATAGACAATGACCTTCTTGGAACACATTATACATTTGGATTTTGGAGTGCTGTACAATTAGCTTCTAATACACTAGATAATCTAACAACAACTGCACATTCTCATCAAAGGGTATTTGTAGTTGAAATAATGGGCAGGGATGCCGGCTTTCTTACCATGTATAGTGGAATCTCGGCTGGCGCTGATATTATTTTAATCCCAGAGACTCCATTTGATTTTGAGAAAGATATTATTGATGTACTTAAAAAAAGAGCCAATGCTGGCTATAAATATCATATTATTGTAATATCAGAAGGAGCATACCCTAACCTAAAGTCACTAGAGAGAGATTTTAAAACAATTTCTAAAGAAACTATTCAAAAATTACCCAAAGATACATTTGGTAATCCATTATTAGCTAAATTAGGTATGTCTCAAATAATTGTTGATGAATTAAATTTACGAGAGGATTTAAAAAAAGAATTTAAAAAAAATGGAGTTGAATTCGAGTGTAGAAGCGTAGTTCTTGGTCATACTATGCGTGCTGGGACTCCAAATTCATTTGATAGAATATTAGGTCTAAGATTTGGATTAGCAGCTATGAAAATGGTATTAGAAGGCAAATTTGGAAATATGGTCTCATTACAAGGAAATCAAATTAAAGATGTACCTCTTTCTGAGGGAATAAAAAAGAAATACATCACCACGGAAAACGACAAAATGGAATTACGTGATTTATTAGTTAAAATAAGATACTTATCTAAACAAAAGTAAAAAAATATTCTAATTTTTATTTTTGATTATTATCCATAATTTTTTTCTTCCTCATGATCAGCATCAATAGCATCTTTTTCTACATCTCGATCAAGCCATTTTTCGCTTAGTAATTCTTTATAATACTCATGTTGGATGATTAAACTCATTATTTCCGAGGTTCCCGTCCAAATCTCCCCAAGTCTTGAATCACGAAGTATTCTTTCAATAGGATATACGGTTGTATATCCAATTCCTCCCATTACTTGCATAGCATTATTAATAATCTTCCAGCAAGCCTTAGTGGAAAATTTCTTAGATTCAGATACTAACCTTCTTTGTAACGCTGGTGGTGCTCCAGCATCGATAATCCTTGCGGTATTTAATACAATTGATCTTGCTGCATCTAAGAGAGTGATACTATCAGCAATTTTAAAAGTTACTGCTTGAAAGTTATTAATTGTTTTTCCAAAAGCCTTTCTTTTAGTTGAATATTTAGTAGCAATATGGAGACACGTTCTTGCAGATCCTAATGAACCCGCCGCTGTTGTAAGGCGTTCAGGGACCATCATTTGATAAAAAATTCGACCTCCCTCTCCTTCTCCCATAATAATATTTTCTTGAGGAACGTTTACATCTTCAAATTTGAGTCTTCCAGCACCACCCCCTTTAGTTCCTAGTAAACCGTATATATATTCCGTTTCAACGCCCTTACTACGATCAACAATAAAAAGACTAAGAGATGACCGAGGATCAGCATTAGGATCAAGATTTGTTTTAGCATAAACAAGAAAGAAATCAGCTCCCTCAGCCCCTACAACAAAACGTTTTTCACCATTTAATATGTAATTATCGCCTTCTTTAACGGCTGTACACGTTGCGCCAAAAAAATCAGAACCCCCTCTTGGTTCTGTTAACGCTTCTGCGGTATACTTTTTACCTTCACACATAGGTTTCAGGTACCTTAATTTTTGTTCATCAGAGCCAAATAAATTCATTGCTTCTCCAGTAATTATAGGAAGAGAATATAAACAAGGTAAAGAGCTTCCTAATACACCTACTTCCTCAAGTGCAACAACTTCACATTCCCAATTTAAACCTCGACCACCAAATTCCTTAGGAAATCTTAACCCTATAAGATTTTTTTTACCAAGTTTTTGTAAGAACTCTATTGGATAATTAATTTCTTCTTTATCCATTTTTTTAATTAAAGAATGAGGAACATCATCTCTTACAAACGAACGTACCTCTTCTTTTATACTTTTAGCATCTTCACTTATTAAATAATCAAACATTTTTGATTCTCCCTAAAAAAATTATACTGCTCAATAAAAATATTTGATAGTTTAAAATTTATTAGTTTACGATAATTCAATTTATCATTAACATATGGGGATTATGGTATTTCTGAAAACCAGAAATCCATACTCGGTAATATTTTATTCAACTGCAAAATGGCTTACATATGCTTACAAAAATTAAAAGTAGATTTAAAGAATACCCAAACCCATTTAAAGTGCTTATACTCGCCACTTTCATTGATAGGTTTGGAGGTTTTTTATTGTTTCCGTTTTTTTCGTTCTATATAATCGATCGTTTTGGAGTAGGGGGTACTGAAGTTGGCTTCCTAATTACAATGTTTTCAGCAGGAAACATTGTTGGAAGTATAATAGGAGGCGCATTAGCTGATAAATATGGCCGTCGTTCGATGGTTCTTTTAGGGTTAGTCTCAAGCGGAATAGGAAGTATGTTGATGGGTGTAGTGGATAATCTGATTCATTTTTTCATGCTTGCAGGATTTTTAGGAATTTTAGGGAATATTGGAGGTCCCGCAAGGCAAGCGATGGTTGTGGATTTACTGCCAAGCGAAAAACGGTCACAAGGATTTGGACTTCTAAGAGTAGCTGTAAATCTTTCAGCAACAATTGGTCCTATCTTAGGGGGATTTATAGTATCCGAATCCTATTTATTTCTGTTTATTGCTGATGCTGTTAGCAGTTTACTTACCGCTTTAATTGTATTTCTTGTCATCCCGGAGACTAAGCCAGATAAAGAAGAAGCTAAACTGGAAGAATCAGTAATGAAAACCTTTATTGGATATAAAGAGGTTTTGAAAGATTCAGTTTATATAATTTTTCTTGGTGTCTCTGCATTAACAGTGATAGTATACATGCAAATGAATACTACATTGCCTTATTTTTTAAAACAAATGTATGGGTTCACCAAGACAGGTTACGGTTTCTTGTTAAGCATGAATGCGTTGATGGTAGTAATATTTCAATTCTGGATAACTTCAAGAATTTCCAAGTATACTCCCATGAAAATGATGGCTCTTGGAACCCTA
>Ga0209635_10004694_pt1 | contig 10751 bp, 10 predicted proteins | sample DeeMarSWOR230_32_FD_187463 | JGI IMG/M metagenome (GOLD analysis project Ga0209635, IMG submission 187463) | Marine sediment microbial communities from White Oak River estuary, North Carolina - WOR-2-30_32 (SPAdes) (version 2) | ecosystem: Environmental > Aquatic > Marine > Intertidal zone >...
CCTTTGGCGGCTCAGATGATGACCTTGGCTACTCAGTCCAGCAAACCTCTGACGGAGGATACATCATTGCCGGTTACACAGAATCCTACGGGGCTGGCGGTTATGATGTCTGGTTGATAAAGACCGATTCTTCAGGAAATGAAGCGTGGAACAAGACCTTCGGCGGCTCAGATGATGACCTTGGCTTCTCAGTCCAGCAAACCTCGGACGGAGGATACATCATCGCCGGTGTCACATTTTCCTACGGGGCTGGCAATGAAGATGTCTGGCTGATAAAGACCGATTCTTCAGGAAATGAGGCGTGGAACAAGACCTTTGGCGACTCGGATTTTGACTGTGGCCACTCAGTCCAGCAAACCTCGGACGGAGGATACATCATCGCCGGTGGGACACAATCCTACGGGGCTGGCGGTTATGATGTCTGGCTGATAAAGACCGATTCTTCAGGAAGTGTGGCGTGGAACAAGACCTTTGGCAGTTTATCTTGGGATAGTGGCAACTCAGTCCAGCAAACTTCGGACGGAGGATACATCATTGCCGGTGAGACACAATCCTACGGGGCCGGCAATTATGATGTCTGGCTGATAAAGGTTACTCCTTGACCTGAGCCATGGTAAGCTGGATAGTCCTTGTTTCTGCCGAGGTTCAGTTGTATCTGACAGCAAAATTGCACAAAAGCCTGTTTTGTTACCTCACTACACAAACTAGCGGATTGGGCAATTTTCTAGGCGCCTTAAGCGCTAGGTGTCCTTTCCCTAGCCTTCCTGAGCATGGACAACAGAGCTAACGGCGTTCACTACCGAAGAGGAAGAACATCCTCCAGGATACGAGCGGAGTCATAGACAAAGCCAGGGCACTTGTTTTGAAAGACTCCACTCTCGCGCGCTAATTTAAGTTCACCAGAATCGCTTAAGTCATAACCAATCAGTTCCCGGCACTCGACAGAGCCATGAAGTGCTGTGAACCTATCAATAAATTCCTTTACCAGCTTGTAGGTCTTTTCTCGAGATTCCTCATCGGCCAAATCAACCTGACCGTGTTTCAATCCAATCACCATTACCGCTCCGGTTACGGCTCCGCAGGTTCTGCCCATACGTCCTATTCCAGCGCCAAAACCACAGGCAATCTTCAAAGCCAATGCTTTTTCTAAACCAAGCTGTTCGCTATATGTTGATAATACCGCTGGAGCACAAAGAAATCCTTTTTCAAATTGCTTTTTTGCTTCCTCTGCCTTATTCAATTCGTTCTCCTCTAATCGTATAAATGTAATAGACCCGTGTCTCCATCATATCTTTAAAGGCTTCACAGTGTAAAGACCATTTTTCAGATTCGCTACACACATCTGACCTGCAGTTGACTGCCCTTTGCTCAGATGTTAGCATTTACCCATATGAGTGTTAATGACTAAGGCTACTCTAAGATATGTTTGCCTTGTCCCACAATTCAGGCAACAGGCGAAGATATGAAAGGAGGACATCTATGAAAACATTGAGTGGTAGAACTCTGGCGCACTTACTGCTCGTTCTGGCCGTCGCGGTTCTGCCCGTCGCCGGATGTAGCAGCGCATCAGGAGCGCCGACTATTCCGCCGGAAGAGACTTTTGTCATCCCCCTTGAAGACTTCCCGAACAATGAGATGGACGGCTTAATCACTCTTGGAACAGGCAATCAATCCAACTGGTATTATGCGGCACTCACAGTAGTCTACTGGGGTGCAATCCTCATAACAACACTAGCGGTGCCGGTAGCAGCATTTCGTGCGTCCTTCCAGCATACTCCGGTGCAGCAGCCCGATGGCTCATGGCTCTGGTCATATTCGGTAAACACCATCAACGCCACATACACCGCCGAGCTGCATGGACAATTTATCACGGAGGGAGTCCACTGGGCGATGAACATATCGAAAGAAGGCGAGTATGAGGACTTTCTGTGGTATTACGGCGAACACAACCTCCCTGCAACCGAGGGCTTCTGGATACTCAAGGAGAGTCCGGCTGACCCGGAGGACCTGCTGCAAATAGACTGGTCCCGCAATATCTCCGCAGGCACATACACTATCACATACACAAACATAGTCCCCGATGGTCCAGAGAACGGAGGCTATATCGATACCCAGTATACTAAAGGTATTCCTTACGATTATATCTGTGATCTATATAAAAAGAGCACGGATAACCACACATATATCGACTGGAGCAGTACTACTAAAGAAGGGCGGGTCAAGAACTTAAATCACTTCGGCGATAACGACTGGCACTGCTGGGACAGCGACCTGATGAACGTTACCTGCCCGTGATAGCCAGTGGTATTTGCGTTGAATAGAGCCCTGGCGGCGGCGACTTAAAACCGGTCCTTATGGCTCTAACTTGCAGTGTGGTCATCCCTGTTAGCAGCCTGTAGGGATGGTTACAACAAGTAGCGAACCCGAGCCGTCAATTACAGCGGCTGCTTTAACGACCACCACGACGGACGAAGCTGGTATGACAAAATTGGCACTGGTAAGCACCAAGAACCGGGGTGAAGGTGTCAGGCAGGCAATAGACCTCCTCGAGTTAAAATCTTTTCATGGCAAAAGTGTGGTGCTGAAACCCAATTTCAACACGGCTGATCAGGCGCCCGGTTCAACACATAATGACACACTGTGGTCTCTGGTTTTGGCTCTTCAGCAGATGGGAGCAAAGCAGATCACCCTGTCTGAGCGAAGTGGACCCGGAAATAGCACCCGGACGGTTATGGAGAAAAAGGGAATCTTTAAGCTAGCTCAAGAACTGGGCTTCAATATCGTCAATCTGGAAGAGGTAGGCCCCGAAGGCTGGAGCAAGATAGAGCCTAAAGAGAGCCATTGGAGCCAAGGTTTTCATTTTCCACGGATTTATCTCGAGGCGGAGTCAATTGTCCAGACCTGCTGTCTCAAGACGCATGCCTACGGCGGCCATTTCACACTCTCTTTGAAGAACTCGGTAGGACTTGTCCCCCTAGCAGGCTACCCTTATATGGGGGAACTGCACTCCTCACCATACCAGCGGCAAATGATTGCCGAGATTAATACCGCTTATTCGCCCGATTTAGTGGTTCTGGATGGAGTGGATGCTTTTGTTGACGGTGGGCCCGACCGTGGCACTAAAGTAGAGGCTAAGGTGATGCTGGCTGGCACCGACCGAGTGGCCATCGACGCGGTGGGGGTAGCGATCCTCCGTCTGTTAGGGACGACACCGGAGGTCAGCCGCGGGCCTATCTTTAAACAAGAGCAGATTGCAAGATCTGTTCAGCTGGGATTGGGCGTGTCCTCGGCAAAGCAGATTCAGCTTGTCACCGGAGATGCTAAGAGCGAGGCTTTCGCCGTGCAGGTCAGGGATATCTTGGCCCGTGACTAGTAGGTCCCGTACTACCAAATGTTGCTGCCCTCCATCCATTTGAAATTTGCCCGCCGATGGGTTAACCTACAACCATTAAAAATATATGGACATCCCTTTCTCAAGATGGCACCTGGCGATCGAAAAGCGTAGGTCACGTAGACACTTCGATCCCAATCTACCCATAACTCCAGAGACCCTGGCAGCTCTGGACAAGGTCTGTAACCAGTTTGCTCCATTTCCCCACGCTCGGTCACGTCTTGTAACTGAATCAGCAAAGAGCGTTTTCAAAGGCATTATTGGCAGCTACGGTAAGGTCAAAAACGCCCCGGCGTTCATTGCTTTTATCGGAAATATGGTTGACCCATTTGTCCAGGAAGAGGTCGGCTACACAGGTGAGGGAATTATTTTAGAGGCGACTTCTTTGGGGTTAAATACGTGTTGGGTTGCCGGCTTTTTCAGACCAGAGATCGTGGCCTCTCTCATAGAAGTGGGCAACAAAGAACGGGTATTAGCCGTAACGCCAGTAGGCTATGCGCGGGAGTTTGAGTCATGGGGAGAGAAGTCAATGACCCGCTTTGGTCGGTCACATAACCGTCTGCCACTTTCTAAGCTGGTTAGAGGCTTGCCAAAGGAGAAGTGGCCCGACTGGGTAAGCATATCTCTTGAAGCTGCCAGGCTGGCTCCTTCTGCTGCGAATCGTCAACCATGGGGCTTTGACGTGCAAGATGACGTCATCACAGTTTTCGTAAGGACCAGGGGTCCGGAGTTCAATGTCTCTAAACGTTTGGATTGCGGTATTGCGATGCTGCATCTGGAAGTATCTGCTGTTAACTCTGGTTGTAAGGGAGAATGGGAATTCTTACCATCTCCACAGGTAGCCAAATTCAAGATTCGTTCCTAAGGTGTTCTTTTTGAGTTGACACTAGGTTGTAATTAACAGAAGCCTTTCTTATCACCCAACATTTCCGACGATTGTGTAGCGAAGCCCACCAAAGATAGGGATACACTCAGTTGAACTTTCTACTATTTTGTATTATATTGTAACACTTGCCCGTTGCTGGACACTCCTGACTTTATCTATCCAATCATAGGGGTGCAGTATATTGTTTTTAGATAGGAGTACAACTCGAGATAGAATTCATTCGTGTCTAACGTGAAAGGAGGTTGCTATGTCTAACGTTTATGAGAGACTTCGTGAAAGATTAGATATGTTTCCCCAGGGATTCCCTAAAACTGAGAGCGGTGTGGAACTGGAGATAATGCAACATCTCTTTGCTCCCGATGAGGCCGAGTTGGTGCTGCACTTGCGACCCTTTCCCGAAAAGGTAGCGGATATAGCAGAGAGGGCAGGGAAGGATAAAACTGAACTGGGAGAAACCCTGTACGGGATGTCGAGAAGGGGGTTAATACAGCGTTATAAAGCGCCTGACGACGAGCTGTATTACTTCCTAGTACCCTGGGTAGTGGGAATCTATGAGTTCCAGTTGAATAACCTGACCCCGGAAAACATCAAACTTTACGAAAAGTATTACGAGGAGGGAATGGTACCTGCACGGCAAAACCGGAAAATAGGGCTATTTCGCGTCATCCCTGTTGAGCAAGAGATAGAGGGGAACACCGAGATTCAGCCTTACGAAAAGGTGTCACAGATTATCGAATCACAGACCAAGTTTGCCGTTGCCGACTGCATTTGCCGCAAAGAAGCCAGAATGCTGGGCAAGGGGTGTGACAAGCTACTGGAGGCGTGTTTGAGTTTTGGAGCATTCGCGGATTTCTACATTGAAAACGGGCTCGGCCGGGAAATTTCAAAGGAGGAGGCCAAGAAGATACTGCTGAAAGCCGAGGAGGATGGCCTGATTCACTGCTCAACAAACAGTGCGGGCAACAAGTTATTTATATGCAACTGCTGCGGCTGCTGTTGCAAGTATTTAGCACTTGTCACAAAATACGGTAACCTGCAAGCCATAGCAAGGTCAAACTACTATGCCACCAAAGACCAGGAGACCTGTACCGACTGCGGTACCTGCGTGGAGAGATGCCAGGTAAATGCCGTCCGAAGTGAAAATGACCACACCGTCATCGACAGGGATATGTGCATTGGCTGTGGGCTCTGTGCCTCTACCTGTCCCACAGGGTCAATCACCATGGTTCAAAAATCACCTCAGGAAGCCTCTCCCATTTTCTCCGGTGGTAAAGCATTGTTGCAGGCAATGGGAAGGGAAACGGGTAAGGTATATCCTTTCGAATAGGATTAGAGACCTTCTTCGGATAGACTGGTCACGAATTCCGCCTTTGGTAATCTGGCTCAGAAGACGCCGAAGGTCAAGAGCTAAGATTCAAAGCATTCCTGAAATGGCTTGTCGATTGCCCGATGGCGACTATGTCACTATAATATTCAAGTAAAACTAGACTATGCTGTACACATTTACTACTCGGAGTGCCGGTAATTAACATGCGAAAACGCTTCTCGTTTGTTTTCTACTTAGCTATTGCGTTTGTGGCACTTTCCGCAATTGCATATTTCATTCATTACCTCATTTTTCGTGATATTCACCATATATTTATCTATATGGTCGGTGACCTCGCCTTTCTGCCCCTCGAGGTCCTACTAGTGGTGGTTATCATTGAGCGCCTCCTGGCCCGCCGAGAGATGCAAGCTAAATTAGAGAAACTCAATATGGTAGTGGGAGCTTTTTTCAGCGAACTGGGCAACCACCTCCTTCAAGACCTCCTCAAACATTTCGATAACCGCCTGGAGATTTCCAGGCACCTGAACGTTACTGAGAGCTGGACAAAGAAAGATTTCCAAAAAGCTGTCGACTTTGCGCACCACCTCAAAGTCGATGTCGACTGCCGAAATATAGACCTCGGCAGGCTCAAGGCCTTCCTGGAGCAGAAGCGAGAGTTCTTGCTGACTCTGCTCGAGAATCCCAGCTTGCTGGAGCACGACCGTTTCACCGACCTGCTCTGGGCAGTTACCCACCTGGATGAAGAGCTTGCGGTAAGATCATCGCTTATTGATCTTCCTGAGAAGGACCTGGAGCACCTTGCTGGTGATATCCGAAGGCTGTACGACCACCTGGCCAGCGAATGGCTAGATTATGTTCAGCACCTGAAATCGAAGTATCCCTTCCTTTTCTCGCTGGTCTTGAGAACGCATCCGTTCCAGGAACATCAGTCCCCCATAATAACCTGATAAAGCCGGACCACATTATCTTCAAGAGCTAAGATTCAAAGCATTCCTGAAATGGCTTAGCAATTGCCTGACTATTCCACATGGTTTAAGGAAGTAGAGGCTGGCCAGATTTCTCATCCCGGTAACTTCTCATGATAAGTTATCATCACTCACCATACCATGAGTGTTTCCCATGTATCCCAGCCTCCGCAGCATTCCCCTGCGTTAGGATTCTTTGACCATGCAATCCCAGAAAGAACCGGGAACGTATTTCCCCTGCGGGCTATCCTTCCGCAGAGGGTGGTAAGCTAAATCCCTGTAATCGAAAAGCAAGGGATGAGTTTCAACCCCCTGCAACTGCCCCTCTTTATTCACCCAGGCCTTCACCGCCACTGTGACCCGGGTGGCGGTTTTTTTAGTGCTAGTGACCCAGTTCCCTAAAGAATAGATGATCAATCGGGGAGCACCATCCTGCCCGGGCCAGATCTCTAGGGGCTGCAGAACATGTGGGTGATGGCCGATAAGCAGGTCCACTCCACTCTCTATCAACCTGTGAGCCATATCAACTTGGTGGGCAGTGGGACATAACTCCAATTCAAGTCCCCAGTGGAGACTCAAAAGGACCATATCTCCCGCTTCCTTCATCTCGGCTACCATCTTAAGCAGGTGATCTAAACCGTTAAGCTCCCTCTTCCAGTTATTGAGTCTTAACAGATTCACCGGATTAGGGAAGTGATTCTTCTGGCGGTTGGTGCTGTGGGTAAACCCGGTTATGGATACTTCTCGCCCCTTTATCGTGAGAGTCTTGAAAGAACACCCTCCTTCCTCTCTACCCACATAAGGTATACCCCTCCTCTGTAAAAAATCAACAGTGTCTCCCAATCCTTTCAATCCCATATCCAGGCAATGGTTGTTGGCAATGTTCAAGCAGCCCGGCCCTAATGGGGCCAAAACCAGATCGAAATATTCAGCGCTTCCGTTGAAGCGCGGAAACCCCCGCAGGGGTTTCGCTGGATGGATGGGAAACTCGAGGTTGGCAAAAATCAGATCACATGCAAATATTCCAGCAGGCAGGCGGGCATAGAGGTCTGGCTTCCTGCGGAAAACAAGCTTATTAACCATTACATCTCCCAGCAAAGTAAAGGCGATGGAATCATCTTCATCCTTGGGCCTTTTAGGTATTGGTGATTGATTGAAAGCCTGGGGAAGCACGGGTTTGAAGGGCCCAAAGAGAGCTTTACCGACATAATAAAAAGCATCCCAGATGGTGAAATGCTCCAGGGTTCCTTCCAACCTAGTGCGCCGCATACAGAATCTCCTTCACAACCATCTCTACTCTGTGAGCATATCTAAAAGCCAGCCGGGAACTAATTCGGTTGCGATTATCAACCCCGCTACCATAATACCAACAATTGCTAAAGCACAAACAACTGCACCAATGAACAGCAGAAGATATATCTTGCGCCTTCTCAACCCGACCAACCTGCCGAGCAAGGGAGCAACCCATATTCCGATAATGGGTCCCAAAAAGGCTAGGGTCCAATCCGCATGCCTTCTATAATACAGTGAGATACGACTATTCTTACTCCTTTCAACTAGAGCCCTGAAACCGACTGACCTTTAGAATAATTAGTTCTAGTCATTGTTAACTAATTGTAACATGGCCGATTATGTGTGACATATTAGGGAAGAAATCAACTTGTGATGAGATTCAAGCCTATAAAAAGTCAGTGACTGGATTTAAACCGACGACCAAGGCTTACGAACCTGCGTCCCTTCTCCGTTACATGATATAACGGATTGTGCAGTTTTCGAGTCGCTTTTAGGCTTTAAGGAGTAAATTCAATGCTGCTCTGGCTTAAAACCTTTTTCCCTCTCTGAGGCGCATGAACTCTCATTTACGGGGAAGAACAAGGGGCTAGGGCATTTGCCCCAGCCCCCTAAAAGTGCCTTGGTTATTCAGCAGGATAGAACCGGAGTTGCGCCAGCTTAAGACCATTGTTCTGATAGCTCCAGAAATAGTCCTCATACACGGGGTCAAACAGAGGGACACCGCCGATGTAGAGGAGCTTGCTAGTCACGTCGGTGAACGTTTTCTGTCCCTTGGTTCGGATCTCTACATGGCTGAGGCCGCAGACCCATTCTTCCTCAACCGGATCCCACGCACAAGTCTTCATGTCCGCCTGGCCACCGGGTTTGCCCAGGCCGCGCACCCAGACGGTCCATTCTGTAGCAACATCGGCGGGCAACTGGAAGCTAGCCTCGCCATCGGTGCCATTCTTATCTAGCACATAGAAATCCTCGCAGGCAGCACAGCCAGGAATTAGTGGGTCTGATGCGCAGTCATCGCACGAAGGCGCTGGACTTAGCAGAATGTCAGTCGCTACACGAACCTTACCACTTTTTGTGCTATAGAGTTCGACAAAGATGACATGCCCGCCTTCCTTATCTCCCATGCCTTCCTTCTCGTGGCTCACACCGATGATGTTCAGGTTGTAGTGGGGTCCAGTGGGAGCATTGTTACCATTGCCTGCTAGAGCCACCCCTGACATGGTCGCCAGTAATGTTATTGCCAGAACTATTGCAATTAGCCTTTTTTTCATTTCCTTTTCTCCTTTCCTTTTCGGATTGTCTTATCGCCCGTCGACCTCAGGCATAGCGGCGAGTCTTCTGATTATCCTTGTAATCTTTGCCAGCTATCACCTCCTTTATTTAGTAATAAACCGCACTTTATAAAGTGCGGTTTCATCATTGGCTCCCCACCACCTAAATGACCAACTAAAGGTGACAGTTCAACGCCCACTTTTTGGCTTCCTTTATATTTTCTTGAATTACTTTTTTACTATAGAGTCCTCCTTTGATTGTCTATCAAATGTGTATAACGCTGACTTTGTATTACTTCGCGAATATATCATTCATATTATTAGTCGTGGAAAGTTTAAAAATCCCTCGCATCCTCCATTTCTTATGCTATATCGAATTTGTATAATACCAGTGATAATTAATCTTAAACGGGATATGTATAATTAGTCAAGATGTCTCTAATTCACTTTTCTTAACAATATTTACCAATTTTAGGAATTCCAGGGACACCTTACCAATCAGGCCTAGTACAAATCGGGTATTATGTCCCCAGAATACCCCTGGGATGATTTTCCTACTTGATATGGCTATACTTAACATGAAGGTCGAATGGAAAATATAACGAGGAGGTAAAAATGCCTATTGTTCATGTAGATTTCTGGGAGGGCGTTGGAGAGGAAAAAGTTAAAAAGATGATACGGGGTATAACAAACGTTATCGTGGATTTGGGCGTCCCGGAACATGCTGTAGAAGTAATCGTTTATGAAATCCCCAAAACGCACTGGGGCATTGGCGGTGAGCCAGCTTCAGAAAAACTCAAAGACATATCACCACCCAGGTAGCGGCTAACATTCATGTAAAAGTACCTTTGTGAAGGGCATACAATCTGGCTCAGAAGACGCCGAAGGGCAAAGGCCAAGATTCAATGCATTCCTGAAATGCCTTAGCAATTGCCCGACTACCCTATCTAATTCGAAGAAATTGAGCAAACATTTTGGCTTAATGTTGGATAATATCGTCAACCGTGTTTACCTAGTGGCTCTCGTATTTGTTCCAGTCTGCGAATATCACTGGCTAGGGATACACGTACTTTTTCGGCGACCTTGCGGAAATGGAATCCCTGAACAGCCAGCGCTATGGATAAAGGGAAGGTTTTTGGTCTTCTCAGCAAGGTCCAGACAACTAGTTTCCAATAATGTATTCTCCCTTTTTCCTTGAATCCCAATGCCCATGTGGACCTTATCAATGCTATTAGGTGGAGAAGAGAAATCTTGAATTTCCATTTATTACCAGGTCTATACTCCCTTAGAAAAATTCTAATACGCTCATAGTATTGCTTGGGGGCGTAGATTGTATCTACCACATGCCTATAGCCACTGGCAAGCGCTTCGCGACCCATTTTGGGGATGAAGTTGGTGGAACCATCCGTATTGTCACCGGAGCCCTTTGGCAGTATACGGTTCTCCTTTTTTAGACGTTTGTATAGTCTTGTCTCTGGAGGAGCCATCAGCACACCTACCATAGCCATAACGATTCCGCTCTTTTGGATGAAATCGATTTGGCTTTTGAAGATGGAAAGCGGGTCACTGTCAAAACCGACAATAAATCCTCCCTGCACCTGCAAGCCGTAGTTCTGCA
>Ga0209635_10004695_pt1 | contig 10750 bp, 5 predicted proteins | sample DeeMarSWOR230_32_FD_187463 | JGI IMG/M metagenome (GOLD analysis project Ga0209635, IMG submission 187463) | Marine sediment microbial communities from White Oak River estuary, North Carolina - WOR-2-30_32 (SPAdes) (version 2) | ecosystem: Environmental > Aquatic > Marine > Intertidal zone >...
TACAGTGGGCAGTTGATGGCCCTGATGGAGTTCACGGAAATGAAGACGATGCCGAGATAATATCCATAAGCCTTAGAATGGCTGATACCGAAACTGAAAGCGTCACAGGCGCATGTGACGCCGCCTATGCCGCAGGTCTCCTTCTGGTTAAATCGGCGGGCAATACTTCTGGCGGGAGCGTTACCTCTCCAGGTCAACAAAACAGCGTCCTCGCCGTATCTGCCACCGATGAGCTGGATAACATCGCCTGGTTCAGCGCTGTCGGTCCCGATGTCGAGCTAGCTGCACCTGGAGTAAATATTTATTCCACCTACAAAAGCGGTGGCTACGCCTTCATGGATGGAACCTCTATGGCCTGTCCGCATGTTTCAGGAGCGGCGGCTCTTGTTTGGGCAACAGGATATTACGTCAGTGGATCTGGCGTGAGATACCAACTCACCCGAACAGCTGAATTATTGGGCAATTCCCCTCCCCCGAACGAGCAGTTTGGATATGGGCTGGTGGATGCAGAAGCAGCTCTGGACTATCCAGATCAAGGAATCTTATTTTTTTTAGACATAGACAAAAGTGATTTCAACATAAACGATAACGCTGTTCTCACGGCCGTGATCAGCGATGAGCTTGGTTATGCCGTAACCGGTCTGCCTTCGACTTCCTTTGTGACTAATCTTTACGATGTGGATGATCCTGATCAGACTCCAATACCCAGATCTGTGACATTTAGCGAAACAGAGATACCAGGGACTTACACCGGGGAGCTTTCGTTTTCAGACCTGGCAACAGGAGAATATTCGGAAATATTATATCGGGCTGAAGTCGAGGTGGTTGATTCGCGGGGTTTCTTTGGATCTGATGATGCCACTTTCTGGATTGTCGATCCTTCAGGTTCTCTAGAAATCACAATTGAAAACGTCAAAATCCCTCCAGACGACTGTTATACGCTTGGTGACACGATCATTTTCCAGGTGAGGATCATGGATTCATCTGGAGCGGCAGTTCCAGGCGCTGATGTTCATGTGGAATTAAACAGCGCGTCCGGCAAATATTACTTAAGTGATAATACGACTAATGAGGAAGGCGTGGCCGAATTCAGGTTTAAGACCAAGAAACCCGATGGGATAGGGGACTACCTCATAAGGGTATGGGCATCCAAGCCTGGATACCCATCCGCATATGAAGAATTGCCAATCTGCGTCCAATAGGCTGTTCTCCACCTTACATGAGATTTTGTCATGTAAACTTTGGAGAGACGCAGTCTCCTAGATTGCCCTTTGTTTCACCAAAAGAATTTCTTTTGGGACGAAAATAGCTTTTGCAAAAATAAATATAAGCGAAGGATTGCATCGAATGAAAAAGGAGGTGAAACGATAGAATCAAGGATAATCAACAAACGGAATATCTAAAATTAAAGGAGGATTTTATGAAAAATCATCGTGATTTGAAGATTTTGGGACTAGTGGCCATTGTCGTGTTTGCCTTTGTTTTTTTGGGCCTTAGCTTCGTTCAGGGCCAAGTAACGACAAAGGGAAAACCAGATAAACCGCCAGGAAAAGACGATGAAACAGAATATGCATGGAGCGCTGTCATACTCGATGGCCCGTTCAGTATTCAAGGCCGAGGAGAAAACATCTATGATGATGTAGGAGGACACGGATCACTTTACGATCCCTCAGCAACAAACATTAATGTTACTGGCAATGTAAAAGCAGTAGGTCGCACAAAAAGTCCCCACTTGGTTCGTTCATATTTTTTACTTGAGATATTCTATCCTGTCGAGGATGAGACTCTATACCAGATTCAATTTACTGAAAATATATCCAACAAAAATGCAAATTTTGAACCAAATCCTCCTCCTGTGGATCTCGATCTAAATCCAGATATTTACTTTAAATATTTGGGATTTCCTCTGTGGGGATCTGCTGTGGATGACCCTTCTGAAAGAAATGCTCTTGAGATATTTGATTTCTTGCAAAATTGTGATCATCCTTTTGATGTGGGCATTAACGAAAACTACTATAAAGTGGAACTCAGTTTTTCCAGTGAGTGGTTCGATAACTTGTATGATGGCAGTTATGATAATTGGGATATCAATGACCCAAAGCTTATGGGCTTTGGTGGATGGCTTTTGATTGAAGGTCAAAATGCAGATAGTTACAGCTGTGATCGTGATGATTACGATCCGTGGCATTATCACAATATCATAGGAGATGCCCATTTTATGGGAGATGAAAAGTGGGGCGGATGGCCTGGACACATAGTAAGAATAAGCGAAGATATTTGGAAAGTCGTCGTCGATGGCCAGATGTGCTTCAACGAAGAATATGATGAATGTGTGACTAAGTATTTCAATGATAAAAGAACAATGAATCAGACAGAAAATATTAAGCCCATCTATGCCAACTGTTATATGAAATTCGAAGTGTTATTCATTAGGACAAAATTATAGAAGCGAAGATTCCCAATAAGAACAAGAAGATCCTTCCCTTCTTACGAACGGAGCGGAAGAGGAGATATTGAATTATGTAAACTAATTGACAAAAGTGATTGAAAATGTATAATTTGCTCCATCAAACATTGAAAAACTGCCGTCAGCACAACTGCGGCACAAAGCAGGGATTTTGGAAGCAGGAAGCAAAGAACAAAGATCAACCATCGAAAAACTCTACACTCTACTTCAGTCCGGCGATCTTGATTCTTTCGGCGAAGCCTTCATCCCGATTCGGCAGAAAATTGTCCGACTCGCCCAAAAAAGGCTGCAAAGGGAAGAAGTGGAGGATGTCGTGCAGCAAACACTGAGCACCCTTTGGGAAAGAAGAATTTCGATTCGAGATCCCGATCATCTCCTGCCCTTCATCTTTCAAATCCTAAGGAACAAACTCGGGGACACCTATCGTCGCAAGAAACTGAAAAATGAGACCCATGTTTCAGGGCCAAAGGTCATGGATTCTCTTCAGAATCCTGCTGTGGATACACCTGAACTCCTTCTTGAGGAAAAGGAATTGGGCAGAATCCTCCGGGATGCCATCGACATATGCGCGGCCGAGAATGGCACATGGGGAAAGGTCCTTAAGCTTCTCCAGCAGGGACTTTCAAGGGAAGAAATACAGAAAGAACTCGGGGGCATCCCGATGGCGACAGTGTATACGCGGATCTACCGTGCTCGTCAGAGTCTGATGAAGATTTTAAAGGAAGAATTTGGGGTGGAATTATGAGCTGCACTGACAAGGATATCGGAAAGCTCCTAGGAAGTTACGAACTCGGTCTTCTCTCGGACGAGGAAAGGCGGCAGTTCGAGAATCATCTGCTCAAGTGCGAGACCTGTTTCCAGAGCCTGTATCAAGGAGCTCCGATAACGAATTTGATACGTGAAGAGAAACTCGCTCCTTCTCAAAGTGTCGGACTTCAAGATGAAAAAGAAAAAGCGCCTATCCGATTTCTTGGAAGGAAATGGGCATTGGCAGCAGCCAGTGTACTCACCGTGATGATTATAGCCTTTATCTTTGTATGGCTCCAGGGCCCAGGGGAAAAACCAGAGCGGCTCCGAGGCCATGACGAAATTTCAGTCCTGGTGCTCTCCCCTGTCGGTGAAGTCACGACTTTGCGTGAACTGAGATGGAAACCTGTCGCCGGAATCGATTCCTACGATGTGAAGATATACACGGAAGATGGAGATTTGGTATGGGAAGGATCTTCCGAAGATACGAAAATTTCCCTTCCCGATTCCATAAATGAAACCCTCATCCGAGGACAGACTTACTTTTGGCAGGTGGAGACAATGACAGATAAAGGTGAGTCCATGAAGTCCCAGATGGTCCGATTCCGGATCAGAAAATGAGTTGATTATAGACTTTTAAAAGAATTGTAAACGGGGAATCATATGAGGGAAAAGATGATGAAAAAGGGAACAAAACCGCGTAAGTTGCTCTTGTTGGCCACAGCATTATCGATTTTTGGTGTCCTAGGGATCATGGGCCATGGAAATCATCGGATAACAGGGCCTTACTCCGTAAAAGTCGATCGACCTCTCCAAAAGTTGGAGAAATTAAAAGCTCAACTCAAGGAAAAAAACTATGTTGGTTCTGAAAAAATGGCGCGTGAGATTTTGGCTGATGTCGAAGCGTTATATGGCGAAAACTCACTAGAAGCAGCACGTGTGCTGGACGTGCTGGCCGATTCCATTTTAGGCAGCTATGCTTACATATACAGGAAAGAATACAGTGAGAAGCGAAGACAGGCCAAAACAGAAGAAGAACACAATACCTTGAAGGAAAACAGAAGACAAAAGTCCAAACAGGTCAGGGAAGAATCTTTAGCCCTGGCAGAGCGCTCTTTATCCATCAAGGAGCAGGTATTGGGGCTTCCTCACCCCGAAACCGCCAAGAGCTGGAATGACTTTGTGATCCAATTTCTCCAGAGGGGTGGAGGATCCAGGGATGAAAGAGATAGGCTTTTAGAACGCGCTCGTAAAATGTCAGAGGAGGCTTTTCATCCCGATCATCCCGAAATCGCCAGAATCCTGTATCAGTTTGGAAGACTTTATTTCTACGGCGGAGAAGTCGAGAGGGCAAGAGAACCTTTGGAGAGGGCACTCAGGATCAATGAATCGGCCTTCGGATCTCAACATGTTAGTGTGGCCCAGGTTCTGGACGAATACACTCAAGTTCTCGCTGAAGCCGGTCAATTTTCAGAAGCCAGGTCACTTCAAGAGCGGGCGATAAACATCAGAGAAAAGGACCCCGACTTAGAATATGCAGATTATTGGTGGAGTGTGGAGGTCCTGCGCGTAATATTTCGAAAAATGGGTGCATATGACGAAGTCATTTTCCTTCTCGAGCAATCCTTGCCTTTCAAGGAAAAATTGCTCGGCCCTGAACATCCTGATTTCCTCAGAGCGTTACGAACGCTCGCAGACGAATACATGAACATCTACGACTACCTTAAAGCAAGAACTATTTTGCAGCGTATCGTGTCAGCACAAGAAAAAATCTTCGGGAAAGAGGATGAAAGAGTATTGATGACCTTAAACAGCGTGGCTATCACTCACTTTGTCACGGGAGAATATGAAAAAGCACTATCGCTGTACAAACGCATCCTTAACGTCCAGGAAAGTTCCCTCGTACTCGGAAACTTGGCATTATTATACAAGGATATGGGCGACTACGAACAGGAAAAAGCCTGCCTCGTGCGGATAAATGAGCGCTATGAGAATAGATGGGGCGACAACCCTCCAGAAGATGCCGTTTGGAATCTATCTCACTGGGCTCGTATTTTGGGGCGATTGGGCAACCTCGATAAAGCATTGAAACTCCAAAATCGTGCTCTAGCTCACCTGGAGAAAATTAACCGCCAGGATTTCCAGATGGTTGATTGTCTTTTCGCACTGGCAATGATCTACCGAGATAAAGGAGAAGGCAAAGAAGCGTTGGCTTTGATCGAGAGGGCAATGGCTCTGCAAGAAAAATTAGAGGGCCCAAACCATCCAAACACCGCACGGCGCTTATACACATCCGCAGAATGCAGGTTGATTGCAGGACAAATGGATGAAGCATTTGATGAAGCCCTACGCTCTGGCCAGATAGCACACGATCACATTCGACTCATGGCTTCGTCAATGTCAGAACGGGGGACGCTGGCCTATGCTGCTGAAAAGTCTAACAGTTTCGATATCTGCCTCTCTCTCGCAGCGAGTCATGATGAGGGAATTGGGAAATTTGTGACGAAAGCTTGGGATTCTCTCATCCGATCACGAGCCCTAGTCTTCGATGAGATGTCGGCGCGTCATCGCAGCACCTTCGATACATCGGACCCGGAAATAAAGGCTTTGGCCGACTCCTTTTTTTCCGCTCGGCGCAGCCTCGCCAATCTCGTGGTTAGAGGACCTGGCGCTATTGATCCCGGACAAAACTATCGCAACCTATTGGATAAAGTCAGAGAGAGAAAAGAACAAACAGAGCGCGAACTTGCCCAGGCAAGTATCGCTTTTAGGAAAGAGCTGGAGCGAAGCAGGGTAGGTCTAAATGAGATCAAGTTATCTCTACCACCTGGATTCTCTCTCGTGGCTTTTGCTCGGTACACTCTCCATAGGCCTCCTACACTTCCCTACAGTGGATTGAGGCAAATCCCTTCCTATGTGGCGTTTGTGCTCAAAAATCCAGACAGCACGCCTACGATTATTCCTTTTGGAACAGAAGAAGAAATCGAGCCCCTTGTGTTCGATTGGGGTCAGGAGGCTGCAAGAGGGACAAGAATCCCGGGGCGGTCAGCAAAAGATGCAGAGGATGCCTATTTTAAGGCTGGAGAAGCCCTCCGCCAAAAAGTGTGGGATCCCATAGCTCCCCATCTAGGGAATACAAAACTTGTTCTTGTAGTGCCGGATGGGATTCTACACACAGTGAATTTTGCCTCCCTGCCCATTGAAACAGGGAAATACTTGATCGAGAAAGGTCCTCTCATCCATTATTTATCTGCCGAACGGGATGTCGTCTCATCAGAGCAAACATCCAGCAAGGGATCGGGATTACTGGCTCTGGGGAATCCAGCGTTTGACGATACAGCACTCTTTTCTGCTCTTTCCCCGGAAAAAAAACCAAGTCAGAGCCTCCTTTCCAAGGCCAAGTCCATCCTGTTTCATGGGACGCGTTCAGGATGCGGCGATTTCAGATCCATGCGTTTTGCGGCTCTTCCTGCAGCACATAAGGAAATCCAAAACATCGCGCATATATGGAAGAGTTCCGAGGAAAATAGTGGCGATATCTTGAAATTGACCGGGGATATGGCGAGCGAGGAAGCTTTCAAGATGGCTGCCCCGGGCAGGCAGATCCTCCACCTTGCGACCCACGGCTTTTTCATCGAAGGAGACTGCCCTTCTGCCTCGAAACCGCGGGATAAGCAGCGGGAATCCGGATGGGATGTGAGCAGTATCACTCCTGTCATTGGCGAGAATCCCCTTCTTTTATCAGGATTGGCGCTGGCTGGAGCCAACAACCGCGAAGCGGCTAAACCCAATGAGGAGGATGGGATTTTGACGGCTGAAGAGGTGGCTGCCCTAGACCTTTCGGGGAGTGAATGGGTCGTACTTTCGGCCTGTGATACAGGAGTCGGAAAAATCAAGGCGGGCGAAGGGATCTTCGGGCTCCGGAGGGCGTTCCGACAGGCTGGAGCCCAGACATTGATCACCAGCCTTTGGCCTGTAGAAGATGAGGCGGCGCAGAAATGGATGCAGGCGCTCTACAAAGCACGTTTCAGCGAGGGATTGGGAACAGCCGAATCCGTTCGTAAGGCCTACCTGGATGTGCTCCAAGAACTGCGCAAAAAGAAAGACAGCACCCATCCTTTCTACTGGGCAGGCTTCGCTGCCTCTGGTGATTGGAGATAAAAATATCTTGCTTTCCTGTTTTTTGAATCAAAAAGAAAACCTGAAGCCGATCCGGGCCCACCACCGGTCGAATTTGGATGTGTACTTCATGTATGCCGGATTGGGATAGTAGCTGTCGATTTCTGACTGCCAATCAAAGTCCTTGGAGAGGATTTCTTCATCGGACACAAACATCGACATCTGGGCCGGAGATGTGTCCTTTGCCTGCCATTGATCGGTATCGGTGAAGTTATCGATATTCAGATTGACCTGGAGATTGTATCTGCCGGCAAGTCTTAAGTTGTATTCTAGGTAAAGATTTCCCCAGAATGTAAAGGGAAGACGTCCGAGATCGGCTCGGTTGTATGGATAGAGACCCTCACCATTTATAAAAACAGTAGTCGTCAGGGGGAGACCACTTCTGCCAAATCCCACAAAACCGATGGTCAACCCAGAGGGAAAAGAATAAGATCCATAAGCCTTAATATAATGGGTTCTGTCGTGCGGCAGAGGTCCATCCAGAAGATTCCCCTGGAGGTCGTAGGCCATGAACCAGAGGTCAAAGTAGCGTTCCACATTAGGGCTGTTCCGCCCCCCATCATCAGAGCTGGATAGCCCTGAGTAATTACCGGTCACACGGCTCCAGGTATAGCTGATACCGCCCTGCCAGTTGTTGCTGAAACGCTTGTCAAAAGATATGTTCACCCCCCAATATTCTCTTTTTGCCTTGGGTGTCGGCCAAAGGGAATCGTCGAACTTTCCACCTTGAGAGACCGGCAGTGAGTATCCCTCACCAGGGTTGGCAATGTAATACATTTCACCTTCTGGAGATAGATAGCCGACGTCTTCGACGGCACGAATCAGGTGCTTTTGGACCACTCTTAATGACAGTGAAAACCCCTCCATCAGTCTTTTTTCGAAGCCAAACGTGATCTCCCTTTGGGCCATGGGTTTCATGTTTGGATCGACTGCATCTTGATGCGTTAAAGACCTATTCATTGATTCTATGAGTTTGTTGGCACCGTAAGCAGACTGGCTCTCTCTATCATCGCAATCTCCTGAGGCTGCGATCTTGGTCCAATCCCAATCATTGAGCTCGTAATAATCGTAACTTCCTTTAAAGCCACCAAAGAACATTTCAGCCATTTGGAGCTTCATCACGTCGTAATAAAGGGCAAAGTTTCCGAAGAGCTTAAGACTGGAATCGCCAAAAACATCGTAGATCACACCGAAACGAGGCGCCAATTTATCCTTGAAATCGAACTTGATAGGCCTTGCGGTTGCCAGTTCAGGAGCTGAAACAGGGTCCGCAAAGGAGGGGATGTACTCGCTCTCTGTCCGGATTCCGAGCTGAAGGGTCAGCTTATCTCCGATGGTCCAAGAGTCCTGAAGGTAGATGGTCCAGGTGTCCCGGTGAATATTCCATAAATCGCCGTAGGGAGAGGTCCATCCACCACGTATATAATAAATGCCGTACTTGCCTTGATAGGTATCACCCGTGTAGTAGTTAGTATATTTTCTCCCATAGGCCAAGTATACATAAGGATGGGGATATGTCCTATTCTTGTCTTCGTGAATTCGTATGAACTGGATCCCGGTCTTTAATTCGTGTTCCCCAGCCCAATGAGTATAGTAAGTCAGGTCTAACTTCCCGGTGGCACGGTCCCTAATATCGTTCACATATTCATAAACACTGCTGGACCAGTTCGTCCAGCCTCTGTACCTGATCAGATCATCGGGAATTTCTGGATAAATATCATTTGCATACCCAAAATAATATCGCGTTTCTGGCAAGACAAGCTGCTGATTTGTTGTGTCGGAATAGAAAAATCCCCCCCGTGCACTGATCAGTAATTTATTTCCTAAAGTATAATCGACGGCCAGGCTTGAACTCCAATTGGGATAATCCAAGCCTTCTCTTCCCCACTCGAAATCTCTGTTGCTGGTGCCATAGATGGAAGGAATGGATCCTCGGTATTTGCTGAAATTGTTGACGACGCTCGCGGAGATCCGCAAGCCTCCTAGAATTTGGGCGGTCAGCTTGAGCTGCCAGTTCCAATTATACCGATGGCGGTAAAAGTTGGTCTTTTGGGTTTCATCATCCGGCAGGAAGAATCTCGGAGCCGTCGTCTTGCTGTAGGTGGGATTGAAGGCGCCGAAAAACCAAAGTCTATCCTTTAGAATATAGCCGCCGAGCCCGAAGATGACTTCATAGCGTTGATAGCCATCACGGGATTTACCGCCATCGAATAGGATGTCATCATCGTTGACGTACTCGACGACATCGTCAACGAAAGGATCGAGACGCAGGTAATCTCTGGCCTTTCCGTACATCAATCGGCTGTGGTCATTGTAATATCCTGAAATCTGTCCATGAAAAGAATTGCCCCCTGATCGAGTGATGACATTTATCACGCCTCCCATGGAGCCTCCATATTCAGCGGTATAGCCGGAGGCATTGACCTGGACTTCATCGATCAACTCAAAAACGACACCCTGGCCCTGCGTTCCGATGCGCATGTCTGTCGTTTCGGTGCCGTCCACGTACCACATGTTTTCTGTGCCTGTCGCTCCGTCAACGGACAGACCTCCGGTGTTGCCCTCATAATGGACACCTGGAATGATGCTGATCAGCTCTGTGAAATCTCTCCCTTTGGGGAGGGCCATAAACATCCTCTCAGGTATAGCCATACCCTTGACGGTGCTCTTGACATCTATGAGTGGACTCATCCCGAAAACCACCACTTGTTCCTCAATCACGCTGGGCAACATCGTGACATTGAGCACGAGAGTCTGCTCAAGCTCAAGAACAATATCTTTGCGTACATAGGTCTGGAAACCATCGAGCACGAGTCTGAGAGTGTATGTTCCAGAGGGAAGGGAAAACAGTCGGAATGTCCCCACAGCATCGGTTATCGTAGTCGCTCTCCCGACCAACCTGGGGCTCGTCGCTTCGACCGACACTCCAGGAAGAGGCACTCCTTTATCATCTTTCACTTTGCCTATAAACTTTCCCGAAGGGGTCTGTGCTGACAGCAGTCCACACAGGAGGAGTACAGCGACCGACAAAATTTCCATTCTGCTCAAGAATTTTCTCATTGTCAAAATCCTCCACTCTTCCCTCATCTTATGTGAGGACGACAAAAATCTCGCTTTTGGTATGCCGTATCCCCATGGCGCAAGGATATATACTGGAAAACTAAATGTCAATGGTCACTTTAAGAGGGTAGGGCTCTATCCAATTCGAGGTCGAAATTTTATGCCACAGTCAAAGCTTACGCATTGGAGTTGATTTTGCCGATAAAGGCTTCCTGAGCATCATCGAGCAGGTCGTATGTCAGCAAAAGTCACAAATTTTGAAAGACTATGGAAAACGATTTTTCTTTTTCCGGGGGG
>Ga0209635_10004697_pt1 | contig 10749 bp, 8 predicted proteins | sample DeeMarSWOR230_32_FD_187463 | JGI IMG/M metagenome (GOLD analysis project Ga0209635, IMG submission 187463) | Marine sediment microbial communities from White Oak River estuary, North Carolina - WOR-2-30_32 (SPAdes) (version 2) | ecosystem: Environmental > Aquatic > Marine > Intertidal zone >...
GAGGGTGAAAAGGAGCAGTTGCGGTGGGCGGAGCGCGTCATTGCCGAAGGGATGACGGTCAGGGAGGTGGAACAGACCGCGACACGGAAGAAGGGGGTGAAGAGACGGCGAGGACTCAGGAAGATCGATCCGCAGATCAAGGACATTGAGGAAGAACTGGAAATACATCTCGGCTCGAGAGTACGAATCACACCGAGGAGAAAGGGAGGCGTGATCTCGATCGAGTACTACTCGAACGAGGAACTCGAGAGGATACTTGAAAAGATTGGAGTGGAGAAGACGTTCTAGGGTGAACACGGTTTCTCTGAGACGTCCGTCTCAGCGTTGAGCTACGTTCACCCGGCGAACGAAAAGATCCAGAAGCGTGATGAAGAAGGGCACTTTTTCAATTATCATCGTTCCTCATGATTTGAAAAAAACGAGAACGTACCGCATTTCGTACAGACTCTTCTATACCATGCTGGTGGTTGTTGCGGCAGGTGCTGTCGTCATGATCATTTTTGTTTCAACGTATGGTAAGTTACTACTCAGGACACGCGAGACGGTTCTCCTGGAAAGACAGGTTGGTGAGCTCACGAAGAGAAACGAACAGATAGGAGAAATCCTGAGGAACATGGCAAAAATTCGTTCGATGAACCTGCAGGTACGGAAGATGCTAGGGCTGGGGGTCGGGCAGGGGGATAGCCTGACGATACAGGCAGCAGCGAACGGAATCATAAACAACAACGCGCTTCGCGACGAGCACTCAGAGATTCTACGATCGATTCCCAGTTTTTGGCCCGTGAGAGGATACATAACGAAGGGATTTAATATCGCAGGGAGGGAGACGGATCCGCAGTATCACCCGGGAATTGATATTGCTGTCGATCGGGGAACGCCGGTGAGGGCAGCGGCTTCAGGACACGTATTAGAGGCCGGCATGGATAATATCTACGGTTACTATGTCTGGATTGATCATGGATATGGAATAAAAACACTTTACGCACACAACGATAGACTGCTAGTAGTGAAGGGGGAGCGGGTAGGGCGTGGCCAGACGATTGCATACTCCGGTAATACCGGCAAGAGTACTGCGCCACACGTACACTTTGAGGTTGTGCAGAACAACAGCCCTGTGGATCCTTTGACGTACTTGCTGCAATGAGGGGAGACGGAAATGTTGACGAGAAAGGATACGAAAAAGAAGGAGGTTTCCATGTTCGGAAAGGAAGGCGAAGGCTTTACCGGGGAGGGTAAAATGAACTCGATAATTGGGAAAGGTTGTAAGATTAACGGGACGATCGAGGTGAAAGAGGGGACACTTCGTATCGATGGCGAGTTCGAGGGCACGGTTACCTGCCCCGACACGCTGATAATCGGAAAAGATGGCCGTGTCAAGGCCGAGGTCAAGGTAAAGAACGCAGTAATCGGAGGATCTATCACAGGGAATATCGATGCCAGGGACAAGATAGAGCTACAGGCCGGCTCAAAGGTTGAAGGTGACATAAAGACCTCCCGACTCGTGATTGACGAGGGCGTTTTCTTTGAGGGGGCCTGCAAGATGAGTCCTGAGGGGAAGCCAGAATCCCGGCCATCCATAGGGATTCCGCCACAGGAGAAGAAAGAACCAGTCCAGACCGGGACAAAGTAGAACGCCATCCGGTGATGGAGCGGGTCATTGGGGACCTGGTCTAATATCGATTATCGGATGGGAATCAGACGCCCTGATTGTGGCTCGATCTGACAGATACCGTAGCAAGGAATGTATCTGTACGATCATATTTTAGATGTTATATAGATGAAGAGGGGCGCTCAATGGCGCCCCTCTTAGCGAGCGGATCACGCCATCGGTTACTTCACGTTGATCTTAACCGTCTTCAGCTTGGCCTTCTCAGTCTTCGGAACATCGATTGTGAGAATACCATCCTTGAACTCAGCGGCGATGTTGTCGGTCTCCACATTGTCGGGCAGTTTGATGGTGCGGACGAACTGGCCGTAGCACCGCTCGAAGAGATGGTAGTTGTTATCCTTCTTTTCCTCTTCCATCTTCTTCTCGCCCGTTAATGTGAGGGTGTGATCCTTGACCTCGATTGTGACTTCATCCTTGCCCAATCCGGGGAGTTCCGCAGTCACCTCGAACTTGTCCTCGTCCTCGACGACATTCATCCTCGGTGCCCAACGGACTGTTCCCCATTCTGCCTCTCTCTTGGGCAGGCCGAAGATGCCATCGAACATACGGTTCATCTCATCCGGTATGCTCAGAACATCCCTCATCGGACTCCATCTGATAAGTGCCATGTTAACTCACCTCCTGCATTCTCTAAAGTCTTTATACTACCTTTCGTTTTAACCCATTTTCACTCCTCCCTATACGCACGCCCCGTGCCAAGGGAGGGGAACCAGCACATTTTACTATTTTACAATGAGTTACATGTGGTAAGAATCTCTCCGTGACGGCAACGCACGCTCAACACTACGTAAAATCATGCCAAATGCGCAGAAGTGTCAATAAATATATGCCATTATGGCATATAATGACCGAAGTTACGCTCTGACAGGAACGAGCCTACCTTTTGACGGTACGCTTTCTCTGGAGGGTAGAAACGAGCTTCGATACCGACATCGTATTCACGATGTGCCGTTTCGAGAGCCACCCTCTGCGGGCGGTTCCGATGCCATAGGTCATGTATTTCATCTCAACGGCGGGGGTGTGAGTATCGGTACCGATGGCGATGAGTACTCCCGCCTCTGCCGCTTTTCGTGCCGTGGTGGAGTCGAGATCGAGACGCATGGGATGGGCATTTATTTCAATGGCGGTACACGTTCTGGCGGCTGCCTCGATTACGGCGTCCATGTTTATTTCGAAGGCGTCACGTGTTCCGATCAATCTTCCGGTGGGGTGGGCGAGAATGTGTGCGGACGGATGTTCGAGGGCTCGTATCACCCGTTCCGTCATTGTATCTCTCCTCATCTTGAAATTGGAATGTACGGCGACGATGACGATATCACATCGAGCGAGCACCGTATCGCTGAGGTCCAAAGAGCCATCCGGCAGTATATCAACCTCTGTTCCCTTTAAGAGCCTGCAACCTTTCTTCCGTTTGTTTATACGATCGATCTCGTCGATCTGTTTGAGCAGTCTTTTCTCGGTCAAACCGTTCGCGATGTGGAGACTTTTCGAATGATCGGAGATGATGACATAGCGGTAGCCCATCTTCTTTCCGGCAGTGGCAATCTCTTCGAGGCTCGCCACACCGTCGCTCCAGTTCGAATGGAAGTGGAGATCTCCTCTGATATCTTCGAGGGAAACCAGATGGGGCAGTTTCCCTTCCTTTGCCGCTTCAATCTCACCCGCATCCTCACGGATTTCAGGAGGAATGAACGGGAGACCGAACACTTCATATACTTCCTCCTCGCTCGCACCGGCGATACGCCGCTCCTTTCCGCTCTTGGTCTTTTTGAAAACGCCGTATTCGTTCAGTTTCAACCCTCTCTGTATTGCCATCTCCCGCAGACGGATATTGTGTTCTTTGGAACCGGTGAAGTAGCTGAGCGCAGCTCCGTACGATTCTTCTTCAACCACCCGGAGGTCAACTTGAATCTTGTCCTTTGTGATCACACTCCCTTTAGTCTTTCCTTCCGCCAGAATGCGGTCGACTTCTTCGAGGTGTGTGAACCTGCCGATCACCTTTTTCGGAGCGGAAGAGGTTACGAGGATGTCGATATCACCGACCGTTTCGCGCCATCGGCGGAGACTCCCCGCCGGGGAAATCCTGTTGACTTCGGGCATCTCCTTCAGGATTGAAATGATGCTCTGCGCGAGCGGGTATGCCTCCCCTATCTGTGTTCGACCCATCCCTCGCTCGAGGAACTCGATCCCCTTCAGGATATTCTCCTCGGTTCTCTCTTTCATCTTGGGAAGGCCCTGTATCCTGTGCTCCAGAGCGGCGCGCTTCAGATCCTCGAGGGTATTCACCTGCAGCTCCTCGTAGAGGAGTACGGCTGTCTTCGGGCCGATTCCCTGTACGCGGAGCATATCGAGCAGCACCGGAGGAGTGTCTTCTCTCAGTTCATTCAGGAAAGAGATCCCGCCGGTTTCCACGTACTCGACGATCTTCGCCTCGAGGTCCTTCCCGATACCGGGGATCTCGCCCAGGGTACCGTCGGATGCCATCTCCTCCACGTCACGAGAGGCACCCTCCAGGTTCTGCGCGGCCCGGCGATAGGCATTTATCCTGAATCTATTCGCGTTTTTCAGTTCCAGGATGTCGGCGATTTCGTTTAACAGGGACGTGATTTCTCTGTTCTTCATCTTCGATCTCCCGCACCTTCCAGCAAAGCCATATCAACCGATCCAATCGGAGTCAAGGCGAATTGGACCGGGTATTCGTCCCATTTGAAGCTTGAGCAGTGGCGGTACGTGTATATAAATTCAAGCAGAGAGCACCGAACCGGTTAAAAACGGTGGCACATCTCCCAGATTTTCCGTATAAGAAGGATGGAGTGTGGTAAATTCGCTTCCGCTGTAACCCAGAATCGAGGAGGAATCATGAAGAATCGATGTGGTATCGCTGTCATTCTCCTTGTCGCATTGATACTTCCCGGATGCGCCAAGAGGGAAGTGACGCAGTATACGATCGAGCAGTTTATGAACACGGTTCAGGTTTTCGGGGGATCGTTTTCATTCGATGAAAAGAGGCTTCTCTTTTCAAGCAATGAAAGCGGCGTCTACAATGCATTCACCATACCGGTGGAAGGTGGTGAAGCGACACAACTGACCAACTCCACTGAAAACTCGATCTTCGCAGTAACCTTCTTCCCGAAGGACGACCGCTTTCTCTATATGAGCGATAAGGGTGGGAACGAGATCTATCACATCTATCTGCAGGATGTGGATGGGACGGTCAAAGACTTGACCCCAAACGAGGGAGCCCGGGCTGTCTTTTACGGCTGGAGCTACGATGAGAGGAGTTTCTTCTTCGGATGCAACAAGAGAGATAGACGTTTTATGGATGTCTACGAGATGGACATTGATACGTTTACACCGGAGATGATCTACCAGAACGACGCCGGGTACGAGTTCGCCGGGATCTCAAACGACAAGGGGTACATGGCGTTTTCAAAACCCATAACACAGGCAGATTCTAATATATACCTGCTGGAGAGGAAGAGTGGTGAGCTGAAACACATCACCCCGCATGCGGGGGAGATCAGAAACGAACCGTCGGATTTCAGCGTCGATTCAAGGAGCCTCTACTTCCTGACCGATGAGGGAAGCGAGTTCACGTATCTCAAGAGCTACGACATTGAGGCGGGTACATCCGAGACGGTCGAAACCGCAGATTGGGATATCAGCTACTCCTACTTCTCGCGCAACGGGAAGTACCGTGTTACGGCGATCAACAACGATGCCAGAACAGAGATGAAGATCTATGATACGGAAGCGGGGAGGCATGTCGAGCTTCCCACCATGCCCGACGGTGTGATCACCTCTGTGGGCATCTCGAAGAGCGAGAATCTCATGAGGTTCTACGTCAACGGGTCCCGATCGCCGAATAACCTCTACGTGTACAAATTTGGAACGAGCACGTACAAGAGGCTGACGGACTCGATGAATCCGGAGGTCGATCAGAGGGATCTCGTCAATGCGGAGGTGGTACGGTACACGTCGTTCGACGGACTCGAGATCCCATCTGTGTACTATAAGCCGCACAACGTGAAGCCTGGTGACCAGATCCCGGCACTGGTCTGGGTTCACGGCGGGCCCGGAGGGCAGGCGCGCGTGGGGTACAGCTCGTTCATCCAGTACCTCGTGAATCACGGGTACGCGGTCATCGCGGTTAACAATCGTGGGAGTATCGGTTACGGTAAGACATTCTTCAAGAAGGATGATCTCAAGCACGGCGAAGACGATCTTGCCGACTGCGTCGAGGCGAAGAAGTTCCTCGCTGCCACCGGATACGTCGATGAGAACAAGATCGGCATCATCGGCGGCAGTTACGGCGGGTACATGGTGCTCGCCGCACTGACCTTCCGGCCGGAGGAGTTCACGGTCGGTGTCGATATCTTCGGCATCTCCAACTGGCTTCGGACACTCCAGAGCATCCCGCCCTGGTGGGAGGCCTTCAAGGAAGCACTGTACAGAGAGATGGGTAATCCGGAAACGGACGAGGAGTATCTGCGCAGCATATCGCCGATCTTTCACGCCGAGAAGATAGTGAGGCCGTTCATAGTGCTTCAGGGAGCGAATGATCCCCGGGTACTGAAGGTGGAGTCAGACGAGATCGTCGCGGCCGCGAAGAATAACAACATCCCTGTCGAGTACCTCGTTTTCGAGGACGAAGGGCACGGATTCCTCAAGAAGGAAAACCAGATCGAAGGGTACAAGGCGGTACTGCACTTTCTCGATCAGTACCTGAAGGGAGAGCCTGCATCGGAAGGATCGTAACGGAGAAGGGAGTTCCTGTCGATGATCGACCATCATGAAGAGGAGATGCTCTCGAAGTTCGAGGAGGCGAATCGAAAGCTCCGCGGTGAGATCGCGCGGGTCATCGTGGGGCAACATCAGGTGATCGACGAGCTCCTGACGGCCCTCTTCGCGGGAGGCCACTGCCTCCTGGTCGGCGTTCCCGGGCTGGCAAAAACACTCCTCGTTTCAACGGTGGCCCACTGCTTGAGCCTCAAGTTCTCCCGGATACAGTTCACTCCCGATCTCATGCCCAGTGATATTACGGGAACCGAAGTCTTAGAGGAGGACACGGCGACCCATCGAAGGGTTTTCAGGTTCATCAAGGGACCGGTGTTCGCCAACGTCGTCCTGGCCGATGAAATAAACCGCACACCGCCAAAGACCCAGTCGGCCCTCCTCCAGGCGATGCAGGAGTACCAGGTCACGGCCGGCGGCAACACGTACCAACTCGATCTTCCTTTCTTTGTCCTGGCGACACAGAATCCGATAGAGCTGGAGGGCACGTACCCGTTGCCTGAAGCCCAGCTCGACCGGTTCATGTTCAATATCCGGGTCGACTATCCTGCCGAGGAAGAAGAGATAACGATAGTCGATACGACGACATCGACCGAACTTGATAGCCCGGACCAGGTGCTCAATGGATCTGAGATCGTTGAGATCCAGCGGCTCATCAAGAAGGTCCCAGTTTCTGAAAGGGTTTTAAACTTTGCCGTCCGTCTCGCGAGGGCGAGCAGGAACGAGAAGATCCCCGATGTAGGGCAATACCTTTCATGGGGAGCTGGTCCCCGAGCGGGACAGTATATGATACTGGGGGCAAAGACGCGTTCGATCATGATGGGGCGGACGACACCGGATATTGAAGACGTGCGATCTGTCTCATTTCCAGTGCTTCGCCACCGCCTCGTAACGAACTTTCACGCCGAGGCAGATGGCATCACCACCGATGATCTCATTGAACGACTCCTTCGTGCGGTTGAAGCAGAGGGGTAATGGACGAACAGAGGCCTTTCGAGGACGTCCATTTCATTGACTCCTTCTGTTGACAGTTGGGTGACATGTCTCCGAAAGAAACAAGACTGAGCGAATTCTTGCGCCCCGAGGTCGTGAGCCGGCTGGCGAACATGGACCTTCGTGCCAGATTGATCGTCGAAGGCCTCATCGCAGGTATGCACCGGAGCCCGTATCATGGTTTCTCGGTCGAGTTCGCTGAGTACCGGCAGTACAACGCAGGAGAATCGACGAAAAACGTAGACTGGAAGATCTTTGCCAAGACGGACCGTTACTATGTCAAGGTTTTCGAAGATGAAACGAACCTCAGGGCTACCCTCCTCTTGGACAGGAGCGCTTCGATGGATTTCGGCACGAGTGAGGTGACAAAGTTGAGGTACGGATCGCTCCTCTGTGCCGCCCTGAGTTATCTCATGATCAAGCAGCGTGACGCCGTCGGACTCGTTGTCTTTGACGAACGGATCAATACGATTATTCCTCACCGGTCGATCAAACGGCACCTGCTGTACCTGTTGAGGACGCTCGAAGGGATAACCCCCGGTGTAAAAACCGAGATCAGCGGAGCTCTCCACGAGGTGGCGGAGCGGATGAGGAGGCGGGGTCTCGTCATTCTGGTGAGCGATCTCTTCGACGAGCCGGATGAGGTGATGAACGGGCTCAAACACTTCCGCCACCGGGGCAATGAGGTCGTCCTGTTCCATATACTCGATCCGATAGAGTTCACCCTCGACTATGGGAGGGAGGTACGGTTCGTGGACAAGGAGACGGGGGAGAAGCTTCGGGCCCAGCCGTGGGTCCTCAAAACCGATTACCGGTTGGGTGTCTGGGATTGGATCTCATGGCTCGAGAGAGAGTGTAAAGAGAACGCCATAGATTATAACCTCGTCACCACAGAAACCACTTTCGATCAAGCACTCGTTTCATATCTTAACAAGAGGCGAAGGTTGAGGTAGTACGGACCTCAGCCGGTGCGAGTCGATGGAGTCAGATTCACAGGATGTCTGAAACAGCCGGTGCGAGAGCGAGGTGAGCGCAGGTGAACTTTCTCAATCCGATATTTCTCCTCGCACTCATCGCCGTGGCTGTGCCTCTCCTGATACATCTGTTCAGCCGGAGGCGGGTGCCGGATGTTCCCTTCCCTACGCTTCGCTTTCTCCGTCGTTCTGACAGGCGCATCATGCGATGGATCAATATCCGCAGGCTCCTCCTTCTCATCCTGAGGATGGCCGGGGTCGCACTCATAGCCCTGACGTTTGCGAGGCCGGTTGTGAGAGGAGGGCTTGCGGCTCTCTTTCCTCCCGGTGGATCACGCACCGCGTGCATCCTCATCGATCGGAGCTACAGCATGGGTGTGGAGGAGGACGAGGGGACGCTCTTCGAGAGAGCAAAGGCCAGGCTGGCCCAAATTCTGGATCACCTCGGCAGGGAAGATGAAGTGGCGGTTGTGCTCTTCGATCTCTCCCCGGAGATTTTCTACAGGGGACGCTTCGAACGTGGCGCGATAGTTGACCCCATGGAGAACACGGTGCCGTCCTGGAGCGGAACGGATCTCAGGAATGCCGTTAATGGAGGGATGACCATACTGGGCACGGGCAGGGCACCGGTGAGGGAGCTGTACATCATATCGGATTTCCAGAGAACCGGCGTGAGCGGTGCCAAGGACCGGCACGATAATGAATCGGTACCAGCAGGGACCGACGGTGAACGGGAGAAGCCGGGGGAAAATGATGAAAAACAGCTGCCCGTGCGAACGTTTCTCCTCCCCGTTCAGCCGGAGCAGGGGCCCAATGTGGCAATCGAGAGAACGCTCACCCCCCGGATTACCCTTCATGTCGGTGAGCTGGCGACGCTCACGGTTGTCCTGCGGAATACGTCGATGGATCTCGCCGCTCGGTTTCCTCTCGAAGTCTCTCTCGATGGTCGCCGGATCATCGAGAAAGAGATCGAGATTCCACCTGGCGGGACACATAATGAGACGTTTGAATTTCCGGTCGACCGAGTGGGGTGGATCAGGGGTGACGTAAAGAAGAGGAAAGACAGACTCCTCGCTGATGATAGGAGATACTTCGCCCTCCATGTCCAAGAAAAGGTGAACGTTCTCCTCATCGCGGATGAGTCGGGCTTCTACCTGGCTCAGGCGTTGAGCCCCGAGGAAGTGGACGGGGACATACAGTTGAACGAACGGAACTGGAGGAATGTTACCTCGTCTGATCTCGATGCGGTCGAAGCAGTCGTGCTCGGACCCGGAGGGGGTCCCTCGGTGAGAGATATCGAGCTCCTGGATCGATTCGTCTCGTCCGGCGGAAAAGCAATGGTGCTGATCATCCCCGAGCTCCGGGAGGTGATCGGGTCGCTGAGCGGCTACAATCCCGAGATAGTCTTCAGAGAGACAGGGGAAGGATTTGTCACTATCGCCGTACCCCGTGTGCTTCCCGGTTTTCTGTCACCGTTCGATGAAGAGGACATCGAGGCGCTTATTCGGCTGAGGTTCAAGAGAACAGCAGTTGTCGGAGGTATCCCTGATATAGCTGTCTTGCTGAAATTCCGGACCGGTGCCCCTTTTATGTGGGAGGAACGCCACGGAGACGGGACATTGATTTTTACCGCCATCGATCCTGTACCCGAAGCCGGGGAGATCGTCCTTTCGCCGTTCTTTCTCCCGCTCGTCCAGCAGGTGATTCTCGCTACAGGTCCGGAACCCCCTACCGGAGAGGGATACATGATCGGTGAGCCGATTCCCTGGAGGGATGAAGTTGGCAGCGAGACGAGGTGCACCCTTCCGGACGGGGTTGAGGTCAGACCGGGGAGGATGGACAACGATCGTCCGAATCGAGGGGGACGGAAGCCCGCGCGCCAGAGTGACGGCGAGATATTGATCCCACCTGTTTCAGAGCCCGGATTCGTGACCATATACGATGGCGGGGACGTATCGGGTATGATCGCTGTGAATCCCGAATGTAGAGAGGAATCGGATCTCACTGTCATGTCGGCAAGAGAGGCTGCGGATTCTCTCGGGCTCACGCATTGGGTCGTGGTCGAAGACAGGCAGGAGTTTTCATCGGAAGTTGGTGCCGCCCGGGAGGGGCGCGAGATATCCACGCTTCTCCTCCTCGCTGCGGCCGCCATCCTGGTCGGAGAATTGATAGTGGCGCAGAGGGAGCGGGGAGAGATTCCCGAGTAGGTCTATGTGGGAAAAACTGAAAAGCAAGGTAACGCATCTTCCGGCTTATCAGAACCTCACCGAGGAACTGGGGAGAGCATCGTGTGAGGTTTCCGTTACCGGCCTGTACGGA
>Ga0209635_10004703_pt1 | contig 10734 bp, 10 predicted proteins | sample DeeMarSWOR230_32_FD_187463 | JGI IMG/M metagenome (GOLD analysis project Ga0209635, IMG submission 187463) | Marine sediment microbial communities from White Oak River estuary, North Carolina - WOR-2-30_32 (SPAdes) (version 2) | ecosystem: Environmental > Aquatic > Marine > Intertidal zone >...
ATAGTGTTTTCGAATATGGTTATCCACCGCAAACACGACGCCAACCATGTGGAATGTCACGGCCAAAACTGCAGTAAAACCTTGAAAGCCGGCGACGAATGTTACAGCCACCACACCAACAGTCAAGCTACAGTGTATTACTGCTTGCCTTGCTACGAGGCTCTATGGCTTTAACTTTCAGACAGCACGCGCCTTACTGAAATGCTCGTTCAAGCATTTGTTTCGCGAAGCAATCCGGACACACAGGAAGCGGTATTATCTCCCATGACCCATCCTCAAACTCCATTTTCATCACATCTTCATCGGTTAAGCTAGCACCACATTTTGCACATTTTCTTTCTTTCATCAGAAGTTTAGGCCTCCGCGCGCACGAAACCTCTCAAAAGAGAGGCCCTATAAACTTTGTTGCACAAAGCGCGCGCGTGTAGAGAGTGTTAATGATACAACGGTTCTGTAGGGGCGGTGGCAATTATTTCTCTATAAACACTTTACTTGCACCAGCTTCTTTTTCCACGCGTATAACATGTTCCGCCTTTTCCGCAAATGCTTCGCTGTGAGTCACAGCGATTATTTGTTCAATGGCCTTCAAGCGGGAAATAGCCTCTGCCAACCGGTCAACAGAACCGTCTTCCCTTCCTAAACTCTCTGTTGGCTCGTCCAAGAGAAGCATGAAAAGCCCATGTCCTGTTCTCGACTGCATAATCAACTGACCGAGACCGATGCGATAGGAGAAGGCGAGTAACGTCCGCTCCCCACCGGAAAGGTTTGAAACTTCCCTTTCGTAGCCCTCTTCGCTGCTGACAAAGGGAGTATAGATCTCGTCGATCTTGACAATCAATGCTGGTCCGGTGTCTCCAAGAAGTCCATCTAAAACCTGCTGCACAGTTCGTTGAAGGTATGTGACGAACTCGCTTCTCAGTTTGGGTTGAATACTTCTATAAGCTCCCCGTATACTGTCAATGATCTCAAGAAGTTTTTCAATTTTTTTCAGCCTTTCGATTTTCTGTTGAGCATGGTCTAACCGTTCCTTCAGATCATCAATCCTTAACGCGATGTCATCTTTCCTTCTTTCTAAAGGTTCCAATTTATTTTTGGTGTTGGAGTATTTGTTGAAAGCATTATCGCGAAGCTCTTGCGCAGATTCAAGTTCGGTAACATCGAATTTTGTTATTTCTGCGCGCGTGGCGCTGAGTTGACTTCGAAGCTTTTTTTCTTGTTGCTGTGCGTTTTCAAACTCTGCTGAGAGTTTTTCCAAAGATTCTTGCTCTTCTGAGACTTGTTTCTTTGTGCCTTCAATTTGAGGAATAAGAGATTGGAGATTCGAGACAGCAAGGTCAACAATGCTTTGCAAACCTTCTAATTCATCAAGATTCTTTTGAAGTTCCACTAACTTTCTTTCGCGTTCGACATTTTCATCACGAAGACGTTCGAGGAGACCTTCTTTGTAGTCTCCGGTGAGGTCCTGAAGGCATAATGGGCACTTGTTTTCGGTTGTTAAGCTTGAGATGCGATTTTGAGAAGTTTCCATTTCACTTTTTGTAACTGCTTGTTCATCGGCTATGCTCCTTATTTGATCCTCAACTGTAGAAAGGTATCTTTTCAATTCTTCAGCCGTTTGATTAGGGTCTAACCCCACTTCTTGAAGTTTGCTTCGACGGGACTTCTCTTGTGCTTCCATCGTTTTCAATTGCTCTTCCAAGTTATGAATACGGCTTTTTTTCTTTTCAATTTGGTCAACCAGTCTTGTGGATGTATCTTCGGTGTTGACGATGTTTGTCTGCAGTTGGGTTTCCATTCTTCGCAGTTCTTCTGTCCTTTTTCTCAGTTCCTCAAGGCTCTTGAGACGTGAGGTTGCTTCTTCGAGAGCAGATTCTGCTTGGGTAAGTTTTTCACTCAAGTCTTGGAGTTGGTTTTCAATGGATGAAAATTCCTCGACTGCCTTATTATACTCAGCTTGAAGCTTGTTCACTCCGACTACGTCCGCGTCCTTTTCACGGATATCCTTTTCAGTCTCGTATTGTCTTTGAAATGGAACCAAACCTTTCTGTGCATCTTCATAGTCGGAAAGCCCGAATAGCTGATCCAGTTTCGTTTGGCGTTGTCGTGGAGTTACATCTAGCAGTTCCTTAAGATGCTCTTGCCGCACCCAAACAACTTCTCGAAAGATGCCTTTGTCTAGGCCTGTCAGAGCCTTCAACTGCTCGGCAACCGCCTCGTTTTTCACACTTGCAATCAACCTGCCGTCTTCATAAAATTTGAGCTGGTCCATGTCTTGACTGATGCCTTTTCCATGCCTCCGTAGGGCTCTATGAAGAGTGTAAGTTTTCTCGCTGTGAACAAAAGTTGCGGTTACCTTCCCGACATCGGATCCTTCTCTGAGGAGGTATTCATAGCTTCTGCCCAAGGGATCTCCGAAGAGGACGAAATCGATGGCGTAGAGAACACTTGACTTTCCACGTCCCAGACCGCCGACGAGGCAGTTGAATCCCCTCGTAAAGGGAATCGTTGTTTTCGAGTGGGATCTAATCTTCTCTAGCTGCAAAGATTTAACTCTCACCCAAACTCCTCCAACACTTCCTTCACTTTCGTTTCTTGTTTTCCCACCAACGGACCAAGGAGGTCAACGGCGAGTCTCGCTATTTTTTCAGCCTCCCGAGGGTAACGTTCGGAAAAAATTTCGAAAAAGTATTCGAAGGCTTTTGTTTTGAGGTCTTTTAATCCACCCTCGAAGATGGAGCGGATTACTTCCTCAGAAACTTCGGTTTCTCTTAGCCGAAGAACTGGGTGAACAAGGAGAGCCTTTTCAGCAGCGCTTCTTATCTTGGCGAGGTCAATTTCTCCGCGTCCAGCTTCAGCGAGCAAAACGCCACGGATTATGGGAACGATAACAGCTCCAGTTTCATCAGCCTCCTTCACGAGTTGTACCGCCATTTCAGTTATTTTTGTGGAAGTCAAACTAGTGTAATCACGGTTCAAAATAATGAAACGACGCGGAGTTTCAAGCTTGATGCGATGAAGTTTAGGAACTCCTTTTTCGTTGACCTCAACATGGTAGAAGCCCTTCTCAGTTTCGGCGTCCTCGTAGCTTACGGTTTCAGTGCAGCCACTGTAGACGAGGAGACCATTTTTGAAGAGAAATTTGTAAGGTTTATGAATGTGCCCGCCAGCATAATAGTTGAAGCCCTCGGGAAAGAGTTCTGGCCGGGCTTCGGCTTCCATTTGGGGAGGCTTAAGAGCGGGAATATCTAAAGCCATGTGGAAAACAAAGATGTTGAAAACAGAAGGGTCAGGCTTTGACTCGTTCTGTTCCAGAAAAGCAGGCAGCTCTTCTTCAGTTTTTCGTGGAGTTCGAAAGTTGGGAATGCCGTAGACGTAACAGCTTTCGTTCCTCCAAGAAGCGCCTTCGTGGCGAGGTAAGTAATGAATCAAACCAGCGCTATCCAGCGGATTGAGAATTGTGCCAGTGATCACGTTGGGAGCGGAATCGTGAGAGCCATCTACCGCTAGGACGGGTATTTCAGCGTCTCTGAGTTTTCTAAAGTTAGTTATGGCGTTTTCGAGGGTGACATTTGAGGGACGAGCGTGATGGAAGATGTCTCCCGCAATTATCATGAAGTCAGGCTTCAATTCGATGGTTTTGTCCACCACCTCCCGGAACGTTGCGTTGAAGTCTTCGCGACGTACATCCAGATTATACTGGGCATAGCCCAAATGCAGATCAGCCGTGTGGACAAAACTGAAAGGTCTAATGACGCGTCCCTCCTCTCTTCATCACCCACCAACTCTTCAACTTTAGTGGATAGAATTACCTTCTTAAAAGTATAAGAGTAGGACGAACATAATGTTGTCGGAGACCTGAGTTTGAGGCGAGAATATCCTACGCAGCCCATTGTGGGTGTTGGAGCGGTCATTGTGCAGGATGGAAAGCTTGTCCTTGTAAGGAGGGGGGTTGAGCCTGATAAGGGTAAGTGGAGCATTCCGGGAGGAGGTGTGGAATTGGGAGAAACTGTTAGAGACACTGCGGTCAGAGAGGCGAAGGAGGAATGCGGGTTAGACATTGAGCTTGTTGGAGACAGACCCATGGACGCCCTTGATAAAATGGTTCCAGACGAAAAGGGACGCCTCCAATATCATTACGTTCTGCTGCAGTTTCTAGCCCGACCAAAGGGAGGAACCCTGAAGCCTACCAGTGACGCAACAGAAGCCAGATGGGTTCCTATAGAAGAAGTGGAAAAATACGATCTGACAAACTCTCTTCGTTTATTCTTGAAAAAACACCGAAAGGAATTGGAAGGATTCTAGTTCTTATCTGTGAAGAAGAGTCTGGTTTGCCCCATTGTTTGCACATCGAAGGCTCTCACCTTTACCACCATAGGGAAATCTTTCACCGCTTTTCCAAGAACGAGGCAATGATGGGATGGAAGATCATGGGCAATGGACTTCACAGTTTCGGAGTCAACTCTCGCCGCTCTAGATACGGTTTCGAGGTCGCGTTCGTTGGTGAAGTTGAAAAGGAAGATGTTGTCGGCTTGACGATAGATGTTTTCTCTTATGGTGTCAGGTTGATTGGTCACGAAGGTGGTGAAAACTCCGAAGTGCCTCATCCTCGTAACAATGTCATCCCAGTAGGTTTCCCGCAGATAAAGATGAGCCTCCTCAGCAAAGAGAAAAACAGCTTTTATCTTCCACTGGCTGAGAAGTTCCATAATCTTTCCGAGAGTATATTCCACAACAATCTGGCGATCAACCGACGAAACATCATGCAAGTTTAAGATCAAAGCTCCGCCTTTTTGGGTTTCTTCAAAAAATTCTTCGAAGGTCGTTGCTTCTGCGATGTTGTCTGTGAAAAATCCGGAATTTAGCAGGCTATAGTAACGGGAGAAGAGAGCATCTCGCACGTGTTGATTGCACTTCCAGTTTCTAATGGCCTCGCCAAGTTCTTGGAGAGTAAAGGCCCGTCGCTGCTGCAGAGATTGCCATATACGTCGAAACTCTCGAGTAGAGGTCCCGGGAAGATGAAGGGCGTGAACGAGAATGTTTAACATAACTTTTAGGTCCATTTGAGGCAGTGATACCTTGAGGTTAGCTCCGGGGGTAAGCACGTGGACTCTGTCGTGATACTCATTCTTTTCTCCGTTGGAAGAAAAGCCTAGGTTGGTGTATTCACCGTTTAGATCAAGAACTACAACTTTGGCTCCGTAATCGATAAGACCTAAGACGAGGAGTTTGGAAAGGTGAGATTTTCCGGTTCCTTTCTTTCCGGTGACTATGTTTAGTTTTCCATCGAGATCGTGAGCATTAATTGTGAACCGAGACGCCTCTTTGGTTTCGCCAATGTTGATGGGAAGATTTCCGTTGTCCCTTGTGTGAGTTAGTAGAGAACTGATGAAAAATTTTGTGATTCCGGATTTAGAGCGGGAAGGAAGCCATGAAACATTCACACCCAGCTTTTCATTCTCGAGAGTTCCTCGAATTTTGCATAAAAGCATCCAAGCGTCTTGAATATGATTCATGTGTGATGACACTTCCAACGGATCAAAAATTTCTCCATAAACAAACTGTTCGGTTGTGGAATCTCGAAGAAGCTCTTCAAGAAGACCCGGGACGCTGGCGAATTGGACGTCAATTACCTGCGTGATCAACTTCTTGTTAACTCTAGGGTCTTCTATGAGAAGGTAGTCGCCCTTTTCAACGTTGTCGCTTGGAAAGCTAAGAATTTGAATGGTGCTACCTTCTTTTTTATAAAGCCGCACTGCTAACCCTCAGAATCTTTTCCAAAGGGCCCGAAAAGTAGCCGACGTACGTTTGGTCTGGCAATTATTTTGAGTCCATATTGTTGAGCTATGAAACGTTGAATGCCTATTACTTCGGTGGCGGTGAAGGTTGAAAATATGTGGGCTAAGCGTAGGGTTTCAGGGTAGCTTTGAATGAGAAGGTCGCTTCCGAGAAGCTTTTCAACGGCTTCTATTACTCGTTCTCGCGGGACTTTCTTATCAATATCCAACCTGAAGGAGCAGATTCCCTGGGTTAGTTTTGCGACATAAACGTTTCCGAGAGTAAACACGGGGCCAGATGGAATGGGAAAGCCGTTTATTTGAAGCAGACACGGCGGCTTAGACTTTTCTGCTAAATCCGTTAGTCGGTGACCTAAAAGCCTCAAGTTGGTTGTTTTGGAGAAAGCCAAGACGGTGTTAAGGCGATTTCTAGCGATTTCTAAGAGTTGGGATATGACGTTCACCGGGCTATCGACGGTTCCGGCTGTTAGAGAACCATCCCACAAAATGATGCTGTCATGTGCGGAACAAGAAATGCCCAGTTGAAGCCAGCGTTCAAGCAGATTGCCGATTCTAGTCTGCATGTTAATTAGGCTTGGAGCGCTGACGCCTTCTGAGACTTCAAAGTAATGGCACCTGAACAGATTGTAGATTTCCTTCTTGTTTTCTTCTGTTATGTGGAAGGGGAATGGCCCAAGGCGGAGGTACTTGTAGCGGCTTTTCTCTTTCCAGACGATTGCTCCTCTTATTGCGCAGAGTACGCCGATTTCGGTTTCGCCAATCTTTATGCTTGAAATGTCGACGGCAGCAACTGGTGTGTCGCCTAAAAGGGGTTTTAAGGGAATTGATTCTATTGTGAATGGGCAATGAGTTCCTAAAACTGGTGTGGCATCTTCAAAGTTTTCTGTTGCAGGTTGGTTGAAGGTCATTTCGTTGGGTTGAAAATATTCGCCTTCCATGTTTCTCATTGATCTGAGGCTTAGCTCGATGAACTTTTGTGGAAGTTGCAGATCTTCTAGGGATTGTGGAAAATTATATCTTAGTGTTGTTGTATAATTTAGTTGTTCAATCAACAATATTCACCAATAAATTATGAGATGAGTGGAGGGCGTATTTAAATGTTGCGCATGTGCATTATGCTCAATTCAATAAACAATAAGGGATACAGATGACGGAAGAAGCAAAACCTCCAATCCGTCTAAAAATGAAGGTTGGAAACCTAGAGTTCGAGATCGAATGCAGAGAAGATCAGCTGGAGGAGGCTGTCAAAAGAATTCTGTCAACGGTCGCGGAGTACGCGAAGGAACCGATAGTCGTGTCAGAGCGTCATTTGCCTCCTGCCAGAGCTGAAACATGCAAAGGTCTCATACAAAAGCTTTGGTCAGAAGGATGGTTTGCGTCTCCCAGAGGACTAGGAGAAGTCCACAGCGAAATGGCACGCATAGGTTTCCATTACGACCGCACTGCGGTGGCGCACGCCCTCGTAGACTTGGTGAAGGATGGCTTATTAACTAGAGAGGGGCGACCGCGACGCTATCGTTACGCCCAGAAAAGGCCACCGAGCCATTAAGGAATTACTTTTGCTTACGAGCTCCTTAGCGGTTCATAAGAGATCGATTTCTCTCCAGTTTCCCGCATGAATAGACCTAATATCAACGTTATTTCCGCTATGATCGCCAGCATAACCATAGCTGAAAGGAAAGATCCAGTTGTGTCCTTTAGATATCCAACCGCTATGGGAAAGAGAAAAGGACCGATATTGCCCAATGAAGATATCAACCCAACCGAACTTGCCACGAGTCTAGCTACTTCTGGAAGCTCTGTTGGTATAACCAAAACCAGAGTTACGATGCCGGCGGTGCAGAACCCAGCTACAAATATGGTAATCCAAAGAGGGACATCTGAAAACAATGCGATGGCTAGGATGGTTGGGCCGCTAAAGAGTCCCAAAATCCATAGGAAGGGCCTTCTTAGGCCTAGTTTGTCTGATAACGTGCCTACCGTAGGACCGGCTAACAAAAATCCCAATGGCAACATGGAGGCCATCAGCCCCGCGATTTCAGGTGAAATGCCCTCAAGTTCAAGCATGTCTGGAAGCGACAAGACGAGCGTGTCATAACATCCCATGGCGCATATGCATAATCCGGTTAAGACCCATATTTCTTTTACTCGGAGTAAGCGGACAATTTCTTCTTTTGATGGAGCCCTTAGAGTTGCCTTATGTGCCAACTCTTCGTCCCTGCTTCTTGCGGGTTCTTTGGCTATAGTCCACCACAATGCAGATAGAATTAACCCGAAGATTCCGTAGACGCAGAAGACGTTCCTCCAGTTATGAACATATTCTAAAACGAACGGAGTTAGGATCAGGGCAGCTATCTCTCCGAGGGGAAAACCAGCTACATAAACACCTGTGGCAAGACCCACTTTTTTCGGGAACAAAGCATCCACAAGCTTAGATAAGGAAGGTAAGATTGCTGCAAACCCAGCTCCGAGGAACAGTTGAAAGATCAACAGAGTCTCGTAGCTAATAGCGAAGCCCCTTAAGAATCCAAAAATGCCCATGATGGTCGCCGCTAACTTCAAAGTTGCTGAAGATCCAATGCGGTCGCTTAGCAAGCCCCAGGGAATGCGTAGCAGTACGAGAGCTAAGATGCACATTGAGAAGACAAAATTAGCTTGAGCATAAAGTAACCCCATTTCTAACCTTATCTCTGAAACAAGCTGTGAAAAAGAGAAAAGAAGGAAGTGAAGTTCAAAGGCTGTAAGGAAAGCCAGAGTTAACATAATCCATCGATGCCGAGACCGGTTTCCCATTGCAAACGCCAAAGAAATGAGTAAAGCAGTGTAAGTAAATATTTAGGCTTGTGTAGCAAAAGTAAAGGTGAAAGATGATGCCCATGCCTTTCACATCTATCCGGAACATCTTGGATGGCCATTTTGATGGTAAGCAAGTGGACATCATAGGATGGATTTACCGGAAAAGAGAAAGCAAAGACATTATTTTCGTTGTAGTACGCGACGCTACAGGCGTCATACAATGCACCGTTAAGAGGGATAGCCCAGCTTGGGCTGACGCCGAAAAGGTGACAATAGAGTCCTCCGTCACACTGACTGGAACCGTGAGAAAAGATGAACGCGCCCCCGGAGGATTTGAAGTATTCACGAACCAATTGAAAATAGTGGGACTGGCTGAACCATTTCCGATAACGAAAGACCAGAGCGAAGAGTTTCGACGTGACGTTCGACATCTATGGCTTCGAAGCCAAAGAATGATTAAAATTATGAAGATAAGAAGTGAAGTGCTGAAGTTTATACACGAATTTTTCAGAAAAAGCGACTTCACTGAAGTTTCGCCACCCATGTTCATATCCAGCGCTGTGGAAGGCGGCGCCACGCTTTTCGGTGTGAAATACTTTGATAAAGATCTTTATCTAACCCAAAGCGCCCAACTGCATCTTGAAGTGTTAATCAGTTCGTTAGAGAAGGTTTATTGCGTCGCTCCCTCCTTCAGAGCTGAGAAGAGTAGGACGATAAGGCATCTTGCAGAGTATTGGCACGTAGAAGCAGAACAGGCTTTCGCAACGATGGACGATCTCATGCGCTTGGAAGAGGACCTAGTAAGTTACGTGTGCCAGAAAGTTGCGAAACAATGCGAGAACGAACTTAACAAGCTGAAAGTAGATGCCAAAAAATTGGCTGAAGTGAAACCACCGTTCGGCAGAATCACCTACGACGAAGCCATAGAGAGACTTCATAAGAAGAGATTCAAAATTAAATGGGGAGAGGATTTCGGGTTTGACGAGGAGAGGGCGTTGGCGAGGGAGTTTGGAAAGCCCGTTTTCGTGTATGCTTATCCTAGGGAGATAAAGGCGTTTTACTGCAAAATGTACAAGGAGAACCCGAAACTCGTTATGTCTGTAGATTTGATCGTGCCGAAGATTGGAGAACTTGCCACCGGCGGCTCAAGGATTGATGATAAAGAGGAGCTGATTGAGCGCCTTAGAGAATTCGGCTTGAAAGAAGAAGATTATGACTGGTACGTTGATTTGAGAAGATATGGAACCACTCCTCACATTGGTTTTGGATTGGGGGTTGAACGATTACTAGCTTGGATGCTTGATTTGGAAAACGTGATGGACACTATTCCCTTCCCACGCACAATCAGAAGATTCTATCCTTAATTTGCAGATTCCGCTGTCAATTTTCATTTGCGTTTTCTGAAGATCTGAGCGCCTTCTGTAAAAAAGACTGATCTTCCAGATAAATTGCGAGCGCGCATTAAAGGATACCGAAGAAGGAGCTACATAAAAAGATGTGGAAAATGGAACTAAGTTGGACTTCAAAAATCTTTTTTATCATCAGATTAGGCTTTAGACTAACTCTCCAATCGCGAACCGGTTTCCAACTCTTGTTATTTTGAACTTCACGTGTTCTCCTTGCTTAGTGTTTGGCACAAATATGATGAAGCCTTCGATTTTTGCGATACCGTCGCCTCTTCTGCTTATATCCTCGATTTCGGCTTCGTATTCCTTGTCAAGTTCAACTGGTTTCTTCAGGTTGAATCTAGGTCCGCTGCTTCCGAATCTTCTTCGTCCACTGTATGAATATGACATTTTATCACCTCGCTTGATTTGTCAGTCAGAATTGCTCTGAAAAAAGTAAAAACCGACTATAACTGTTCTACCTTCTTCGGAAAGCGCCTAACTGTTGACTTCTGCTGAACCACCCTTCCTTATTAACCTTTATACGTGCGTCTACAATGAAACAGAGTAAAGGTTAGCGCAGGTGTAGTTAAAAAACCTCTGTTAAGAAAATATTTATGAAGAAGGGGTGGCCATTCCAAGCAAAGATATTTACTGTTTCATTGAACATTATTAGTGTTTGAGGTGTGACTAAATTGGTGAAATGGGAGTACAAAGTGCTTCCGCTAAAGACGAGAGTTCACGTCGACCGTTTCACA
>Ga0209635_10004707_pt1 | contig 10731 bp, 10 predicted proteins | sample DeeMarSWOR230_32_FD_187463 | JGI IMG/M metagenome (GOLD analysis project Ga0209635, IMG submission 187463) | Marine sediment microbial communities from White Oak River estuary, North Carolina - WOR-2-30_32 (SPAdes) (version 2) | ecosystem: Environmental > Aquatic > Marine > Intertidal zone >...
ATAAAAAATTATACCTAACACCCTTTAGAAATCTTAAAAAAAACAAAAAAAATTATAACTTAAAAGGTAAATAATTATGGGTTTTAAAGATAAAGCATGGATATTTTGTTTGATTGGAGCGATTGTAGTCATTATCGGCTATTTCACGCCCTATGTAAGTTTCATGGGTTTAATGCAATTATGGCTATTTGGATTCATGATGACTCCATATGGGGGTTATATGATACCATGGACAGGAGATTTTCTAACACTGGCGATGTTAGGCGTGATTATTGTAATTATAGCAGGTTTAGCTTTAATATTTTCTATTCTCATGAAGGTCAAAGAAGATAGCAAGGTAATGAAGATTTTAGCTATAATCTTTGGGGCTGTTATTCTCATTTTAGTAATACTTCCCCCGCTTCTTGTAAGTGGATATATGGCATTGATAATCAACTTTGCGAACGCTGCAATTGGATTCTATTTAATACTAATCGGCGGTATCGTCCTGATTCTTTTTGGAATACTTGGTTTGGCTCTCAAATAAAGAGTTTATTAGTATAAACTATAAATTTAAATTTTTTTTTCTTTTCCTTTACTTTTTAACCAATTACTTACATTTGATCATAAATTAAACAGGTAATCAATCTACTAATCAGAAAATAGAGATATTTATAGAATAATATTTTATTTGAATTCAAAAAATTTTTATACTTCTAAAAAGAAATATAATTCAACAAAAGAAATTCAAAAAATAATTGATATATCATGACAGAAACAAGAAATTATATTTGGATTATTCCATTAATAGCAGGTATTTTAGCAATTGTCTCTCTTTTAGCCCCTGCAGCTTATTTTAACTTTAGATTTTATGGCTATTCAATAATGGACAATCTTTGGTTATGGGGGTTATATGCTGCACCCCCCTATGGATCTCCTGTAGAATTCGTACCTTCTCCTTTAGTTATGATTCCATCAATCGTTACAACAGCGCTTATTGCCTTAAGTGGAATTTTACTTATAGTTTTTGCTGCTAAAGCAAAAGGGAGATCAGAGTTATTGCCAGTTAGAAATGTATCAATAATGGCAGGAGTATTAATTTTAGCTAGTGAAATTTTATGGCTTATATTGGTCCCCCTATTCTTCCCAATAGAAGCTTATTGGGGCACTGTACCCCCGGGTATGACATTAACGTTTTGGACATTAAGTTATCCCTATTATGGTTTAAGTATTAGTATACATAATGTTGGTTTTGGAATAATCGGAGGATTTATAGCGGCTGTGCTTAGTTTTATTGGAATGGGAGCCGCACATTATTTCTCAAAGCAAAGACCAGAAAAAATTCCTAAAACAGTAGTACCTGCAACGCCAATTGAAAAAGTGGAGCCTATAGCTAAAACCGATTTTTTATTCTGTTCAGAATGTGGGGCAAAGATCGAAGATCCTAATCTTAAATTCTGTGGAAATTGCGGACATGAATTTTAATATAAATTTATTTTTTGAAAAGCAAATTAGAGTTGAAATTTTATGGCAGAAGCAAAAAAATTAATTTGGCTTATTCCATTAATAGGAGGAATTTTAGCGATAGTAGCCACAATGTTAGCTCCAGCAGTATATATGAACTTTATGGGGATGGCAAGTGATAATTTTTGGATGTGGGGCTTATATAGTCTGAATGCTGGACCTGAATCTGTAACACATTTCATACCGAATCTTCCAGCTTTGATATCATCAATACTAGCAACAGTACTTATTGTAGCAAGCGGAATATTGCTTATAATATTTGCTATTCTATCAAGAAAGGGAACAAAATTAAGACGTGTTAGAAATCTATCAATAATATCAGGTATATTAATTTTAGCTAGTGAAATTCTATGGCTCATAATTGTGCCAGCAAACTTTCCATTTGATCAATATAGTTTCTGGAGTGGTTATCCTGGAACTTTTTGGCAGCTTTGTTATGGTATGGTGTGTTTTAACATGCACAACGTAGGTTTTGGAATCATTGGAGGTTTTATAGCCGCTGGAATTGTTTTCCTCGGAGTTGGTATGGCGACTTATTATTCGAAGGAAAGAACAGAAAAAATTACTAAAGCGAAAGAACCTGTATTGCCAAGTGAAGAAAAAGGTACAGTACCTAAAACTGAACTTCTATTTTGTTCAGAATGTGGATCAAAAATCGAAGATCCTAATCTTAAAATCTGTGCAAACTGTGGGCATAAATTATAATAAATATTTATCTTTTTTTTTTTTATTACTAAGACTATTTACGACAATAGATTCAAAAGTAGCAATGATAGAAATGGTCGGACTAAATGTCATTCGTAACGTAAATAAAAAATTTGTAAAAAGGTAAAAGTAGTCAAAATGTCTTGCTCCTCAATAAATTTGAGCATTGATTTGGATGAAATTGATTTAGCATTATGGTCTAATTAGCATATATTTATCAAACAAATTTTTTAATATATTTTAAATTTGCTTATTCAATGAAAATTATACTTAATTAAAAATTGATGAAGATACAAAAAGGATATTCTAAAATAATTGGAGATAATTTAACCTTACGAGTAGCTATTGATGATACAAATGAATTACAAAGATTTATTTCATTAAATATTGCTGTACATAAAGAAGAATCATTAAAAAAATATATAAATCGTTTATTTTTAGAACATCCCGAGAAAGATGAAATTTATTGGATTTATATAGAAGAAAATGATTCCAATAAAATGGTTTCTTCCATTATACTTGCACCATTAGAATGGGACCTTGATGGAATATTAATCCCAATTTGCGAGATGGATCTGGTAGGTACTTTAACACAATATAGAAAAAGGGGATTAATTGGAATTTTAAACGAAGTGTATGAAGTCATTATGGAACAAAAAGGGTATGTATTTTCTGTAATTAGAGGAGTACCGTATTATTACCGAAAATTTGGATATGAATTTGCTTTAAATCTTGATGAGCGGATAGTATTAAATAATGATCAGATCCCATCAAAAAAAGTGGAAGAAATTTCTATTAGAAAAGCTACAATACAAGATTTAGACTTCATTAAATCCATTTACAATAATCAAAATAAAAAATTTTTTATTACGAATAGATTTAGTCGAAAAAATTTTTATTATAAGTTCATGAACGTTGATTTTGACAATAATTTTTCAAGTACATATCTTATTGAGGTAAAAGGAAGGTTAAAATCCTTTTTTTCTCTTGGTATGTCTTATGATAGCATTGGTTATTCACTTGTAGTTCCGGAAGTCAATGAGGAATGCATGATTAAGATTGTACAATTCGTTAATACCCTAAACAAAGAAAAGGATCAAATTGTCTTTCAAATAAATTCCGATACAAAATTTTCTCAGTATATATGTTCAATAGGAGGAAAGAAAAGTTCAGGTTATGGATGGCAAATTAGAATTCCAAATATCAAAAAATTTTTACACGCGATTAGCCCGGTATTAGAACAAAGAATTGAAAGATCTTCTTATAAAGGATTAACTCAAAATGTAGTAATTAGTGATTATAAAGAAATTTTTACTTTAATTTTCAAAAATGGGAAAATTGAAGATATTGAGGTAAAAAAGGGATATCCTTTCCCCGGAAGTTGTGATGTTCAGATACCTAACTCTTTTCTAATTAAATTACTTCTTTCAGATAGAAATTTTGAAGAAATTAAATACATTGTTAGAGATTCAATTTTAAAACCAGGATCAGAAGAATTGATTAAAATTCTGTTTCCAAAAAAACCATCTCTTCCTAATACATATTATTAATTCTTATTTTAAAGAGAAAAAAAGAAATAGTTAAAATTTTAAATTATTTATCAGGCGCTTTTCTCCCTAACCACTTCTCGTAGAATACATCAATATCTGGTAGAAAATTAAAAATGACTGGATAGCCTGGGGGAACTACCTCAGTGTCTAATAACGTAAAACATCCTGGGCAATAATACTCTCTTATTTCTTCCCATTCAGGATCGCATCCCATATATTTGGGATATAGTTCATTGATATCTGCTTCTGCATCTCTTACTCTTATTCTACATTTTTTTTTCCAATTCTCTTTATAATTTCCAAATTCATAACCGCAATCACATTTTACTACGCGTTCTCCGTTATTTAAAACGATATAAAGATGCTCGTGGAGTGGGAGTATGATTTTTTCTTTCCATGAGACCCTGTTTTGTAAGATATTTATAACTTTATCAAATCTATCTGAATCTTTTCTTCCACCTATTATCATTTTTAACTCTTGCCACGTTAATTCCCCATTAATTAACCTTTCTAAAGTTTTATCATCATATTGTCTCAATTATTTCACCTCCATTGTAAATTTATCCGGTAAATCCCAAAAGTTAAGGAATTCCTCTTTCCATTGCTTGGATAGTGATAAACTTTCGTTATACATTCTCTTTATATGTTCTTTAAATCTTCCTTCAGTAATTTTCTTTTTTTCATTTTCCCAGAAATCTTCAAAAGTTACAGATTTTGTCTTTCGTTCATCTTTAATAACGTTTCGTCTTTCAGTTGTTTTTTCTTCATCAATTATCCATTCCCCCTTAACTTCATTGTAATCAGCAACTACTCCATAAACTTTGTAAACTAGATCTGTTGTATATATTTCATTATCAAGATCTTTTTTAACTAAATCTAACCTTCTCTCTAAGGGATCACCATAACCAGGACCTCCACTTTGAGTATGATAAAAAAGATCATAATTTTCAAATGTCACTGGATAGATGGAACAATAACTTTTCCTTGTGATTTCTCCTTTTAATAACCGTTCAAATTCGCCATTACTAGGATCATCATCACCTAATGGATATTCTTTTTGACTTCCTATAATTTCCTTCATATTTGTATTTTTAGCATATAGGCGATATCCTGTAGCATTTGGATATCCCCCATGCATCCCGCCTGCACCATGAAAAACTAAACCTTCTCGTGCTCCAAAGAAATCTACTTCTTTTGAAAATGCAACTATTGCTACCCCTGCAAAGGCTGTTCCTCCTCTATATTTACCAAATCCAGCAGTATTAGGTTTGATACTCCTTGCTAGATAAGGAACACCCCCTTGGAATAATTCCCAAGTTTCCACATCACCCAGGTCGGCTTCTGGATTCCACATAGCATAACCATGATCTAAACCATCTCTAACAGCACTTGCCCCTAATCCTTGACCACTAATTTCGAATGTTGATAAAGCCCATCTTTGATCTTTAAGAGGTCCAGAAGTATAAATTCCTCCTCCTTGTATTCCATCTCCAGTGAAACCATATCCAGGTACAACCTCTTCTCTATAACCTCTTGAAAATAGCCCATATGATAGGCATTTCATCATACTTGTATAAGCTGGTATTAAATTCCCCCATGGACTTTGATAAGATAAATAAGGATCTCCAGGGTTACACCATGTTCCCAAAGGATAATTTTTTTCCACAGCAAAATATGCTCCATCATTTACCTTGTCTCCATAAATTAAAATTTGCGTAAGTAATACCCATTGTCCTCCTTCCATAGCTCCTTTAGCACAATTCATTGGATTTGCCCCTGGACCACTAGAGCCTTCAAAACATAGTGAAAGTCCCCCATCATCTTTTATAATGATTTCTAATGGCATATTAGTTATTTTATTTATTTTTGCTCTGGGTTGCCAGGCTTCCTCTTTCATTGGAAGATCGAAGAAAGCAGCTGATCGATATCTTCCTGGAATTAATCGTTCTTTTACTCTTTCTTGAAGTATTAATCTTCCTTCTTCAATCGCTTCTCTTATGAATCTTTTATAATAGTCAATTCCTTCGCGTTCAATGAATTCTATAACCGCATCTCGAATCATTAAATCTCCCGCAAGCCTACATTTCTCATCTAATTCCCAATATAATGGTGTTCTTACAGATCTTCGGGCGTTTATCATATGATCTCTCCAAATATGATCATTAGAGCCAATTTTTCGGCAAGTGTAATATACACCGTCATCAAAACGTTGGATTGCTGCGACCAAATCATGCCCAGGAGTAATTCCGCCTGTGTCTATTTGATGAGTAACTCCACCAGCCCAACCAATTAATTCACCTTTCCAGAATATTGGAATAATAGTTTGTACATCGGTTGTATGAACATTCCCGCAATCTGGGTCATTATTTAGAAAAATATCACCTAGTTTGATCCCAGGATCGTTTTCGTAATCTTCTTTAATCATGAATTTTACGGCTTCACTCATTGTATGAACATGGACCAAAATACCGGTTGAAACTACTACTGAATCTCCTTCTGGAGTATATAAAGCAAAACAGAGCTCTCCAATTTCTTTTACTATAGGTGAGGCTGCCACATGGAGGGCTGTTTCTCTTGCTGATACTAATGCTCCTCTTAAACTAGCGAAAGAACGTTCATATCTAAACAGGTCTTGCTCTTTTAGGCTTAAATGATCTAGACCATAATAGTGGTTAGTTTTTTCTAATAAATCTTCACTCTTTTCAAGCATTTCTTTTAAGGTTTTACTGTTCCAACCTATTGATTTATTTGACATCTTTATACCCCCATATGAAATATTCTATGTTTATCAAGCTTAACACGGAATTTAGGGGGAACTAATAAAGTAGTAGCAGGTGCCTCTATTACCGCTGGACCATTAACAATATTTCCAGATTTTAATAAATCCATTTCAAATAAAGTAGCTTCATGCCATCTATTTCCCCAGAATATATCCCTATTACCTTTAACAGCACTCATTTCTGGACTTTCTTTACTTAATTCGTGTCTTGGTAATCTTGGTTTAGGAACTGGGACTATTCCTGTAGCAACTGCTTTAGTAATATGATATCCTAGTTCAGGACTTTTAGTGCCTCGTTTAAATATTTGTTCAAATAAATCATCATAATTTTTTTTAATTACTTCTAGATCTTCTATTTTAATATTATCCGAAGGTGATTCAACTTCTAAGTCATCAAGCATACCAAGATACTGAACACGTAAAGTAGGTTTAAATTTCATATCATTAGGATCTCTACCTTCTTTTTCAAATTCTTTTGATATATTTTTTTTTAATTGACTCCATGTTGCATTTAACATCATAACGACTGCATTATCTAAACTTCCATCAGGAGTAAGAACTAAATCAACTTGCTTTTCATGACGATATGAATGATCCGCGCATGCACATCCAAAAGCAGAAAATGCTGGCGCCCATTCAGGTATTAATATATTTTGAAATTTTAACTCTCGAGCATAACCTGCAACATGTAGGGGTCCACCACCTCCAAAGGAGATTAATGTATAATTCTCTGGTCTAAAACCTAAACCTTGAATCATCCCATTAAGATGATTTTTCATATTAATTTCTATTAAATCTAAGGCACCTCTCGCAGTGCTATATGGATCAGCATTTAGGGGTTCAGCGAGTTGTTCTTCGATATATTCAAAAGCACGATCTCGTTTTAGAGGAATCTTGCCTCCAAGGAAATAATTTGGATTTAAATAACCTAAAATCAAGCTACAATCTGTCATTGTCACAGTTTCTATACCAGAATCTTCATTACACACCCCAATTAAATAACCAGCGCTTTCAGGACCAAATTCTAATCTTCCTGATATTTCATTATATCTTACAAACATGCCAGTACCAGCACCAATGGAATCCAAAGCTATCATAGGGATATTGAGAATAAATCGCCCCAGAGAACTTTCCCATTTAGTTGGAACGTATCGTTCCATAACAAGTCCAACATCAAAACTGGTACCTCCAACATCACTCGATACTAAATTTTTGATACCATATTCATTAGCTATAAATTTAGTTCCAATCATTCCTCCAATTGGACCAGATACCATGGTTGGTATAAGTGTTTTATGAGAAGGAGAGATGGTACCTCCATAGGTTGTCAATATTCGAAGAGGAGCTGGAACTCCTTTTTCTTTTAATCGTTCTGCTATTTGTATTAGTTGAATTCTGGAAGGTTCAGCGGCATATTGTTCAATTATAAGAGCATTAAGCCTCGGGGTTTCACCTCTTACTGGATTATGATCGCTTGATAAAATTACAGGAATATCAATTTCTCTTTTTTTCATCAGTTTTTTTGCAGCTCTAGCGACTGCTTTTTCATGACGAGGATTCATATAGGAGCAAAGTAAACATATACAAATACTTTCTACCCCAATATCCAATAATTCGTTAATAGCTTTCTCAACATCATTTTTATACAGGGGTATTAATTCTTCACCCCAAAAATTAATTCTACCCCGGACGCCTCTAATTTGTTTCTTAGGAATAAGTGGGTCAGGGTGTTCATGTTCCCGTGCATGCAATCGCCCTCCATAATCTAACCATATCCAACATTGGAGTGCCCTTCCCAACCTATGTAAATCTTCGAATCCCGCATTAACAATTAATCCAATGTTGCTATTCCCTTGGCGTTCTAGTAGTCGATTTAACATGGCCGTTCCAGAATATACTAATGCTTCTACAGATTGACCAGATATATCTAATGCGGTATTCCATTGATCTAATGCATCACTTACAGAATTTAATATTCCAATAGACTCATTTTCGGGAGTAGTTTGCGCTTTTCCTACAACAAAAACTCCATTCTCATCAATTATGAATGAATCGCTCATTGTGCCTCCTGTATCAAAAGCCATAGCAATAATGTTCTTTGACATATTTTTTACACTTCATAATAATTTAATCTTTAGAGATATTACTATTTCTCTTTTGAAATATATAAAAGATTCTTACATATGACAATTGAAAATAAAAAATTTATAAAAGTAAGTATCTTATTTGTTTTCTAGAATAGTTATTCAAGATTTTAAAAAATCCCTGGTAAAAAGGAATGAGTGAATTAGAAAAACACTACGATGTTTTTGAAATTAATGATGAACTAGAAGATTTTCAAAAATTAGATCTAGATGAAGGGCCATTATATAAGGTGTTAAAACCTGATTCTATATTTTTGTTCCTTGACCCAAATAACAAACAAATTTGGCTCTGGAATGGGCGCCATGCGGGAGTAAGAAAAAAGTTTATGGCGACTCAATCTGTCCCTAAAATTAGAGATAATTATGGTATAGACTATAGAATTACAGCTGTAGATGATGGTAAAGAAGATTTAGCTTTTAAAGTATTTTTAGGTTTGGAGTAAATCAATTTTTTAGTAATATTAAATTCTTTAGTACAATAACCTTGCTTATCTGCAATAAGATAAATACAATGACTTTTTCCAGTGAAATAAACCTACTTTTAATCTTAATTTATTAATAATCATGTATATTATTTTTGTTAAAATGGGATGAGAGTTCCATCATCACATAAATTAAGAATTATGTTGAAATTTTTAAAGGCATAGTTTTTATTTAGTTTAGGTGGTATAAGATGCAAAGTAAAGATATTATTTTTGAATCAACAAAAAAAGCATTAGTCAACTTTGAAAATATAAAAGAATGTATTCAAGGATTATATGAGATTTTAAAAATTACTCTACCTAATAATAATATTTATTTAAAGATGGGTCAAGATAATATTGAAGCATTATACCAAAATTTTATTGAGCTTTTGGTTAATGAACTTGGTACAAAAGAATTTATGAAAAAAGTTAAAAGTGCTGAAATAGATCTAGACATGCCAATTGAGAATTTATTTAGATTATAACAAAAAATTTAAAGTTTTAATTTTTCGGATTAATCTACTTTAGTACCTTTCCTGTTTCTAAAAACCATAAATAGAGATCTAATTCAGCTAAATTAAGATTGAGTTTACCAGCTAGATTCTTTAAAATATTTTCAATTTCCAAATATTTTCTTTTAGTAAGCGTTTTTGGCCTGTTAATTAATCCATGCCTAACTAATAAATCAATAATATGAAAGTCTATTATTGCATAATTAGTAAATCCAATATTTCTTAAGAAATGACTTGCTTCTTTATAACCAATCCCTTTAATATTCCTTACAATCCATTCTCTTAAATTGTTATTATTCAATTCAGATTTAATCGTATTTTCTAATTCAGCTTTAGATTTCCTAGCTTCAACAATAAATCTTGATCTAATATTAGGGAATCGATAACCATATTCCTTAAATCGCCCCGTTAATTTCAGTTCAGTCAAGGTATTAAATTTACCTCCAATTTTTTCATGAATTTCAATACACTTTTCAGCACCACAATTAGCAGTCATAATACAGAAACATAATTCTCTAAATATAACATTTCCACCCAGATTTTTAATCTTTGAAAATTCATTGATTCTCATCTTAATTATCTCCGATATTTCAGAACTCTTAAGCACCTCAATTGATTCTACTAGATTATTCATAAATATATAAGTATTATAATAGGTTCTTTAAAATATCAACTCTTTATATTGATAAGTAAACATCTTAACTCTTTTTCCGTAATATAATATCTAAATATTATATTAGATAATTAAATCGGTTAAAAAATCCATCATTTGACTTTTGCCATATCCCAAAAAATAGGCTAAATAGTCAAAGTTGGGAATATAAGCACAAAATAATGCAATTCTGAAATAATTTAAAAATTAAATCTAAGATTATAAAATTAGAAATAGGTTAAAAAAAGTAAAGATGTCTCATGCTAATGATGAAATTGAATTAGAATATTATACAAAAATTATTGATTTTTTTAAGACTCAACCATCAAACAGGGAATCCATCGAAATATGGAAAAGTAAATCTTTTATTGAGTTGATGAAGATGTTAGAGAGAACAAAAAATAAGGGACTCGTACAAAATG
>Ga0209635_10004708_pt1 | contig 10731 bp, 7 predicted proteins | sample DeeMarSWOR230_32_FD_187463 | JGI IMG/M metagenome (GOLD analysis project Ga0209635, IMG submission 187463) | Marine sediment microbial communities from White Oak River estuary, North Carolina - WOR-2-30_32 (SPAdes) (version 2) | ecosystem: Environmental > Aquatic > Marine > Intertidal zone >...
TTTCAGAATGCTTTCACCATGATGAATTCTGACGCCAGTTTTCTCTAAGACTTCAAGGGAACCTGAATGAATCGCGTCAAGCGCGTCTTCAGAGAAAACACGAAACGACAGCATTGAACTACGTTTTTCAAACCCAACCATCTCTCATCACTTGTATTTACCGTATTCTTTGGCAGAAGCTATAATTGTCTTTACGTTTTCTGGCTTGGCATCTCAAGGAGTTTCACCTTCTTTTCCCATCTACCCTCACCTTTGAAGGATAAGAGACTATGTATGTCATTTATTTTTTACTAATCCACTCAACTTTCAATGTACGCGCCTCAACATCGCAAAGAAATGAAGTGTTTATTCTTTCTTTTTTTAATTCCCAAAAAAATTCTTGAAGAAGCCCTTTGTTCTAACTGTTAATCTCGATAGATAAGGGTGCCTGTTTTTCCTTCAAGTGCTTCAACAGCTTTGTCCAGTGAAGTGATTATTGCCTTTTCCCCACCCGATTCGAGGAACTGGATACATGCTTTAACCTTTGGTTCCATGCTTCCTAGAAGAAAATGTCCTTCTTCCAAGTACTTTTTTGCTTCAGTGACTGTTATCTTGTCTATGTCTTGTTCGTTAGGTTTACCGAAGTTCAGCTTCACTTTTTCTACATCTGTTAGAACTAAAAACACGTTTGCATTAACAACTTCAGCCAGCTTTTCACCAGCCAAGTCTTTGTCTATTACTGCCTCAACACCTTTGTAATGTACATGCTCATCCAGTATTACAGGTATACCTCCGCCTCCAGAAGCGATGACTATGACGCCGGTGTCAACTAATTTTCTGATAGCCTCGCCTTCAATATTAGCCAGTGGATATGGAGAAGGAACTATTCTTCTCCATGTTTTTTCTCCTACTGGTTTGACCCTTTTGATGATGTACTCTGGATGTTGCTTTTTGACTATCATAGCTTCTTCTTCTGTGAAGAAGTTGCCGACTGGTTTTGAGGCGGTTTCACCAAAGAATTCTGGATCATTCTTGTCTACTTGTACTTGGTTTATCACTGCGCAGACTGGCGTCTCGATTCTTTCATCTTTTAGGCAGTTCATTAATGTTTGTTGTAGCATGTAGCCAATCTGGCCTTGTGTCATTGCTCCAACTATGTCCATAGCTTGAGCGGGTACAACATGTTTAGCTTCTTCTTGTTGCACCATGAGGTTGCCGACTTGTGGACCGTTACCATGAGTTATTATCAGTCGGTCATCCTTTTCCAGTTTCTTCACTATTTGTGCTAAAAGCTTGCAAGTTGTTAAGCAATTCTGGAACTGTTCCGCAGAAGTCCCTTTCTCGCCTGCTTGCTTAATGGCATTGCCACCTAAAGCAACCAGAATTCTTTTAGCCATTTTGCTAGTTCTCCAGTTCGGTTGGAGATAAACATAACACCCGTAACGTTAAGATAAATGCTTTATGGTTTTCCAATATTTTTTTGATTTGTAAAATTTTGAATGCGATGACTTGTAATATTAGAACCACACATTCAATCAGTCTTAATTATACCCAAAGGTTTAAGAACAACACAATAAGAAAAATTAAAAATTCAGCAGATTAACGGGAATTATCAATGCCCAAAGAGAAAAAAACCATTGTATGTTCATGGAACGAATGGGACTCATTGAAACATGTCATTGTCGGACGAGCCGATGGCACCATGGTTCAAGCACCAGAACCAGCCGTTCAGCGCGATTGGCCTGAATATGGCTACCCCTTAGGGAAATACGCTCCGCTGCCCAAGGATATGGAAGAAAAAGCCAAGGAGCAACTAGACAACTTCGCCAAACTCCTAGAGCACCGGGGCATCCGTGTCGATCGACCTACACCACTGGATTTTAGCCAGCAAGTGCAGACGCCGGACTGGAAACAGGAGAGCATGTTTGGATGCATGCCCCCTCGCGACTTGCTTTTGACGGTTGGCAACGAGATTCTCGAGGCGACCATGTCCTATCGGAGTCGATGGTATGAATATCTCTGTTATCGACCGCTTCTGGAGCAGTATTTCAAGGAGGACCCGAACTTCCGTTGGGAGACAGCGCCGAAACCCCGCTTGACCGAACGCACTTACAAGAAGAATTTCTGGAACGAATTCAACGTGAAAAGCAAGGAGGACCAACTCAAGCACACGTATGCGAAGGATTGGGTTTTGACCGAGGCTGAACCGCTTTTCGACGCCGCGGATGTAGCTCGGTGCGGGAAAGACCTATTTGTTCAACGGTCCACAGTCACCAACGCTGGTGGCATCAGCTGGTTGCGACGCCACTTCCCAGACCATCGCGTTCATGAGGTGACGTTCAAGGAGGAGGCGCCGACGCACATTGACGCCACGTTTGTTCCACTTCGCCCCGGCTTGGCACTCAGCAATAGGAAACGGGTTCCCCTAACGCCTGGGCTCAAGGAGTTGTTTAAGAAGAATGATTGGGAAATCGTTAAATGCGCGACTCCGGCTCATGACAAGAAATACAAGCTTTCCTTCTGCAGTGTCTGGCTCTCTTTCAACGTCCTCATGCTCGATTCGAAGACAGTGTGTGTGGAAGCTGAAGAGACTGCTCAAATAAAGCAGTTTGAAAAGTTGGGCTTTGATGCGATTCCCATACCGTTCTTGGCTGTGGCGCCGTTTGGCGGTGGTTTGCACTGCGCAACGGCTGACGTGTACCGCGAGGGCACCTGTAAAGACTACTACCCAAAGCAGATCGAAGGGTTCTAGCTCAGAACCCTCTACCGCTGATTTATGCCTTGATTTTTTGTGTCATTATTTCCTTTAAACCAGGAGTAGTCAGCTCATTTAATTCGTAATTAACCTTTGCATAGGGTTTATTTATCTTCATGAAATTCACCAAGTCGCTTGGAGTTCCTAACACAACGGAGTCACATATCACAGCGTTAATTGTTTTTTCTAACTCTTTTATCTGTTCTGAACCATAACCAAGAGAAGGAAGAACGTTTTTCATATGCGTAAATTTTTCGAAAGCCAATCTTAACGAGCCAACAGCATATGGTCTAGGATCAACAATCTCAGACGCTCTATACTGCTCAGCTGCAACATAACCTGCTGCAAAAGGCAAATTTCCATGAGTCACGGTTGGACCATCCTCAACCACCAAAACCCTCTTACCTTTTATCAGCTCTGGCTTGTCAATTGAAATCAAAGATTCAGCCTCTATTATTGAAGCATCTCTATTAACAGATCTCAGATTGTTTTTAACAATCTCTATAGCATTTCTATCAGCCACGTTTACCTTGTTAACAACGAACACATCTGCCATCCTAGCGTTCACTTCCCCAGGATAAGACTTCAATTCGTCTCCAGGCCTAAGAGGATCAACCACCACTATGAGCAGATCAGGCTTATAGAACGAAAAGTCGTTGTTCCCTCCATCCCAAACTACAACATCAGCCTCAGCTTCAGCTTCCCTCAAAATTTTCTCGTAGTCTACACCCGCGTAAAGCGTGTATCCAGCTTTTATTACGGGTTCATACTCTTCCCGCTCCTCTATAGTGCATTCATGCCTGTCTAAATCCTCCAACGACTCGTACTTTTGGCAGATTTGTTTTTTAAGATCACCGTACGGCATCGGATGTCTAACAGCAACACCGTTTAAACCGTTCTCCTTCAAGATTTCCAGAACCCTTCTAGTCACGGTGCTTTTGCCAGCTCCTGTCCTGACAGCGCACACGGCCACAACAGGTTTGCTGGATTTAATCATAGTGTTTTTTGTTCCCATAAGTCTGAAGTCGACACCTAAGGAAAGAACCCAAGAGGCTTTAGTCATAACATCCTCGTATAACAAGTCGCTATAGGCAAGGATAACTTCAGAAACTTCGTGGTTCTTCACTATTTCAGGTAGCTTGTCTTCATCTAAGATTGGAATGCCATCGGAGTAGAGTTCGCCAGCTAGCTCAGGCGGATACGAACGACCAGAAATATTGGGAAGTTGAGCAGCCGTGAAAGCTACAACTTCATATTCCGGATTTTCTCTGAAAAAAATGTTGAAATTGTGGAATTCGTGGATCACTAATCAATTGTCAAACTAGTGACCAGTCACGTCCAGCAGCACCCATTATCACAATCTTAACTTTTTGATCAACCAACTAAATCACCTCTATACACGACTATGTCGAACCTATAAATATTTGAAGTTAGTGGATTCGCAGACACCTATAACACTTTTGTTGTTTGTGCTTATGTTTCGAAACTTCAATATGCGCAAACATGGAGACTCGTTCTTCAATTCGTAACTGGAACAAATTACATGTGCATACGTGAGTGAACAAGTGCGCTGCTCCGTTTTTGTTGGTAGTAGCTGAGTCCTGCTGTTATGCCAGCGGATCCCTGCAGCTGAATCAAACAGAAAAACAGGATGCACATGGAAAAAGCTGTGTTAGCACTAGCCATATCCTAACGTGCACATAAAATATATTTGGAAAAGAGCTAACTACTTTCCTGCATATTAAAGGGAATGAAATGATAGCTTACGAAAGAATCTTCAATAATCTTGGTGGTAATGTGGCCAAGAAACCAGACATTTTGAAAATAGTGAAAGAAGATGTCCTAAGGATATTATGTGAAAGAAGTAAGAAGACTTCGTTAGAAATGATAAAAGATGAAATTAAGGTCGCCCATCCCTTTATATCTGAAGCACTTGGAGAACTTGAAAGGGATGATTTAATAGCAATCAAAGAAAACTGTATTTCACTAACTGAACTAGGACAAGAAAGCGCTAAAAACATTTTAAAGAAACATTTTGTTCTTGTGAACTATTTTGAAAAAACAAGAAGCAAAATTGAAGCACATACCGCAGCTCACATCCTTGAACACTACGTTTCTGGAGAAGTTGTTAACAACATAAAGAAATTGTCAACCCTAAAAACGGAAGGTACTCCTCTAACAAAATTTGAACTTAACAAAGAAGGTATGATCACCGATATCACGTTTTCCGATTATGGATTATTCGAGAGAATAGTTAGCATGGGAATATTTCTCGGAGAAAAAATAATAATAACAAATGAAATCCATCATGGCATCATTGTTAAAATGAAAAACAAAAAATTTGCCTTGGATAAAAATATAGCAGAAGAAATTAAAATTGTGGAATATGAAAAATCTTAAAATACTTTTAATTGGCCAGCCAAATGTAGGGAAGTCTTCGTTACTTAATGCACTAGTTGGTCCAAAAGTTACAGTATCCAACTATCCTGGAACCACTGTTGAGATAACTAAAGCCAAAAAAAGTTTTAACAAAACAAAAATAGAGTTTGTGGATACTCCAGGAATCTACTCCATTTCCGACAGAAGTGAAGAAGAAAAAGTCACTGAAAGGGCTTTGTTTGAAGAAGAAGCTGATGGGGTAATAGTTATTGCTGATGCAACATCTCTTGAAAGAAGCCTTTATATGGCGTTGCAAATACTAGAAGCTCAAATTCCCACTGTTCTAGCTTTGAATTTTGTAGAAGATGCTGAAAAGAAAGGAATAAAAATTGACTATGAAAAACTGAAAAGCATTCTTCATATTCCAGTTTTACCTGTGAATCCTTTAACAAAAAAAGGAATAGACAAACTTGTGGATTCGGTTGCAAAAATTGAAAAAATATCGAAGAGGGCTTTCACTCTCGAATATGATGATCATATTGAAAGTGCCATAGATAAGATATCCTCACAAATGAAAGAAACTTCTACGCCTAACAGGTTTACAGCAATAAGAATTTTAGAAGGAGACGAAGATTTTTTTGAGTTTTTGAAGGATAAAAGAATAATTACAGAAGTTAGAGAAAGTCTGGAAGAGCATCCAAAAGTCGCAGAAGATATTGCAATAACCAGATACGGTACAGCCTCATTCGTAGCAGAAAAAGTCACCCGGATAACTCCTCTAGAAAAAGAAAAGAAATTACAAGAGGAAATTGACCGAGTTCTCTTGCACAGAATCTGGGGTCCACTGACTACAGGTTTATTCCTTCTTGCTATATTTGGAATGCTATTATATCTTGGTAATCGGATACAGGGTGTTCTTACGGGCTTGACAGAAACCCTTTTATCTTCCCTTGCTACAGCAGAACATTCTATTTTTACTATGGTATTAGTTAATAGTCTAACCGGGATTGCACTGGGTGTTTCCATTGCTTTGCCTTATGTTTTCCTGTTTTATTTGTTCTTAGGCTTATTAGAAGATATAGGGTTTCTTTCCAGATTTACTGTTAACACAGAAATCTTTTTGAAAAAACTGGGTCTTCCTGGGAAATCATTTATTCCCTTAGCATTAGGCTTAGGTTGCACTGCACCGGCGACTAGAGCTACCAGAGTTTTGTCATCTGAAAAAGAACAAATTCACACTGCCTCGTTATTCGCTTTTGTACCTTGTTCCAGCAGAATCGCCATAATAATGGGGATAGTCGGTTTTTATGGAGGCGTAAAGTTGGCTATTTCTGTTTTTGCTACTTCGTTTGTTGCTGGCTTGGTGTGGGCTTTTGGAATCAAAAAGGCTATTCAGATAAAGAGTGAACCCTTGCTCTTAGAACTACCCCCTTACAGGAAGCCCTTGATCAAAAATGTTTTTGCTAAAAGCTGGATCAGAATGAAGGATTTTGTATATATAGTCATACCATTGTTGGCACTTGGGGGAATAGCTTATGGAATTTTGGATATATCAAATCTTACGTATATTGTAATAGAACCCCTTTCGCCAATAACTACTTGGTTGGGATTGCCTGCTGTAACTATTATTCCTATAATATTTGGATTTTTACAGAAAGACTTGACTGGAGCAATGCTCTTATCGGTCTTGGGTAGTGAAACATCTTCAGTTTTAACTCTTCTACAAATTTACACATTTGGCGTGGCAACCACCATTGGAATTCCATGCATGATTGCTTTAGGAATGCTTATCAAAGAATTTGGATTCAAAAAAGCAATAGTTTTAACAATGACATCGATAGTCTACGGTTATCTATTTGCTGGTTTAGCTTGGAGAATAATTTCAATTGTTTAAATAACGTTTAGCAGCTTTGGCTTCTTTTTCCGCCGATGATAAGCTCCAACTTGATTAACCCAAGAGTGAAATTGAATGATTAAAACCATGGTTCCAATTTCTACCAGCATAAAGAGGAATTGCCGTAAAGCAGACCCGAATCCTACCTTTTCACGGATGCTAGAGGCTTAAGTATGATAAAGGACATACTATTGGGAAGTGTAAGCCACGGAGTGACAAGACACACCCGATGCCCACTCATGGTGATGAAGTAGCTTAATATCTCAATTCAAGGCTACGATTAGATTTTCTCCGTAGTTGGAACATACGCATAAAATTATTAAGGGTGGAAAACGAGAATGTAGAATTTCTTGTGTGAAAAGTAGGAGTAGATGATGGTTAAAGAAGAAACCATTGAAGAATATATTGCTAGAACGCCGAAATCAAAAAAGCGATGGGAAGAAGCTAGAGAAGTTATCCCAGGCGGGGTTGGCAGTTCTGTGCGTTATTTCAATCCATATCCATTCTTCATCAGTAAGGCAAAGGGCAGCAGAATTTGGGATGTTGATGGAAACGAGTACATAGACTATCTAATGGGTTACGGAATCAACATAACTGGACACGCTCACCCAATAATAGTTGATGCTGTAAAAGAACAACTAGAAAAGGCCACCGCATACACGATTCCTCACGAAAAAAGCTTTTTGTACATAAAGGAGTTGCTAAGGCGCTTTCCGATGATGGATATGTTCCAGTTTGCCAATTCAGGCACCGAAGCCACTATGCACGCTGTAAGAATTGCTAGAGCATACACGGGTAAAGACAAAATCGTGAAGATAGAGGGTACCTATCATGGACAGCATGACTACGTTTTGGTCAGCGTACAGCCACCTCTTGCTAAAACGGGACCAAAATGGGCGCCTACACCACATGTCTATTCTGATGGAGTCCCCGCAGACACTGCTAAGAACACTCTGATAGCCCCGTACAACAACGTAGAGGCTATGGAAAACCTATTTAAAAAGCACGAAGGAGAAATCGCAGCAGTGATAATGGAGCCCGTGATGTTAAATTGTGGGGTGATACTTCCAAAACCTGACTACTTGAAGGACATCCGAAAACTCACTGAGGAATATAACGTAGTTCTCATTTTTGACGAAGTTAAAACGGGTTGCCGAATTGCCGCTGGTGGAGCCAGCGAATTCTATAAGATTAAACCTGACTTGGTAACCCTTGCCAAAGCTATTGGAGGAGGACTTCCATTAGCAGTGTTTGGAGGAAAACGAGACATAATGGAGACAATTGGTCCTGTTGGACGAACCTCACATGGAGGCACGTACTGTGCAAATCCGCTCTCTGTGTCTGCAGGTTTAGCTTGTTTAACAAAAGTGATGACTAACAAAATGTACAAGTATATAACTGATCTGGGTGAAAAATTAAACAAAGGGATAAGAGACATGATAGAAGATACTGACGTCAAAGCGTGTGTAAATGGTATAGGACCGGTTGGATACGTATTCTTTATAGAGACTGCGCCAGTGGACTTCAGAACTGCAGCAGTCAACGACCTTGATAAGACATGGGAATTTTGGTTTAACATGGTTAACAAGGGTGTTCTCCCGTGGGGACCTCTTCAATTCGAAGAATGGTACATGTCTATTGCACACACGAAAGAGGATATTGCAAAAACCATAGAAACCTCAGGCGATGCGCTGCGTAAATGCGCCAAAGGATAGTTGAAAAGAATAATAATTTACGGAATCACGGCTATGCACACTACACGCAGGCATAATTGAAAAACTAGGACTAGCTAAAGTGAATTCATATCAAGAAAAGGTTAGGTTATTAACTGGAATCATTACGTGCGCCCTTTCAGTCAATACCAAACTTTCTTGGGAATTTATCCGGCGACTTGCTTTTTAGTGATCAGCTGGAAGTTGCCGATTCCCATTTCGCTGAGTTTGCGCATGAAAGGCTCTGGCTCTAAACATTCAGGGGAAATAACTCCCTTAGCTTGTATTTCTCCTTTGGCAAGCATTATTGCAGTTACCGCTGCAGGAATGGGAACCCACCCGTTTGTGGTGCCGTATCTTCGCATCCATTCACGCATGTCGGAGATTGATGTATTAAGGTAAACGTAATGCTCCACTTTTTTGCCAGCTTTTTCACCTATTACTTGGGCAACATTGCACGAAAACACTTCTTCCCCACGGAGTTTTTGAAATTCAGGAGTTTCTTCCATTTCTTCAATTTCTTCTATCGCTGGTTTTGCCAGCTTAAGCAGAACATCTAACGGTTTCACATTCACTCCTTTAACTTCTATTGCCTCCATGCCTGCAAGACCCAAGTTTATTAGAATTCCCGCTATTATATCAATCGACTCTTTGAAATCCACGTATTTTACACCTTTACCTATGAAGTGGGGCAGCGTCACAGCCTCATCATGTTCTACTAAAGCAAGTGTACGTGGCCCCATCGGCTCTGGAAATACGTGGTTTTCAACTCCACTGAAGGGCGGATACGTTTTGTATTCCCCATTCTCGTACACTATCGGGTCTGCAGTCCACATCAATAATGCCATTTCAACAGACCACCCAGGCGACCACGTGGGAACCAGTTTTCCTTCTTCTGAATTCTTCCACCCCGACTTTATGTGTATTTCCTCAACCTTGTCAAGTTGGTCTGCAGCATATCTAGCAAGCACATTGGTGATTCCAGGGGTGATTCCTTGAGACTTGACGGCTGTTAATCCTGCTTTCTGCCATTTATCGCTGGTTTTAAGGTTCTCTAAGAAACTCTCTCTCAGAGGCCAGTTTTCAGCAAGATCCACGTAATTTGCTCCATGTTTTAACGCCGAATTAAATATGGGTAAATTAAAATAAGTTAGAGCGGCGTTTATCACAACGTCGGTACCTTTTAATACTTTTGCTAGATCATCTGCGTTGCTCGCATCTACACGTTCGGTTGAGAGTTTACTGTTGTCAATCTTTTTCGCTACCCGTTGCAGAAGTTGTGTGTTTATGTCGGTTAAAACCACTTTGTCAATTTCAGGATCTTCCGCGAGAATTTTAGCAATGACTGAGCCTTGGGCTCCAGCTCCGATTATACATATCTTCATATAAATTCCCCACCCCTGAAGAATATTTATCTTAAGACGCCTCGATATATGTGTGTTGCGCGCGAAGTTGGTTTTATTCAAAACTAAAATGAATAAAAAGGATTTTTCTGGGTTCTTTGTCAATTCCTTAGCATGTATGAGATACAGGTGATATTTGGACACGCAAGATGGATTTCAAATTCATAATTAATATAAAGCTTAAAAATCGAGATGCAAAATGAACTGCGTTGAAAATAGCCCATAAAATAATTCTAATGATTTGTTTAATCTTTTTGGCGAATTCCTCAATCAGGGTGCTTGCCTCTGTTCTGGCGTCATTTACAGGAGGAAATGTTACAGTAGTATATTCATGATTTGGTTTGCATATGTACGCAGAAACAATGTTTGAATAAGAGTTTTTTATTTCGCGCTTGCAGATCGTTCAGGAATGACTCTTGATGTGAAGCATTCCATTATTTTGGGACAGCAAAAGCATTCTTCAGGCATCGGGGAATTCTTTGGAATAGCTTTCAAATATCCGAAGTAATGGGGGCATTCTTGCGGTCTAACTGGAATGTTCTTTGAAGGAATAGTCTGCAGCTCTTCTTCTGAGGCTTCAATCTGTTCAGTTGATAGAGGCTTTCCATT
>Ga0209635_10004709_pt1 | contig 10730 bp, 8 predicted proteins | sample DeeMarSWOR230_32_FD_187463 | JGI IMG/M metagenome (GOLD analysis project Ga0209635, IMG submission 187463) | Marine sediment microbial communities from White Oak River estuary, North Carolina - WOR-2-30_32 (SPAdes) (version 2) | ecosystem: Environmental > Aquatic > Marine > Intertidal zone >...
CGCTCTAATTCGGCTTGTGACAGCGTCTTGGGGTCGCAGGCGATGCCGCCTTTCGCGCCTCCATACGGGACATTGACCACGGCGTTCTTCCACGTCATCCAGGCGCCGAGGGCTTTTTCGGTTTCTAAGTTCAATTCGGGAAAATAGCGGATGCCGCCTTTACAGGGGCCGCGGGCATTATTGTGGTGGATCCGAAAGGCTTGAAAGCTCTTGATGGAGCCGTTATCCATCCGGATGGGTAAGGAGACTTGCAGGATTGCCATGGGTTTGCTGACGACCTCGTAGACGGCGGGGTCAAGATTCATCAGGTCGGAAACATGCTTCAGGTTCGTGAGCTGAGCTTCCCAAGGGTTCAACTTTTCGCTCATGGTTCGCACGGTCCAAAGCTATGTAAGCTATTTCGCCTTTCCTATCTGAGGTATATATATAACTGTTGTGTAAATGTTTCACATAGCTTCGTATATCTGGCCGCCACAAGCGATCCTTGTGACCGAGAAGGGTCGCACCTCGGTGGAGGGGAAGACCATGCATATTCGTTTTGGTTTTAAGAAAGGGGTATGCTTCGCTGCCTAGCACGTCTACTTGGAATAGAGTTTCCCGTAGGGTCGATGAGACTCTGGAATAAGCTTGATAAACTCGTCGACAGTAAGTTCATGGAGGTCAACGTCAAAGTAGTGATCGTATTCGTCGATGAGGCAGCGGAGAAGCGTTCGGTCACTTGCCTCCAAGTCCATGACCGCCACGTCCTTGGCGAGGTGACGGACGTTTCCCCTCAGATACATCTTGCCACCGTGCATTCCGGTACCCACGAATCGCGCGTTGTGCGTTCCGCCGTCTTCCAGCGTCAAACCTAATACGGCTACCACGCCGCCCGCCATGTACTCGCCGAGGAAGTCCTGAGCAGTGCCCCCGACCACGATGACCGGCCGTTTCTCGTAATACTCCTTCATGTGGATTCCGACGCGGTACCCCGCATCATCGCGGATGAAAATCTTCCCCCCGCGCATAGAGTACCCAACGATGTCTCCCGCGTAGCCGTGAATCACGATCTTTCCCTCGTCCATAGTGTTGCCGCATCCGTCTTGTGCGTTGCCATGAACGGTCACGGTGGGTCCCTTCATGAACGCGCCGAGGTCGTTTCCCGGTGTGCCATAGACGTCGATGTCGAAGGATCCGTCTAAATCGGTGCCTATGTAGCGTTGCCCATACACGTGGGTGATCTCCACCCGCTGAACGCCGTTGCCGTTAAGGGATCGCAGGAGGGCGTTGAGCTCTCGATAGTCCATTCCTTCCGCGTCTACCCGCGCGACGCTGTTCTTGCTTTGAACCGCCTCTGGACAACCATAACCACCGCTCGACAAGGCCTTATCCTCGCAGAGCGGGCTTGCTTCCTCCCTGCCAAAGGATAGGGTTTTTTTCCCTGCCATCGTTCACTCACCTGCCAACTTCACGCCGAGCACACGTAACTCGGTGTCGGTCAATCGTACCCCACGAAGATGTAAGCGATTTCCTCGAAGGCTTTCAATGGCGTTGATTCCCATTCCTCCCATGATCTCCTTCAACTCCCAGCTCCATGCTTGCAGCAGATTCACCAATCGCCGCGTGGCGATGTCGGGATTCAATCTCTTCGCGATCCAGGGGTCGGTGGCCGCAATGCCCCACGGGCACTTTCCCGTATAGCATTTCTGGCAGACCGTACAGCCCATGGCCACCAGGGCAGCGGTGCCAATGTACACCGCGTCAGCTCCCAACGCAATGGCCTTCGCTACATCCGCGCTGCTCTTAATGCCTCCAGCGGCGATGATGGAGGCTCTGTTTCGAATGCCTTCGTCACGGAGACGTTGATCGACGGAAGCTAACGCCAGCTCTATGGGTATGCCCACGTTATCGCGGTTGATCTTCGGCGCCGCCCCCGTGCCGCCTCGAACCCCATCGAGGGCGATGATGTCTGCGCCCGCGCGAACCATGCCGCTCGCGATGGCGGCGGAGTTGTGGACCGCGGCAATCTTGACGGAAACCGGCTTCGTGTAGTCGGTCGCCTCCTTCAACGCGTAGATCAGTTGCCGTAAATCCTCGATCGAGTAGATGTCATGTTGAGGGGCGGGCGAGAAGGCATCGGTACCCACTGGAATCATCCGCGTCTTCGAAATGGCGGGACCCACTTTCTCGCCGGGCAGGTGACCGCCTATCCCCGGCTTGGCGCCTTGCCCGATCTTGATCTCAATGGCCGCCCCGACATCCAGGTAGGCGGGGTGGACGCCGAAGCGGCCTGACGCCACTTGGACAATGGTGTGGTCCCCGTACGGGTACAGCCGATGATCCAATCCTCCCTCCCCCGTATTGAATAGAGTTCCTGACTCGGTGGCCGCGCGTGCGAGGGCCTCATGGACGTTGAAGCTCGTGGCGCCGTACGAGATGGCGGAGAACAGGATGGGGGTCTCCAAGCAGACTTGCGGCGTCAGCTGGGTCGTCAACGCTACCTCTCCATCCACCACGTCCACCGCCAGCCTGTCGGGTTTCGCACCCAAATACGTGCGGAGCTCCATGGGCTCCCTCAGAGGATCAATGGACGGATTCGTCACTTGACTGGCGTTCAAGAGCAAGCGATCCCAATAGGTGTAATGGGGTTTGTCACAGCCCATCCCCGTGATCATGACGCCTCCGGTCTCCGCTTGCTCCTTGAGAGCTCGGATCGCCTCGTGCGTCCAGTTGGCATTCGCCGTATACGTGCAGGGATTCGGCCGGATCGTGAGGGCCTGCGTGGGGCAGAAGACGACGCAGCGGTGGCAATTGACGCAGTTCTCGTCGTGACTGTAGACGGCGTCGTCCTCTGGATCATAGTAGTGGGTCTCGTAGGTGCACTGGTTCACGCAGACCTTGCATCGGATGCAGCGTTCATCATCTCGCTCGACGATGTAGTTGGGCTCCAAATAGCTCTTCATACGTTCACTTCCCGCAGTAACGGCTCGCCCATCCCCCGATCTCCCAACCGCCCCACGACAAGTTCCCCACCCTTTGGGCGCCACATGCGGTTAAGGCCCCGAGCAACGAGGTCAATGGCCGCTTCTTCGGAGGAGAGGTAGAGGACGTCGCCTTTCACGCCTGCGGCGAGGGGCCGGAGCTTGATTCGGTCTGTTAATCCAATCATCTCGCCCTGGTGGGCAACAATGATGGTGAAGGGCCCATTCATCAAGAGACTTCCATAGGTCCGTCGAAGGGTTGTTAAGAGCTGGCGTCGCTGGGGCGGCTCTTCATCGATCTCAACCCAAAAGGGAGGGGCAAGGATCTGCGCTACCACCTCTATGGGAAGGTGATGGCGGCGTATGAGGAGGTCAAAGGCGTAGGCCAACACCTCCGTATCCGTCTGCATCGTGCACCGGTATCCATACATCTCTAAATAGCGACGGTTGATACCGTACGAGGAGAGTTCACCGTTGTGAACGACCGTCCAGTCGAGGACGTTGAAGGGGTGCGCGCCCCCCCACCAGCCCGGGGTGTTGGTTGGAAACCGGCTGTGACAGGTCCAGAGGTAGCCCTCGTATTCGTCCAAGCAAAAGTGTTGCGCGATGTCCTCGGGAAACCCCACGCCCTTGAAAACCGCCATGTCCTTGCCACTTGAGAACACGAAGGCGTTACCCGTCCGTGTATTGATGTGCATGACGTTCTCCAAAACGTAGTCGTCGGGGTGTTGGTCAACCCGTTTGTCTCGACGGGGTTGGACGAAGTATCGCCAAACCAAGGGAGGGTCGCGCACATTGGCCGCTCTGGTGGGAACCTCCTCATCCACGTGGACCTCGAACCGTTCCTTGATGTACTTGTCCGTAGCCCTCTTCGCATCCCGGTTCATGTACATGACGTGTAAGGCGTAGTCGTCTTTGTAGTCGGGGTACAAGCCATAAACGGCGAAGCCAGCACCCAGCCCATTTCCTCGATCGTGCATGTTCATCATTGCTTTGACCGGGTCTTTCCCCGAAAACCGCTGTCCCTTCAGATTCATCATCCCAAAGAGGGAACACGCATCGAAGACCTTGTCATCGCCGTAGCGGTTATTAACAGCACTCCAGCCCATTACATCCAACTCCTCATCAACATCGTTCTCCTCAAGCCTTCTGATAAATTGACGAGGCCAAAGCCGTCCGAGAGAAGCGTGTCTTTAAACGCTGCCACGTCCACACCCTTTGTTAAGAGGTAGCACAGTATCCCCGCCCTCTCGATATCCCCAACTAGAATGAATCCGTGGAGAACGCCGTCCTTCAACACGGCCTTCTTATACCGAGGTCTATCGGGATCGTGGACAACGAGTACCTCGTAGTCGGCCCCCTTCTCGGGATTCGTCCGTCCCACCGCGACAAGGGGTGTGTCGAAGTACTTTAAAGCACCCATCACCACCCCCCCGGGGTACGCACGCTTTGCTCCCGCCATATTGAAGCCGGCCACTCTTCCACTCATGTGAGCCACAGGCCACTGGGGTAGCACGCGACGTCCCTCGGAGATAAGATCGTAGGCTTCGGCCACGTCTCCACACGCGTACACGTTGGGCAGCGTCGTCCGCATGAAGCGGTCAACAACGATCCCTCGGTTAACCCGCACCTCGGTGTCGAGGACGAGTTCGGTGCGGGGTCGAACGCCGATAGCGATGGCTACCATGCCACAGGGGAGTCGTTGGCCATTATCGAGGACAACCGCACCAACCGAGCCATCATCTCGTTTTTCGATCTGCTGCACGGTGTGACCGGTAATGATTTTGACGCCTCGATGTCGGATAGCCTGCCGAAGGATGTCTGATGCCGCGTCATCGAGGAGAAGACTGAGGATCCGCTCCTGAAGCTCAACGATTGTCACATCGCCTCCACACTTAGCTAACGCCTCCGCCGCGCACACGCCGATGAGGCCGCCCCCAATGACTACGACGCGCTTCTCTTCCGCGAGTTTCCGCTTGGCGGCCTCAGCGTCCGCGAAGGTGGTGAAGGTGAAGACTCCCTTCGCGTCAACCCCCTCTATGTTAGGTAGAAAAGGCTTACTGCCCGTGGCTATCAACAGCTGCTCAAACTCGATTCGCTCCCCCTCATCAAGTTCCACGTATTTCTCACCGAAGTTGACACGTACCGCTTTCCTTCCCGTGAAGGCTCGAACCTTGTTCTCGCACCAGAACTGATCGCTTCGATATTTCGTCTTCTGCAAGGGGGCGGCACCACAGAGGAAATCCCCGATCATCGGTCGGGAGCGTATGGGCATCAGCTCCTCGGTCACAACGGTGAGGGAACCTGCTGGATCCACTTCTCTGATAGCTTCCACGGCCCCGATCGCTCCCGTTGACCCGCCGATAATGACATACTTCGTCAGCCTACGGCCACCTCCTTGTAGATGAGGGCTTCATTGGGACAGTTGGCGACACAGGCCGGGGTGTCCAACGTGGGGCAGAGGTCGCACTTCACTACAACGTTCCGTGATTCATCCATCCGTAAGGCGCCGTAGGGACACACGGCAATGCACGTCCAGCAGCCCATACACTTCTCTACGTCGTGCAGTACCAATCGTGTTTCTTCATCGAGCTGCATGGCACCAGAGAGACACGCGTCCACGCATAGAGGATCCTCGCAGTGTTGACACTGAATAGCGAAGGAAAGAGGCCTCAATTCTTCCACCCGTACTCGACTTAAGGGGCGAGGATGCTCCCGCTTATACGCTTTAATGACGTCTTTGGACTTGGAGTGCTGCACAATACAGTGCACTTCACAGAGGCCGCACCCCATACAGACTTCTTCCCTCACGAGAATTCTTTTCAACGGGATCTCCTTCCGACATCACGAGGTAGGAGGCAAAAGCCCTTCCTCTGGATCGCGTCATCGAGGTCGTTGCCTTCACGGGTGTACTGCATCCTTGTTCCTCCGATAAAATGAGAATTGGGTGTGATCTGGCATGGGGCGAGGTAAAGCGCGAACTAGAGATACATCCATAATTTTTTTCGTACTTCAGGGCGTACTTCGAAGCGTGGGCCTTGAGAGCACGACCAAGATGAGGACGGGTATCGGCGAACCCATCCTTTTGCTTCCAAGCGTTCTACGAGGGGAAGAGGATCGTTGATGTCGGCGTGGTACGCGATGTAACCTAAGGGTGCAGGGGTGTTTGTTAACGCTAGTGCGATCAAGACTTTCCTGATCTCGTGTTTGAAGCTACGTTCAACGGCGCTTGTGTTCACTGTTGTTCACCCACATGCGGCTCACTGTCCCGTGTATCCGTTGGATAATATATAACTATGTTGAAAATCATTTATATATAAGGTAATAAATCACTTAGTGTAAATGATACATATATCGGTGTGAAGGATGGAGCGAGACTTAGGGTACCGAAAAATCCAGGTGACCGGACGCGGGTCCTACATCATCTCTCTGCCCAAGGACTGGGTGGTGAACTCGAAGTTGGAGAAAGGCAATCAACTGGCATTCAAACGACAAGAGGATTCATCCCTGCTGCTGGTGCCGAGGAACGTCTTAGAACAGCGTACAGAGACGAAATCGACTCTCAAGGAGTTTACGATACACTTCACTCATAAAGATAACGTTCAATCGATCGAGCGTCGACTCAAGTCGCTTTACGTCGTCAGCGCGAACGTGATTCGTATTCGCTTTCAAGAAGGAGAGCTTACGCCCCAGCAGAAAACCGCCATCACCAATACGGTGAGAATGCTCTTGGGTGCTGAGATCATCGCTGAGACCGCCAACGAAATCACCATCCAAGTGCTCATCGATCATCCCGACTTTCCCATCGAGAACGCTATTCGACGGATGCTCGCAATAGCCACCATCATGGACAGAAACGCCATCTCTGCGTTGAAGACTTTTGATGACGCCCTGCTCAAGGACATTATAGCTTCGGACAGTGATCTCGATCGTTTGAACCTCTATGTCGTCCGCCAACTCAAGTACGGCATCGAACGCAACATGTATAAAGAAATGGGCTTCACCTCACCCAAGGAATTTCTTGGCTATCGCATCCTGACGAAAAATCTTGAGAATGCGGGGGACAACGCTGTGGGAACAGCGAAGAACATCTTGGCTCTCAAACAGATGATTGACCAAGAAATGTTGTACTTACGAGATCCTCTTGATGAAGAGATGTACGCTGACGTCCTCGAATTCACCTCCTTCTGTCGCCATCTCCTTGAAGACGCTTTGAAAGCGTTGTTCAAACGGGACTACCAAGTGGCGGACGAGATCATATCGCGTTTTATGTCGACGGGTTTGACCCGTGAAAAAGAAGCCGTCAATCTGATGTTATCCAAGACGATGGACCCGAACCTGACGTCGGTTGTACGATTAGTCCTCGACAACGCCCGGAAAATGATGGAATACGGTCGAGACATCGCAGAGGTGACGCTCAATCGGACCGTGGAAGAGATAAGCGCATCATAGCTGCTTGTCCGTTCTCTCAAACCCGCTACTCTTTCAGTCATCGGTATATGAATCCCATAAATTATTTCTATAATCATATATCGTTTTCGCTAGCGTTATATTTACTCTATGGCTATACCCATTAAACATGTTCACGAACAAGGATAGTGAGAAAATCACGATAGCCCTCGCTGTAACCAACAGCCCCGTTCCCTTAGACTGCTTCTCCCCTTCATACCGGAATCAACGACCCCCTAAACACGTTACGACAAATGGACGAAAGAGGCTTTATTCGGCGAACCCCCGCTTCAAGCTGGTCTTGTTATGTCGACCCCCTCTTCGAATTAACGCCTGCAACAAAAAAGAAGTTATTGACTTACAGTGTGAGCCACTCCAGCGACACATTTCTCACGTCCATAACCCGTTGAAGTGATGCAAATTGACTAGTGAACAAGAAGAAACTATCCTTCAAGAGTGCACTGAGAAAGACGTACGATTGATCACGCTCCAATTCGTCGACTTACTCGGGACTCCCAAGAGCGTGACCATCCCTACAGAACACCTCGAAGACGCGTTTACAACCGGGATTGGGTTCGACGGCTCGTCGATCCTCGGCTTTGTGAGAATCTATGAAAGCGACATGGTGATCGTGCCCGATCCCTCCACCTTCCACATCCTCCCCTGGCGCCCCACCGAAAGACAAGAAGCCCGAATCATCTGCGACATCCATCGACCCGGCGGTCAACCCTTTGAAGGGGACCCCCGGTATATCCTAAAGCAAGTCCTCAAGGAGGCAGAGGACCTCGGCTTCGTCTACAATACCGGTCCCGAACTGGAGTTCTTCCTCTTCAAGATCGAAGATAGCTTCCGAGTCAAGACAGAGCCCCATGACACTGGCGGGTACTTCGATTATTCCCCCTTGGATAGGGCCTCTGACATCCGACGAGAAGCGACCTTCAGCCTCCAAGAGATGGGCATGGACGTAGAAATGTGTCACCACGAAGTCGCGCCCGGCCAACACGAGATCGACTTCAAGTTTTCCGACGCCTTGACGACCGCGGATAACGTCATCACCTACAAGAACGCGCTCAAAGCGACGGCGCTCAACCACGGGCTCCACGCAACCTTCATGCCCAAACCCATCTTCGGGGAGAACGGGTCGGGCATGCATGTCCATCAAAGCCTCTTCGACAACGAAACCGGGAAGAACGCTTTCTACGACATAGACGACGAGTACAACCTCTCAGACATTGCCTATCACTTTATAGGCGGCCAGCTGAAACACTGTCGCGCCATGTCCGCTGTCTTAGCGCCCACAGTCAATTCGTATAAACGGCTGGTCGTAGGCTATGAAGCACCCGTATACATTTGCTGGGGTAGACGAAATCGATCTGCCTTGATACGGGTTCCAGAGTACTTCCCAGGAATGGAGGCAGCGACCCGCGCTGAGTTGAGGTGTCCTGATCCATCATGTAACCCGTATTTAGCTTTCGCCGTGATGTTGAAAGCCGGCCTTGATGGGATAAAGAACGAGATCAAGCCACCTGATCCCGTAGAAGAAGATGTCTACGATTTTGACGATCGAAAGCTGGCTGACCTCTACATTAAGACTTTACCCTCATCCCTCGCTAAAGCCATTACGGAATTTGAGGCCAGTCCACTCATGAAGGAAACCCTTGGGGACTTTACCTTTACAATGTACACGCACGCTAAGAAGCAAGAATGGGACGAATACAGACTCGACGTTTCCCAATGGGAGCTGGACAGATATCTCAGAATGTAACTCGACGTAAAGTCACGGATAACGACATCAGGAGATACCAATTGAACCCGTCCCCAAAAACAGCGCGGTGCACTCGTTGAGGGCATACCTTCTGTTAAAAACGCGAGACACCATAGCGACAGACATTGTGAACAACATTAGACAGAACTACGAACAAAGCTACGTCACGGGCGCGACTGTTTACGGCTGGTATGACGCGTTTATAGAGTTAGAAGTAACGACTCCAGCTAGGATTACTCATATCATAAACGAATTAAAGCGCACTCAACCCAACTTGACCCACATTGAAACCGTAATAGAGAAGCCATAAGATCAAACATCGTAAGGTCCCCAAATATAACATGAGCGGTTCCTTTGTATGTTACTGCGGGTGAAAAGATGAGTTCCCCTAAAATAATCATGCCAAGACTAGATTTCGAGAAAAGTACTGATGAAATAGCACGGTTCATCCGTAATCTTGTCCAAGAAGCCATCGCTAAAGGCGTCGTCATCGGTCTCAGCGGAGGCGTTGATAGCAGTTTAGTGGCCACGCTATGCGTTCGATCCCTCGATCAAACGCGGGTTCTCGGCATCCTGATGCCAACCAATTTTACGCCTCAAGAAGACGTGGATGATGCTCTAGCCTTGGCAGAGTGGCTTGGCATACGCACAAAAATGATTAACGTCCAGCATCTTCACGGAGCTTTCACTCAGACTTTGGAACGTGAGAATACGGAACCTAGGTCGAGAGTGCCGGTAGCGAATGTCCTCGCCAGAATCCGCATGACCATCCTCTACTACTACGCCAATCGAAACAACTATTTGGTCGCGGGGACTGGCGACCGCAGCGAAGATCTTATTGGGTACTTTACGAAGCACGGAGATGGGGGCGTCGACTTCCTACCTATTAGCCACCTCTATAAGACACAGGTCAGAGCGCTCGCGAAGTACCTGGGCGTACCTGAACGGATAGCATACAAACCGAGTAGCCCTCAACTCTATCCGGGTCACCAAGCCATAGATGAAATACCTATCAACTACGAACAGCTTGATCTCGTGCTTGTGGGTTTGTACGATAAAAAACTCTCACCGCACGAGGTCAGTCAATCCACAGGTATCCCCATCAATGTTGTGAACGAGGTGCAGCAGCGGGTTAAGACGTCGAAACATAAACGCGCCTATCCCCCAATGGTACGAGAATGGTAGTCCCTATACACACTAAGATTACCACAATGAATGTGAGTGCCGATCTATCGTGAAACCTGATAAATCCAATGACGCGATGGGAAGAATACGAAACATCAGAATACGCCTCGAAGCAGAGGGATTACCCGTACTTGTAACCCGGGCGACGATACGATCCTCGAACCACTTACCAACGTTAGGCCAAGCATATACCTCTGGCCTTCTTTCCCCGTGAGGACGGAACCATTATGAGAGACTTCGTGTCAAGGTCAAAAACGAAGTTCGACGCAATCCTAGTACTCGACTTTGGAGGGCAATACTGCCACTTAATTGCCCGGAGAATACGGGAACAAGGCGTCTACTCGGAAATCGTCCCCTGCGACCTCACCGCC
>Ga0209635_10004710_pt1 | contig 10729 bp, 18 predicted proteins | sample DeeMarSWOR230_32_FD_187463 | JGI IMG/M metagenome (GOLD analysis project Ga0209635, IMG submission 187463) | Marine sediment microbial communities from White Oak River estuary, North Carolina - WOR-2-30_32 (SPAdes) (version 2) | ecosystem: Environmental > Aquatic > Marine > Intertidal zone >...
CTATTGTGGGTGCTGGAGCAGCTGAAGGTGCGGTTGACGCCTCTAACCTCCTGAAGCCTTCGTTGTCGCGTGGCGAGATTCAATGTATTGGTGCCACTACTTTGGACGACTACCGCAAATATGTAGAGAAAGACCCAGCTTTGGAACGGCGGTTTCAGCCTGTCCTGGTAGCCGAACCTACTATGGAGGAGACCTTGGAAATATTGCGGGGCATTAAACACAGATATGAAGAATTTCACCAATTGGATATAAGCGACGAAGCCTTGCAGACAGCGGCTACGCTGGCTACCAGATATATAGCGGACCGCTTTTTGCCCGATAAGGCTATTGATTTGGTAGATGAAGCTAGCTCTCGAGTACGTATTAAACGGGGTAGTGCCCCCATCGGCTTAACTGAGGCAAGGCGGGCTTTAGAAAGTGTACGCAAGGAAAAAGAATCGGCAGTCGCATCTCAACAGTATGAGTATTCCAGTGAGTTGCGTGATCGTGAGCTTCAACTAACGGAGAAAATCGAGGCCATGAAGAAGGAATGGCAAGTTAAACAGGAAGAAGGCCGGCCTGTAGTTACTTCAGAGGATATTGCCGAGGTAGCCAGCATGTGGACGGGCATACCTGTGGTAAAGTTGACTATCGATGAAACCAGCCGCCTTCTACAGATGGAGGAGGCTCTACATCGCCGTATCATTGGCCAGGATGAGGCCATAAGTGCCGTGGCTAAAGCGGTAAGAAGGGCTCGAGCTGGGTTAAAAGACCCGAGGCGTCCCATTGGTGTCTTCATCTTTTTGGGCCCCACCGGAGTGGGTAAAACTGAATTGGTAAGGGCTTTGGCCGAGTTTATGTTTGGTAGTGAAGATGCTTTGGTCAGGCTTGACATGTCGGAGTTTATGGAGCGCCACACAGTAGCTCGCTTAGTTGGAGCACCACCGGGTTATATCGGTTATGAGGAAGGTGGTCAATTAACTGAGGCAGTAAGGCGGAAGTCCTACTGTGCTATTCTTCTCGATGAGATTGAAAAATCTCATGAAGAGGTATTCAATATCCTGCTCCAGATTTTCGATGATGGTCATTTGACCGATGCCAAAGGGCGAAGGGTTGATTTTCGTAATAGCATCATAGTCATGACCAGCAATGTCGGTGCCGAGCTTATTAAGCGTGATATGACCCTTGGTTTTGCTGCCCATATCGATGGCGAGGAAAAACAGCAGATGGAATACGGGAAAATGAAGAAACAAGTGCTCGACAAGATGAAGGAAAAATTTCGGCCCGAGTTCCTTAACCGCATTGATGACACGGTCGTGTTCCACGCTTTAAGCAAAGAGCATATCCGCCAGATTGTTGACCTGATGCTTAACGAGGTTGTCGCTTCCCTTCAAGAGAAGAATATCACTTTGGAAATAACTGATGGAGCTAAGGATTTTATAGGCAACAAGGGTTATGACCCTGTTTTTGGAGCCCGTCCCCTGCGTCGCACCATCCAGAATTTAGTTGAAGATCAGCTCTCCGAAGCTTTGCTACGCGGTGAATTCCTGTCTGGAGATACGGTGGTTGTGGATTGCGTCAATGAGGAAATTGTAATGAAACCATTGGTTAAGGAGACTACGTAAATATGGCTCAAGAAGTAATCGAAGCGCCGCTACCCGGGAAAATAGTGCGTGTTGATGTAACCGTGGGTAATTCAGTTGAGGAGAGTGGGGTGATTTGCATCATAGAAGCTATGAAGATGGAAAACCCCATATTATCTCCAGCAAAAGCCTCAGTTATAGAGGTGGCAGTTTCACCAGGGCAGGTAGTTAAGACCGGGGAAAAGATAGCCGTTATCGAGTATTAGGTATCTTGGCCAGGGGACTTGAAATCTAACGAGCGGGGCAAATCCAAATTCAAGAATGTTTTCATTTGTCAGCAATGCGGCAAAGAAAGTCTCAAGTGGTTAGGACGCTGCCCTGATTGCCAGGCGTGGAATAGCTTCGTAGAAACTAGGGTCACTTTATCCCGTGCTCCCAGCCAGCTTTACTCTGGAGGAAATAGACCTCGGGAACTTTACCAAGTAGAGAAGGGTGACTTCCCTCGCTTTCATCTTGGTTTTGCTGAAGTGAATCGAGTTCTGGGAGGTGGTTTAGTTCCAGGCTCTCTGGTGCTTGTTGGTGGCGAGCCAGGAATAGGCAAGTCTACGCTTTTACTCCAGATTTCGGCGATGATGGCTGAGAATAATAAAGTTGTCGCCTATGTCTCGGGTGAAGAATCTATTAATCAGGTTAAACTTAGAAGTGAGCGCCTCGGTATAGGGGGCAAGGGGATATACTTTCTCTCTGAGCCCGATTTAGCTGCTGTATTAGAGTGCTTGGAAGGACTTTCTCCTGGATTAGCGATTATCGATTCCATTCAGACTATGTATTTAGAGGATGTAGCCGGGATGCCGGGCAGTATTTCTCAGGTGCGGGAGTGCACTTGGAGGTTGGAGAGGTGGGCGAAACAGAATGATGTGCCTCTATTAATCACTGGGCATGTGACCAAGGAAGGGGCCATTGCAGGTCCAGGAACGCTGGAACATATCGTTGACGTGGTGCTTTACTTCGAAGGCGAACCATTTAGTAGTTACCGGGTGCTACGCAGCGTAAAGAACCGGTTTGGTTCCACTCACGAGGTGGGAATATTTGAGATGAGCGACAGGGGACTAATAGAAGTAGGTAATCCCTCTCAAGTTTTCTTATCTGCATACAAGGATGGGACTATGGGCTCAGTGGTGGTGCCCACTCTTGAAGGGAATCGCCCTTTGTTGGTGGAGATTCAGGCTTTGACTACTCCTAATAGTTTTACTCCACCAAGGCGTATCGCTAACGGCGTTGATTTTAATCGGCTACTGTTGATAATTGCGGTACTTACTAAGCGTGCCGGATTAAAGCTTTTCAACCAGGATATTATAGTCAACGTTACTGGTGGCTTAAGGGTTAATGAGCCGGCGGTTGATTTAGGAATTGCCTCAGCTATTGCCTCCAGTTTTCGTGATGCAAAGCCAATTTCAGGCTTGGTTGCTTTGGGGGAGGTGGGGTTGAATGGAGAGCTTAGAGGGGTATCAAACGTAGAGCGAAGAATTGCTGAGGCCATCAGGTTGGGCTTTAAATCCTGCCTTATGCCTAGACTTTCCCCTGTCATTGTGAGCGAAGTGAAGAAATCACTTCACTCTGCGGATATTCACCTAATCGAGGTTGGCTCGGTGGCTGAAGCTCTGAGGCGAGGACTTACAAGGGAAAGCAAAATGCAAAATGCAAAGGGCAAAAATACAGGGCAAGAATAAAAGTAGTAAGTTAGGCGTGGTTATAGTCGCTGCCGGAACTAGCCGGCGAATGGCTGGTATAAACAAGCTCTTTGCTTCTCTAAAGGGGAAACCTTTGCTGGCTTGGTCTGTAGATACTTGTCAGAGATACAGCTTGGTTCAACAGATAGTCCTGGTATTGAATGATAAGGATCTGGCTCGGGGGCGGAAATTGAAAAAAGAGAGGGGTTGGTCCAAAGTTACCTTATGCCCGGGTGGTGCACGGCGACAGGATTCGGTTAGGGAGGGGCTAAAGCAAATAAGGGATTGTGATTTAGTCATGATTTATGACGGAGCTCGGCCTTTCTTGACTATAGATTTGATTGAGAATGGCCTGAAGGTAGTTGGGGAGACTGGGGCTGCTGTAGCGGCAGTGCCAGTTAAAGATACTATCAAGCTTGCTGATAGCGAGAAATTGATTGGGGAAACGCTTCAGCGCGACAGGTTATGGGCAGCGCAAACTCCCCAGATATTCAGCTTTGATGTGATAACCAGGGCTTATAAGAACCTCGCAGCAGAGGTTACCGATGATGCCGCTGCTGTGGAAAGCTTGGGACACAAGGTGCAGCTTTATATGGGCGATTATAAAAATATAAAGGTGACCACAGCTGAAGATTTGGCGTTGGCAAGAATCATCGCAGGAGAATGGAAGAAGAATTAAGGGTTGGCATTGGCTGTGATAGCCATCCCCTGGTTTCGGGGCGAAGGCTAATTTTGGGGGGCGTTGATATCCCTTATGACAAAGGCTTGTCGGGTTGGAGCGATGCTGATGTGGCAACGCACGCCATAATAGATGCTTTATGTGGCGCTGCTAATTTGGGCGACATTGGCACCTTATTTCCTTCTCAGGAACTGGAATATAAAGATATTTCAAGCCTGGTTTTGTTAGGGAAGACCAGCGAACTACTTAAAGCCAAAGGATTTAGAATAATCAACATAGATGTTACCATCATAGCGCAAAACCCCAAGCTTTCCTATTTCATCCCTGAAATGAGGAAACGCCTCAGCCAGGCCTTAGGTGTGGAGTCAGCACAGGTGACAATCAAAGCCACAACCACTGATGGTTTGGGCTTCATCGGCAGGGAAGATGGTATAGCCGCTCAATCTGTAGCTTTAATCACTACCATTTCGTAGCTCGGCTCGCCCTCTTTCCAGGAAATTACAAATTTAACCTGCTTGCCTTCTCCTAAGTATCTTTCGCTCTGGCTGCGGAGCTTTTTAAAGTCCATTGACTCTAGGAAGGCTTTGAGAAGCTCTATTTTATCCTCAAGTTTTTTATCCTCCTGCCCACCTTTCATACGTTGGTTTACTGAGTTCCAGAATTCCTCCCTGGCTGTAGTTTCTATGCAGTGGGAGAGGTTGGGAAAAAGCTCTATAAAATCCATATTTTAATTTGTACCACCAAGCGGTGGCTATGGTCAAAATTTGACAAATTTGACAGGATCTATTAGCATTATTATTGACATATGTTCAAAATTCGTAGCGAAAATGAGGTGATTTTTGATGGCTAGGCCAGAAAAATTGCGGTGTGTTGCTCAGTTGCCGAATGTAGGCTTTTTTAGGCCGGTGGGGGTTCCGGCAAATGCTGTGCAAGGCGTTTCCCTTTCGCTGGAGGAAGTTGAGTCTATCCGCCTTAAGGATTTAGAGGAGCTGGAGCAAGAAGAATGTGCGCAGCAGATGCGAATTTCCAGGCCAACATTCCATCGCATATTGGAATCGGCTCGGAAGAAGCTGGCCGATGCTTTGACTAATGGCAAGGCAATTCAAATCGAAGGAGGCAACTTTGAGCTCCCCCAACGTCGCTTTAGATGTGGAGATGATGGACATGAGTGGAATGTGCCTTTTGAGGCAATGGCACAGAGGCTTCCTTTGTCTTGCCCGGTGTGCTTCAGCGGGAATATCCAGCCCATGCCTTTGCCTCCATTTGCTGCAGGCAGAGGATATGGCAAGAGATTTCGCGGTGGCAGATGCCGGTAATAAATAAAAAGGAAAGGAGGTAACGGAGATGCCATTTGGAGATGGAACGGGACCCATGGGTCTAGGTCCAATGACAGGAAGAGGAGCCGGCTTTTGCGCTGGTTTTGGCAGGCCAGGCTTCGCCAGTCCGATGGCTGGTTACCAATACCCTTATGGTTACGGTCATTTAATATCGGTATGGCCTAGGTGGGGCCGAGGGTTCGGTCGCGGTCAGGGTCGTGGCTTTGGTCGTGGTTGGTGGAGAAGGGGAGCTTATGGGTACCCTTGGTGGTAAGTTTTACAGTTTCTTAAGGAGGTAGTGAAATGCGGCACTGGTTTGGATTCTGGCATCCGTGGGGATGGCATGGGTATAGAATGCCTTATGGGTATCCCTATGGAGGCTATGGTTACCCTTGGGGAGCTATGCCCAAGAAGGAAGAGATAGCTATGCTGGAAGAACAAGAAAAATGTATGTCTAGTGAACTGGACGGAGTGAGAAAGAGGCTTGAAGAACTTCGGAAATAGAAAGGAGGTGAAAAAATGCCAAATGGATATGGTAGAGGATTTGGGAGAGGGGGATGGGGGTTTGGCTTTCGAGGAAGCTCTCCTCCTTGGCCTTATGTAGGCCTGGGAAGAGGAGGATTGCCGAGATGTGGCTATTTCCTCAGTGGAGCTGCAGCAATGCCTGTCCCGCTGGGTTATCCTTCGTATGGTAGCCCTGGGACTACGCCTTATTACGGAGAAATGGCTTACCTTGGAGCTACGCCATATGGTTATGCCGGAGCGCCTATGGGGGCAGATCCCTATGCTCCGCAGATGACCCGGGAGCAGGAACTGGACTTCTTGAAGAGCCAGGCTGAGGCAATAAAGGGACAGTTGGAGCAAATAGATGCTAGAATAAAGGAACTGGAGACGGACTAAACTGGAAAGAGGTGCATCATGAAAATTGCATTATCAGCAACAGCTCCAGGTTTGGATGCTGAGGTAGACCCTCGTTTTGGGAGGTGCCAATACTTCATTATCGTTGACCCCCAGAGTATGGAGTTTGAGGCTTTGGATAACTCTAATGCCCTGGCTTCTGGTGGTGCAGGCATCAGCACTGCCCAGATGATTGCTGGTAAGGGGGTAGAGGTGGTGCTCATGGGTAATTGTGGGCCCAACGCTTACCAGACCCTTTCGGCAGCGGGGGTTCAAGTAATCACCGGTGTTTCGGGTAGGATAAAGGACGCTATTGAAGCCTTCAAAGCGGGGAAGTTTCAATCAAGCTCTCAACCCAATGTAGGCAACCATTATGGGATGGGGATGGGTACGGGGCCAAGTATGGGTATGGGGCGAGGCATGGTTAGAGGCATTAGCCGAGGAATGGGAAGAGGAATGGGTAGGGGACTGGGGATGGGGATGGGACCAGGAATAATACCTCAAGCACTAAGCTCAGAGCAAGAGATAGAGATGCTTAAATCTCAAGCTCAGATGCTGAGCCAACAGCTAAATGAAATCCAGCGGCGTCTTGAAGAGCTGGAGAAAGGGAGATAAGCTATGCCAATCTATGAATACCAGTGTGTGCACTGTGGTCAGAAATTTGAAGTTCGCCAAGCTATTGGCGAGGATGGTTCTAGCTTGAGTTGTCCCAAATGCCATGCCGGTGAACCTAAAAGACTCCTTTCCTCATTTTTTAGCCGCGGCTCAAGCGGAACCGAACCCTCAGAGGTGAGTTGCCCAACTTGTAATTCTGGAGTCTGTGGGCTGCCGCCGATGGGGTAAAGCAAAACCAATTCTTGGCGGAGGTGAATTATGCCTAGAGGAGATGGCACAGGCCCTTATGGTCAAGGTCCGGGAACTGGCAGAGGATTAGGACGTGGTGGGGGTAGGGGCAGGATGGGTGGAAACCGACCTGGCGCAGGTCCCAGCGGGAATTGCGTGTGTCCTAGTTGTGGAACAAAGATTCCTCACCAGGCAAGCGTTCCTTGCTATGATGTGAGTTGTCCTAAGTGCGGTGCCAAGATGATTAGGGAATAGGATGATAATATCTGTTGCCAGTGGTAAAGGTGGCACAGGAAAGACGCTGGTGGCTGCCAGCTTAGCCCTTTCCCTGAGCGATAACTATAGGGTTCAACTGTTGGACTGTGATGTAGAGGAGCCAAACGCTAATATTCTTCTGCATCTAGCTATGAACCAAAGCCAACCCGTTTATATTCCTATCCCCAAGGTGGACGAAGCGAAGTGCACTTATTGTGGCAAATGCGCTGAAGTTTGCGCCTATAACGCTATTGCGGTGCTTAAGGGAAAAGTGCTTGTGTTCCCCGAACTGTGTCATGGTTGTGGGTCATGTTCTTATCTGTGCCCTGAGTCTGCTATTACCGAGGAAGGAAGAGAGGTGGGGATAGTTGAAAGAGGCGATTCGGGGAATTTAGAATTAATTCACGGAAGGCTTGCCATTGGCGAAGCAATGGCCCCGCCTGTAATCAGGGAAGTAAAGAAGTATATTGACCCTGCAAATATAGTAATCATAGATGTTCCTCCGGGAACCTCTTGCCCTGTAGTAGAAGCGGTGAAAGGGAGCGGTTTTTGTCTCCTCGTGACCGAGCCTACTCCTTTTGGGCTAAATGACCTTTCACTGGCAGTAGAGGTGGTGAGAAAGCTGGGTATGCCCTGTGGGGGGGTAATTAATCGTGTTGGAATAGGAGGTGAGGAAGTTGAGAAGTATTGCCATCGAGAGGAGATACCAGTTTTGTTGAGAATCCCCCTGGATAGAAATATCGCCATGTTATATTCGAAGGGAATTCCCTTGGTAGAAGGAGTACCTCGGTGGCGTGAGGAGTTTCTCAGACTTTTTCAGGACATCAAAGATATAAGTGCTGTTAGCAGGGTAGCAAAATGATGGACTGGCAAGAAGTTGCCATAGATGGCGAAACACACCTCAAAAGGGTAGTGGATATGTATGAAGAGCTAGGCTTTGAAGTTCGCCTAGAGGAAGTTAAGCCTGAAGAAGTTGAGCAGTGCACTCAATGTTTGCAAGAGAGAGGGGAAAGGATATACCGAGTCCATGCCCGACGCAAGCCGGAAAGTCAGGAGTAAATGAAGGAAATCGTGGTTCTTAGCGGCAAGGGAGGAACAGGGAAGACATCTATTGTGGCATCCTTTGCGTCCCTAGCCCAATGTAAGGTATTAGCTGACTGTGATGTAGATGCCGCCGACCTTCATCTACTCCTTAAACCAAGGGTCAAGGAGGAAAAGGAATTCTGTAGCGGGCAGGTCGCGTTTATCGACGAAGATAAGTGCACAGAATGTGGCTTATGTCAGGAGTTGTGTCACTTTGGAGCCATTAAGGATTTTAAAATTGACCCTCTCTCTTGTGAAGGGTGCGGCTTCTGCTACCAGGTCTGCCCTGTTGATGCCATCACTATGAAGCACAGCATGAGTGGGCATTCGTTTATCTCGGAAACCAAATACGGTTATTTATGCCATGCTAGGTTGGGTATTGCCCAGGAAAACTCAGGAAAGTTGGTGGCACTAGTGCGACAGAATGCCAAGTTCATCGCTGTGAGAGACAATTTAGACTACATCATCACCGATGGTCCCCCAGGCATAGGCTGCCCGGTTATTTCCTCGCTATCGGGTGCCAGTCTGGCATTGCTGGTGACCGAGCCCACGCTATCAGGGATTCATGACCTTGAGCGTGTCATTGGAGTTTGTCGCCACTTCGGCGTTACTGTTTTAGTTTGCGTAAATAAATATGACCTCAATGAAGAGAATACCTATCGAATTGAAAACTATTGTGCTAACGAGGGAATAGAGGTGGCTGCTAGGATTTCCTTTGATAATGTAATAACTGAGGCGATTGTTCAGGGACTGCCGGTAGTAGAATACTCCAACAACAAAGTAACACAGCAGATAAAAGAGCTGTGGCAATTTATTCCAGCCAAACTAGAAAAATAGGAGGTAGAGATGCCAATTTATGAATACAGATGCTTGGAATGCGGGAGGATTTCAGAGATATTTCTCCGCAGCCTTAACAGCCAAAATGTCCAATGTCCAGCGTGTGGCAGCTACAATCTGGACAAACTTCTCTCCGCCTCGTATACTCTGAAGACTGATGCCTCTACACCCGGCACGACTTGTTGTGGCAGGACAGAGCGTTGCGAGACGCCTCCTTGCTCTTTAGATGACACTTGCCGGAGGGATAGCAAATGAGATTCGCAATACCTGTGACAGAAGGTAAAGTGGCTGCTCACTTTGGCCATTGCAGCCATTTCGCCTTATTCGATGTTGATGAGGCAACTAAGGCGATTGTAAAAAGGGAAGTCATACCATCACCAGGACATCAACCCGGATTTCTTCCTGCATGGCTGGCTGAGGAAGGGGTTTCTGTTGTCATAGCTAGTGGCATGGGTTCCCGAGCCCGGGCTCTTTTCAACGAGAATCGCATTGAAGTCATTGTTGGCGTGCTTGGTGATGACCCTGAGAAGACTGTTCTGGATTATATAAAAGGCGACTTAGCAACAGGCGATAATATATGTGACCATTAAGATAATAGTAAAAAGGAGACAAAAGTATTTTCTAGCGATAGCAATTTGAACCCTGGGAGGTAATTAAAGAGGCGAAATAGGGAACAAATGATTATTGTTGGTCTGACGGGAAGTGTGGGAACGGGCAAAAGCACGGTAACCAATTTTTTTAGAGAACTGGGGGCTTATATAATTGATTGGGATGAGCTAGCTCGGGAGGTAACCCATCCTCAATTAAGGGCCTGGAAAGAAATAGTAGAGTATTTTGGAAAGGACTGCTTAAATGAAGACCTGACCATCAATCGGCAGAAGCTGGCTGAGATAGTATTCCCCGACAAAGAAAAGGTGGCAAAGCTGAATCAGATAGTTCATCCCGAGGTGTTTAAGAAAGACGAAAGAATTACAAGTGAGATCAAAAGCCTTGACACCGACGCTCTAATTATTAAGGACATTCCGTTACTGTTTGAGCTTACTCGCCCTATATTTGTGGATAAAACAGTCGTTGTTTCTGCCAGTGAACAAACTCAATTAAGACGATTAGAAGAAAAGGGGATGAGTCGGGAAGATGCCCGAAGCAGGATAAAGTCCCAAATTCCTCTTGAGGAAAAGATTAAATCTGCCGATTTTGTTATTAATAATGATGGTCCGCTTGAAGAGACAAAGAAGCAGGTAGAGGAAATATATTCTTTGTTAAGGAAAGGAGAGCAATATGGAAAGCAGAGGTAAGTGGGAGACCTTTTACCAGCAGGAGGTGATTTGTTGAATCAAATCGATGCAAAATTAGAAGAAGCACTGAGTAAAGTGCTTGTCCCCGGGACAATGCGTAGCTTGATACAGATGAACTTGGTTCGAAGCACGGAAGTTAAGGATGGCAAGGCGAAAATAAATTTGGCTTCGACTGCTATCCCTGACCAATATCATAGTTGGCTGAAGGACAAGGCAGCGGCAGCGGTTAGCG
>Ga0209635_10004712_pt1 | contig 10728 bp, 8 predicted proteins | sample DeeMarSWOR230_32_FD_187463 | JGI IMG/M metagenome (GOLD analysis project Ga0209635, IMG submission 187463) | Marine sediment microbial communities from White Oak River estuary, North Carolina - WOR-2-30_32 (SPAdes) (version 2) | ecosystem: Environmental > Aquatic > Marine > Intertidal zone >...
CGGTGATAGTGAGAACGATTTGCGGTGTTCTGGTTTTGCTTGGTGGAATTTACCTGATTTACTCAGCCTGAAAAGGAAAGGAGAAAAAGAATGTCAAACAAACTAAGTCGAAGAAAGCTTCTGGGAGCTGTAGGCGCGGCAGTTGCAATCGACGCTGCGGCCAACACGGTTTATGCCAGCCGGCGTCCAAAACCAAACAATATCCGAATTATCGGTATCGCCTGCAGCCCACGGAAGGGTAAGACCACAGCGGCCTCACTAAAGGTCTGTCTCAAGGCCGCCGCAGCGGTCGATCCGAGAATTGAGGTGGAGCTTATCGAGTTGGCGGAGATGAAGATAGACGGTGCCCTGGCAGCCGGGTTGCCAATGGCACCGGGTCAGGAAGATGACTTTGAGAAGCTCATCCCGAAACTCAGCGACCCGAAAGTCAGGGGTATCATCGTAGGTACGCCGGTTTATTTTGGTAACATGACATCACTTTGCAAAGCGCTTCTCGACCGCTGCATTGCCTTTCGCAAAAACAACTTTGCACTGAGCAACAAGGTTGCGGGGGTGCTCGCAGTGGGTGGAGTTCGTAATGGCGGCCAAGAGCTGACTATTCAGTCGATCCAAGCTGCGCTGCTTTGCCAGGAGATGATTGTAGTCGGTGACAGCAGGCCTACCGCTCATATCGGCGCCACCGTCTGGAACAATGGTAAGGGCGACGTAACCAGCGACGAGTTTGGCATGGCTACTGCCAAAAACTTAGGCCGACGAGTCGCTGAGGTCGCCTTGCAAATAGCGAAGTAATCCGGTACAGTGGTTGTTCTAATCCCGCAGCATTTGTTGGCGACTGCTCGGTTGTTGTTCTGAACGGAATGAAAAATCCAGGGGTGCGGTAATTTTTAAAAAGATGTGCCATGTACCGGGTCTGTTAGGCGGTGCCTGTCTGCTGTTTGTCGCTCTTTAGCCTGCATTTCTCATTAACCGTTCCCATTCTTGCTTTCGCAAGAAGGTATGGGGGCAAAGACCGCTGAGAAGACAACAATTCTATTCCTTTTTTAGACAGGATAATCCTGTAAATCCCAGCCAGGCTCTGGGCTGGGTAAATCTTGTCAAGTTTTGAACAATCAGACAAGAAGCTCTTCGAACTCAGCGTTATCGGCGGTGAGAAATATGGGCTAAAGGATAACAGGTCAGCCACCCAAAATAGGAGATAAGTAGGATATTCAGAAGACCAAAGAAGAAGGAACGGTTATACATGCTAATTGTGATGTTTATTTAGCGACTCAAACTGACCGATGTTAATCCAAATATTGCTGTAAGTGCTCCTTTGGCAATAACATAACAGAATTTGTTATTCTGAGCGCAACAAAGTGGGGCGAAGGATCTCACTGGATTCCCGCGGAGCGGGGACCCTGCCGCTATGATGCAATTATTATTTGCTAATGCCAGATGCTTCGCTTTGCTCAGCATGACAACTTAAAACCGGTCAGTTTGAGTTAGCAATATTTGTTGCAAGTAGTGAAGAACCAGAAATAGAAAAAAGAAAAAAATGGAATGAACCGTCAAATCAAATGAATTTCGCCGGGTATGCCGCGTCCAACCTCATAGTTGAAGTTAGCAGCATACCCGGCGAATATGAGCATCAATTATTGGTTTCTCATTTTGGCTCTGCCACAGGTGCAATAAGCCGTAAATGAGGTCCTATTCACAAGGTGCTGGTCGCTTAATTAACTAACTTCAATGGCTGTATGACTTCTAAGTTCTTCCAGCCGCTCAATAGGAGCATCCAGGCCGCCGATAATCGTGTACACCCTTAAGGAATCTCTGCCGTCTTCATATATTCCTCGATGGATGGTAGCCTTGCCGGTTATCTCTGTCAAAACATCAAATGCATAGTCGATGTTATCCTGCAAGCCTTTGACATTGGCCATTAATTTCTTCCCACCAACAGCTATGCAGCCAGCCAGTTTGGCGGTAGTTAAATCGAATCCACCTGCAAGCAGTGTCTTGCTGAGGTTCTTTTTCACTGCCTCTGATAACGCAAACTTATCGTCGAATTTCGTCACTTTAGTCAGGCCCATTATCGCGCATCCACCAGACTGCATAACGCTGCGATAATCTACGGGATCGAAGGCAGTATACGGGCTGCTCAAGGCACTGAGCTTGTTGAAAATATCAAACAGACTTGCGACAGTGTTGTTAATGCTGGGCCAGAATGCCTTTACCGTCATTCCCGGATACATCTTGCTTATTCTGTCATTGTCCACGATGATAAGCGGCGAAATTTTCCCGGCCGCAGCCATTTGACTTAATTCCCAAGCCACTTTGTACGCGTTATCAGCAACTAATGGGGAACTAGCTTCGCCTATAGTGGGTAAAGTCATAATTACACCCACGTTCTTATTTGGTTCGCTCATTCCAATATACCGCGCGTATCTTTTGGCAATCTCGATCAATCCAACAATGCTTCCGCTTCCAGTACCACCACCAGCTCCGAAGCACACCATAATATGGTCAACTTGCTCGCCGAATGTCTGCCTTGTAAGGTGCAAAATCTCTTGTTGATACTGCTGGACTGCTTCTTTGCCCCTTTCCATATCCTTGCCGGCGCCCTTTTCGCCTATGTCCATTAAGAACTTCTGATCCTTGGGAATCTGGAGCTCATCCAAATCATTGTGAGCCGTATTCACCGCCAGTACCTTCTTATAACCCAAATCGTAGAAGGACTTTACCAATCTTCCGCCGCACTGACCTGAGCCGATCCAAGCGCAGTGGACAGAGCCTTTGATCTGGTCCCTAACACCAACCTCTTCATGAATATTGGGTTCCCATTGTTCCAAAGCCAAAGTAGGCAGTAGCCAGGCATTGAAATCAAACTCACCCTTTGCTGTTATTGGGCTTCGTCTTTTAGTAACCTTCTTCACAGTGGTCTTTTGGGTTACCTCTGCTTTTGGTGTTACATGTTTCTTGGGCGGGGGGAGTTTTGATACGACGATTCTTTTGGGTGCCTGGGCTTTTGGAGTTACATGTTTCTTGGCTGTCGGCCGTTTTAATGCAACGCTTCTTTTGGTTGTCTTGGCCTTGGGCGTTACACGCTTCTTCGCTGTCGGCCGTTTTGATGCGACGCTTCTTTTAGGTGCCTGGGCCTTGGGCGTTACATGTTTCTTGGCTGTCGGGCGTTTTGGTGTGACGCTTCTTTTGGTTGTCTTGACCTTGGGCGTTACATGTTTCTTGGCTGTCGGGTGTTTTGATGCGACAGCTCTTTTGGTTGCCTTGGCCTTGGGCGTGACACGCTTCTTAGCTGTGGGGCGTTTTGATGCGACGCTTCTTTTGGTAGCTTTGGCCTTGGGCGTTACACGCTTCTTAGCTGTCGGGCGCTTTGATGCGACAGCTCTTTTGCCTGGCTTAGTCTTAGAAGTTGCCTTAGCCTTAGGCCTTGCCTTGGCCTTAGTCGCCGTTTTCCTATTTTTAACCGATGTTTTTGCCATTTTAATGTCTCCTACAACTGACTTTTAATTTTTTATTAAACCTCTTTTTAAAATTCAACTATTCTCGTCACCCCACACTTTTGATGCAACATTGCCTCTTATCGACTTACTAACTGTGGTGTATAAGTTCTTTTTTCTTTTTTTTTGATTTTTTTGCAAAAAAAAGCTATTTTTTCGGTTGTATCCCGCAGCCTCCGGGCTACAATGCTGAATCACTCTTAACCTCGCGACAAATTTAAGACCGATAATTGGTGCTGTAGCAACATTTTCTAATCCGAAGAGTGCAAAAGTGCTTGGCAGGATTGTATCGCTCGAGAAAGTCCGCAGGTTACAGCCGAAATGTTGTTTACCTCATTAGTAGTTAATTTGTTTTCCGATGAGCGGTAAATCAATATAAAGCCCACTGAAGAACCGAGCAGGCCCAGTGGAATCGTCACGGCTGAGATTTTATTTAATCCTATCAGGTTGCCCTGCAGACCCATGGCAAACATATCTTCGAGCGTACATATTCTGTTCGACTTGCAGATATTGTCCATCAGCTCAGGGGTGAAACAATTCTCAAGTTGCTGCATCCCAGGAGAAATTGGCTGGTCACCTTCGAACATATGCAGCTCGAAGGTATCTGCCTGACGCAAAAAGAAGGTGATATTTGCATCAGCATGTTTCTCTTTGATAAGTTTGACGGCGGTGTATAAGAGGCTGCCCAGGTCGGTTGTCCCGATGATTGATTCGTAGAAATTCGCTGTGAAACTGATGGTGTTCAGTCCTTTGATAAAGTCCTTCTGGACTACAATAAAGTCGTTGCAGAGTATATCTATTTTTTTCGCCTGCTTTTTACGCTCTTTGTTTAGCTTTTTTATAAGCAGACGCAACCTTCTATGTCGCTCTTTGTCGTCCACGATTACTCGTTTTTTTGATAGTCCACCGAAATTTGTAATGGTTCCAGCATTTTAGGTTCGGCTTAATAAAAGGAAGGCTTTAAGGGCAAAGAAGAATTTAAAAATGGTTTCTAAGGTAGCCCTATAAACAACCGGTTATCAGTTTTGCAGATATTGCCCCCGTTCAAGGGCGTATATCAAGCCAAATTGGCGCGTACTTTTTTGTCTCTGTTTTCGGACTTGTCATTCACAGTTTAATTACCCATTGACTTATCACGCAGAGCGCGCAGATTGTTGAGGTCAAGGCTCAGATACGGTTAGGGATGGTCATTGGACATCCCAGTTGATTTGGAATTAATCCTTGACAGCGGCGGAGGTAATAAATAAAGTAGCTCACTTGTTCGCCTCGTACGGCAGACGCGGGCGGGGTTAAACCGGGAAAAACCGAATTTAAAGTATTGAAAATAAGGAGATTTACAAATGGCAACAAAGGTCGCAATTAACGGTTTTGGCCGAATCGGCAGAGCCGTGGCAAGAATTATTATGCAAAGAGACGGCGATTTGGACCTGGTCGCTATCAATGACCTCTCGGACGCAAAGAGCCTGGCGCATCTGTTCAAATATGATACGGTGATGGGCAAATGGGACGGGACAGTCGAGGCAAAGGACGGCGAGCTGGTGATTAACGGCAAGGGTATCAAAGTCTTGGCTGTTAAGAATCCGGCTGAACTGCCCTGGGAGGATATGGATGTGAAGGTCATTCTGGAATCGACAGGGGTTTTCCGCACCGCCGAATCACCGAAGGGCGGTTACGCAGACCATCTCAAGGCTGGTGCCAGCAAGGTTATGTTAAGTGTTCCGGCAAAAGACGATATTGAAGCTACAATCGTCTTGGGTGTTAACGATGAAAAGCTGACCAAGGATGTCAAATGCGTGTCAAATGCAAGCTGCACGACCAACTGCCTTGCACCCTTGGCCAAGGTTCTCAACGATACGTTTGTTATTGAGCAGGGGCTTATGACTACTATTCACGCTTATACCAACGACCAGAGAGTGGCGGATATGATACATAAGGATTTGCGTCGCGCGCGTGCCGCCGCAGTGAATATAATCCCCACTACCACCGGTGCGGCGAAGGCTATCGGCAAAGTTATCCCCGAGCTTGACGGCAAGCTCGATGGTTTTGCTATTCGTGTGCCCGTTCCGGTCGGCAGTGTGGTTGACCTTGTGGTTAACGTCAAAAAAGACGTTACGGTCGATAGTGTAAACGCAGCCATGAAAAAGGCGGCCGAAGGACCGATGAAAGGTATCCTCGTTTATTGTGATGAGCCGATTGTCAGCAGTGACATCATTAATAATCCTGCTTCGAGCATCTTCGATTCGCTGTGTACAATGGTCATCGGCAGAACTGTTAAGGTCGTGAGCTGGTACGACAATGAGTGGGGTTATTCGTGCCGCAGTGTCGACATTATGGAAAGAATGGCAAAGATGTAGAAGCGTATAGCGTTTGTCATTCTTGCGAAACTTGTCCTCGACCTGTTCGGGGAGCAGGAATCAAGAAAAAGATGGTACCATGATTTCCCGCTGGCGCGGGAATAAAATAAAGGGTATGTTGGAGCAGGTATAGAAAATGGCTAAGAAAACTGTTGCTGATATTGACGTGCAGGGTAAAAAGGTCTTGACGCGATGCGACTTTAATGTGCCGTTGGACGATGACTGCAATATTACCAGTGATGACCGAATTGTCAAGGCTCTGCCGACCATAAAGAACATTCTGGGGCGAGGCGGTGCGCTGATACTAATGAGTCATCTTGGCAGACCTGCCGGTGAACGAGATGAGAAACTGTCTTTGTTACCGGTGGCTAACAGACTTTCAGAGCTCCTGGGCAGGGAAGTCATTTTTGCTGACGATTGCATTGGTCCTCAAACAAAAGCTAAGGCGAAGGCGCTGGCAAGCGGCGATTGTATGTTGCTTGAAAATCTGCGTTTTCACAAGGAAGAGACAATAAAAGACAAAGCAGCAAAGGAAGACAGGCAATTAAGGCAGGCTAAAGACAATTTTGCAAAGCATCTCGCTGGTTTGGCGGACATCTACGTTGACGATGCTTTCGGCACAGCCCACAGGGATAACGCTTCAATGTATACGGTGCCGAATGTTATGAAAGGCAAGCCGCGCGTTATTGGCTTTTTGGTCGAAAAAGAATTAAAGTTCCTGGGCGAGACCCTCAGTAATCCGGAGAAGCCGTTTGTTGCAATATTGGGTGGAGCAAAGGTCTCTGACAAAATAGGTGTAATTGAAAACCTTTTGGATAAAGTTGACCGCATACTAATCGGCGGGGCAATGGCCTATACGTTCTTCAAGGCCAACGGGCGGACCGTCGGCAAAAGCTTGTGCGAGGATGATTTTCTCGATAAAGCTTCGGTACTTCTTGAGCAGGCCAAAGACCGAGGCTGCGAAATGGTTTTGCCGGTTGATACAGTTATTGCCAAAGAATTCAAAGCGGGCGCCGAGCATAAGGTAGTCAGCGGTAATATTGAAGCCGACTGGCAGGGTATGGATATTGGGCCGGAAACCCGTGAGCTTTTTGCCGAAAAGCTTGCCGGCGCAAAGACAATAGTCTGGAACGGCCCTATGGGGGTCTTTGAGCTGCCGCCTTTTGACGAAGGAACGAAAGCCGTTGCCTTGGCCGTTGCAGAAGCTACTGAAAACGGGGCACGCAGTGTAATCGGCGGCGGTGACAGCGCCAGCGCGGTGGAGAAACTTGGCCTGCAGGATACAATAAGCCATATCTCGACCGGGGGAGGAGCTTCACTTGAATTTTTGGAAGGTAAGAAATTCCTGTGTCTTGAAATCCTTGATGAGAAATAGAGTTCGTAGTTCATAGTATTTTTGTCGTTAGTATTTAGCTGGCGACCTGAGCAACAGTTAGAGTAATAACGGAAGGGGAATGAAACAGTTTAAAGGCAATAAAGGTTTACTTAATAAGAGACGGTTTGAAAAGGCAGAGCAAGAAAAGAAACAGTGGCTCAGGAATCTATCCTGGACGAAGGCACTAAAGCTGGAGGAGAGCCTGATTTCTTCTGAACTTATCTGGGAATGGCGCAACAATTTCTCTAAAGATAATCCTATTTGCCTAAAAATGAGCCTGGTCAAGAAACGAAAAACATGAGAGTTTTGTTAGAACAAGTCTACAAAAAGATTGTAACCTTCCTAAACAGCAATGACTACGAATATCTGATAATTGGAGGTATTGCTGCAGGAACCCTCGGCGAGCCGAGGGTTACAGGCAATGTGGATGTTGATATAACGTTAGCCCAAAAGGATATCTCCGATTTTTTAGATAAGGCAAGAAAAGCTGGATTTAAGGTTTCCAAAGAAAAATGCCTTAGAACAGCAAAACAAACGGGAACATTTCAGATAAACTACGGGGATTTCCATATTGACTTTATTATTGCCTCGACCGACTTAGAAAGGCAAGCATTTGACAGGAGAAAGCCAATAAAGTTATATGGTATAAAAGCATTTTTTCCTACCCCCGAAGATTTAATTCTATTTAAGATTATTCCCGGACGCAAACAGGACTTGTTAGACGCCGAGAAAGTCGTCCTACGGCATAAAGAAAAACTCAATATAGGGTATCTGAAAACCTGGGCCCAAAAGCTATCCGACCAAACTGAGGATATGAGGATATGGAATGAGTTGAACAGGTTACTAAAAGATTAAAACAGAGTTTTTTGTCTACGTTAATGGCAAATATATCAGCAATATTGGTTTGCTGTGATTCAAGAATAATCAATAGTCAATAAAAATGCGGCTGCCCAAAGCAGGGACAATTGAGATTGCACCGTCGATACTGAGTGCTGATTTTGCCAGGTTAGCTGACGAGATAGCTGTGATTGAGTCGGCTGGAGTAAATATCGTGCATCTGGACGTTATGGACGGCCACTTCGTGCCGAATATTACGATTGGGCCGCCGGTGATTGCCAAACTTCGCAAGTACAGCGACCTGGTTTTCGATAGTCATTTAATGATAAGTGAGCCGGCTAAATATGCCGAGCGTTTTGTTGAAGCTGGCTCTGACCATATTACATTTCATATTGAAGCCACTGTGCAGCCTCAGCAGCTTATCGAAAAATTGCACAAGCTTGGGTGCAGCGCCGGGATATGTCTGAATCCGGAGACAGAAGTCGAAGCTATCGAAAAGGTTGCGCCACTTTGTGATATGGTTCTGGTAATGACGGTTCATCCGGGCTTTGGCGCCCAGAAGTTTATGCCGAAGGCGGCCAAGAAAATCGCCGTAGTCAGAGAAATTGTCGGCCCCCATATTCGCATCGAAGTAGATGGCGGGATAGATCCGCAGACAACGCCGATAGTAGTGTCCTACGGTGCTGATACTCTTGTAGCAGGCAACGCAATATTTGCAAAATCTGACCGTATTGCTGCAATAAGCGCCATTCGAGCGGCCTGCAAGTAACTTTTTGTGGCCGTCTCCGTGAATTTTTGGTAAAATTTTAATATGTCTTTGCGGTGAGTTGTTGTAGCTATGGCCAAAGAAACAAAATCGAAGTGGAACGGTTTTTCGTTGAAGCCGCGTAAGGAGATGCCTGAAGGGCTGTGGATGCGGTGTCCAGCCTGTGAGCATATGCTCTATAAAAGCACCGTCGAGAAAAATCTTAATGTCTGTCCGGAATGCAACCATCATTTTCGCATTGAGGCAACGACTCGAATTAAGTATTTGGTCGATGAAGATTCTTTCCAGCAGATTCTCGGCGACTTGACCGCTGAAGACCATCTGGGCTTTAAGTTCAGAGGAACCACCTATAAGCAACGTCTCAAAGCCGACCAGAAAAAGTCCGGTTCCAAGGAGGCTATGTTAATCGGCAAGGCCTTTATCAAAGGCAGGCCGGTTTCACTGGCCGTGATGGAGCCGAATTTTCTGATGGGCTCTATGGGTTTCGTGGTCGGCGAGAAGCTTTGTGCAGCAGTTGATAAGGCGATGGAGGAGAGCTTGCCTTTGGTGGTGGTTAGCTGCTCCGGCGGGGCCAGAATGCATGAGGGCGTGGTATCTCTGGGCCAGATGGCCAAGACTTCTGCGGCGTTAGCCAAATTCGACGAGGCCGGCGGACTTTTCATTTCGGTTTTGGCCGACCCGACTACCGGAGGTGTGACCGCCAGCTTTGCGATGTTGGGCGATTGTCTCATAGCTGAGCCGGGCGCATTGATTGGTTTTGCCGGGCCTCGCACCATTGCTGAAACAATAAAGGTCGAGCTGCCGAAAGGCTTTCAGACGGCTGAGTTTATGCTCGAGCACGGCTTTGTAGACATGATTGTCCACCGCAAGGACCTTCGCAGTGAAATCGCCCGCCTTATAGATTACTGCCAGAAATAGGTTTTCTGCAATAGAGCCTCAAGTTCGTTACCGTCTGTAAATATAGTAAAATCAGCCTTTCACTTCTGACCAAATATCCTTATAATCTTGGGAGAATAGCGTTTAGCGTAGAGCGTGTAGCGGGTAGAAATAGGAGATGATGTTCTTTTACGCACCACGCGATACGCACGATGCAATACGAGAGCGAAGCGAACATGGGTTATTTTCGAGAAAATGTCGAGAAAGCCGAAGGCTATGAGCCGGGCTTTCAGCCACAGCAAACAGATGTGGTGAAGTTGAACACCAATGAGAATCCTTACCCGCCTTCACCTGCGGTGATGAAGACGCTGGCAGAAATAAATGCCGAGCAGCTCCGCCGATACCCTGACCCGGTTGGAAATGAGTTCCGCCAGGCGGCAGCAGAAGTTAATGGCGTTTCGGCTGACCATATTATGTGCTGTAATGGTGGAGACGATTTGCTCAGCATTGCTTTCCGGGCGTTTTGTGATGAGAACCGGCCCGTCGCTTATCCGGTTCCGACGTATTCGCTTTATCCGGTGCTGGCCAAACTGCAAAATTGCAGGGCGATCGAGATTCCGTTCGATAACGAATTCAACCTGCCCGTCAAATTAACAAAAACCGATGCGGCTTTGACTATTGTTTGCAATCCAAATGCGCCGAGCGGCAGCTTTGTAAGTACTGGTGAGCTTGCCTCGTTAGCCGATGAGATCTCCGGCGTGCTATTGATCGACGAGGCTTATGTAGATTTTGCCCACGAGAATTGTGCAGCCTTGGTTAAGGACTTTGACAACGTTATTGTGCTTCGGTCGATGAGCAAGGGGTACTGCCTTGCAGGGATGCGGTTCGGGTATGCTATTGCCCAGCCTGATTTAATAGCCGGCCTGATGAAAGTCAAAGACTCTTACAATGTTGATGCCCTCGCTATTGCCGTCGCTACCGCAGCGATAAAAGACCAGGAGTATTACAGGCAAACAACCGAAAAAGTAA
>Ga0209635_10004713_pt1 | contig 10726 bp, 11 predicted proteins | sample DeeMarSWOR230_32_FD_187463 | JGI IMG/M metagenome (GOLD analysis project Ga0209635, IMG submission 187463) | Marine sediment microbial communities from White Oak River estuary, North Carolina - WOR-2-30_32 (SPAdes) (version 2) | ecosystem: Environmental > Aquatic > Marine > Intertidal zone >...
CGATGAAGGGCTATGACTTGGTAATCCACGGAATCGCCTCCAGGTTCAGCCTGAACGCGTTAAGGGCCGCGATGGAGGCAAAGATAGACATCGTAGATCTAGCCGGCGGCGGGTACCCCCAAGGGGGAAACATCTACGACGAGGTAGAGAAAGCAGGGATAACGGCGATGCCAGGGTGCGGAGTCGACCCCGGGCTCATAGACATACTCTCCGGTCAAGCCATCCGCATGCTGGACCGAGTTGAAGAGGTGATGTTTGCCTGCGGAGGACTCCCGAAGGACCCCAAGCCGCCTCTCGACTACAAGATAGTTTTCGGCGGGACGAGGATGCCTGTTCGCCCTGGAAAGGTGCCTATGATCGTCGACGGAGAACGGCTGGAGATGGACAGGTACTCAGAGGTGGAGTCCATCTTCGTCGCGGGACTTGAGCCCATGGAGGCCTTCGTCGATGGCTACCCATCCTCCCTGCTCAAGCTGTGCATGGAGAAGGGCGTCCAGAACTTCAGGGGAAAGACCATCAGGTATTCAGGGTTCGTTGACAAGATCATGTTCTTGAACGACCTAGGCCTCATCAGTGAAGAGCCCGTGGACTATCAGGGGTTCAAAGTCGTCCCCCGGGAGCTTTTCCACAAGATCATATACCCCCTTGTGAGGTTCGACACCTCTGAAGGAGACAGAGACCTGACGGTGTTGCTGGTGAGGGTCTCGGGTGGGAAAGACGGAAAAGAGATGAACATCAACTACGACATGGTTGACTTCTACGAAGAGGAAAAACAGATAACCTCGATGGCCAAGACCACGGGATACACGGCGGCCATAATATCTAGGATGCTCGGGCGAGGAGTAATTAAACAGAAAGGAATACAGTGGCCGGTTCGAGTAATACACGGCAAACTGTGCGATGAGCTCCTAGAAAGCCTCACGGAGAGAGGAGTGGTCGTCACAGAAACGGTCACTACGACGCGGACGCTGTAGGTTACCCGTTTCGATTATACCTGGCTATTGCTGGACTCGGGTAGCCGTGAGTATATTATTATAGAAACTATGGTTGGGAGGTGGAAAATGCATACCTCGAACTTTGGGTCTAGAAACATGAAGCCCGTCCTCTGTATGATGCCAATGACGAGTGAAATGGCGATTAGGACCGTGACCGTCGTCCTCCAAGACTTTTTCTCGCCGTACAACCGTTAATCAATCTCTCTAAGGTAGGCCTAGGAGGTCGATTAGGGGGATGTCCTGGAACGTGCCTTCGGGGAGGGTTCTTCTCACCGTCATCGGTAGAACCCGCTCATTCAGCTCCTGTATAGCAATGTCTATGGCGTCGCTGACTCCCATGGCTAGCTTGACGAGCATCGGTGCGCCCAAGGACACCTGTAACGCTCTGGCTCCTACTATTCTCGCCCTCTCGAAGCGCGTCAGCTTCGGAGGCCCGATCATCATTTCATCACTCAATTTGATCGCTTCAACATGATTCAGTGAGTTTAAGCTTGGCTCAAACACAGCGTTTCTTCTCGAGGCTTTTGTCGTTTGATTCTTGTTTAGGTTTTACAGCCAGTGAACCTAACAGACAAGCACCTCGAAGCTACTACCCAAACCAAAGAAACTAGATATAAACATTTTCTTGTTTAACGGCTATCTTAATAAACCAGTTGAACTGGAACCGGCAATAATCGAGATAAAGATGAGAAACAGAGGATTTTCCGCGTTATTTCTCGGAAACGACCTCGTTTCTCATGACGCCCAGTTTCTCGACTCCTGTCTCTATCACGTCCCCGATCTTAAGGAGTCCCAATGGGTGAGCAGCACCGACGCCCGAGGGAGTGCCTGTGGCGAACATGTCTCCAACCTCCAACGTTATGCCGTCACTTAAGGTGCTGATTATTGTCTTGACGTCGAAGATCATGTCGCTTGTGTTGGCTTTCTGACGCATCTCGCCGTTGACCTTGCACCAAAGGTCTAGCTTCTGGGGGTCCCCCACCTCGTCCGGAGTAACCAGGTATGGGCCCATGGGGGCGAAGGTGTCCTGGCTCTTACCCCTGTACCACTGGTTGTGCTGTCGCTGAAGCGTACGCGCGGAGATGTCCTGGAAAACCATGTAGCCCGCTACGTAATCAAGCGCCTTGTCCTTTGAGATGTATTTACCCTCCTTGCCGATGACGAAGGCTAGCTCTACCTCGTAGTCCAGCCTTTCTACGGCCCTGTTGTAGACGACCGGGTCGTAGGGTCCCGTGATGGATGTCGGTGGCTTGGTGAAGAAGACGGGGTGCGGCGGCAGTGGTCTATCGCTGCCCCCCTCCTTCACATGCTCCGCGTAGTTCAGCCCCATGCATACTATGTTCTTCCTGGTTCTCGGTATGGGGGCGGCGAGGCTGACTTCGCTGAGATTCGTCAAGCCTTTAGGTTTCCCTGAGGCCAGATTTTCTTCTGCCTCCTTCACCGCCTCTCCAGCCTTCTCCATTCCTTTTACCCCCATGTCCAAGAGCCCAAGCATGGAGAGGTCTGATCCCATAGTCTTGCTAAGATCTAGCATATGGTCATCTACGACGGCCCCGAGTCCGTACCCATTCCTTGTTCTATATGTTATGAGCTTCATGTCAGATATTGAGGCATGCGTCTACTTTTAACACTATTCACGGTGGAAGGTAAACGAGATATCCATGAACCACGTGTATTGGGCTATGGTAGTCAATACGCATGAGAGGGCCGATCCAAGGCTGCTGGGGACACCAGTTCTTTTAGAGGAGGGTACGGCAGTCGTCGAGCTTACGGCTACAGAGGAGATGTCCGTAGATGACAAGAGCCTCGTCCACGGTGGATTTACCTTCGGGCTGGCCGACTACGCCGCGATGCTCGCCGTCAACGATCCTCTCGTGGTGCTCGGTTCGGCTGACGTCAAGTTCACCGCGCCCGTGAAGGTAGGGGAAAGTATGGTAGCTACAGGCGTCGTCGAGGCCGTGGAGGGTAGACGGCGCGACGTCTCAGTGGAGGTCTCCGTCGGCGAAAAGGTGGTGCTCAAGGGCACCATGGCGTGCTACGTGCTTAAGAGGCATGTGTTGGACAAGTAGACGGTATGTACTGTCGCGAATCTTCATCGCTAAGCTTTTTATACGTTAGAGAGTAACTGAGGGGAAGCTTAGGTGATAACGTGACAATAGTAATCGACCCATCGAAGGATGGCTTGGAGAAGGTTCTTAGAGACTACCAGATCGAGGCTCTCAGAAACGTATGGAAACACGACGGGGACGGCCTTACCTCGCGAGAGGTCTACGAGGCTGTCAACGAACGTCTCGACGGCGGAAGGAGCGTGTCCCGCGCCTCCATAATCAACTTCCTTAACGCCATGTGTGACGAAGGCGTTCTGGATTTCGAGGAAGAGACCTGCAAGGGCGGCATGAGGAGAAGGTATAAGAAAGGGATGGATGAGGCCACTTTCAAGACGTATGTGGCTTCAACCGTGCTCAAGAGCCTGATGAGGGACTTCCCTGAGCAGACCGTGGAGGCTATAAAGGCCAACCTAGACTCCAAGTCCCTGAGGAAGCTCCACGACTAGCTCCAAGCTTATTTATTTTATTTACTTATTTTCTTTTTACATGGGATGAGGATCACAGTCGACGTCAAGGCGGGCTCGGACAGCAACTCAGTCGAGTTGATCGAGGAGGGCCACTACATGGTCCACGTGAGAGCTCCTCCTCGCAAGGGTAAGGCCAACGCCGCGATAACGAAGCTGCTGAGGAGGCATCTGGGGTGTCCAGTGACTCTTATCTCGGGGCTCACCAGCAACAGGAAGATATTCGAGGTCCATGAATAACTGGGTTTAAAGGCTGCATCCTGCGTGTTAGATGTGACTCGATTTGGTCGAGGTAATGAAGGGGCTCAGGATCGTTGAGATAGCTAAGGCGGACGGCCTAGACACCGAAGTATATATTCTCGAGTGCGAAGGCGGGCTGATCCTAGTGGACGTTGGCTTCACGCCCCAATGCCACGGGAGCATCCAGGCGGAGCTTGACGAGATGGGGAAGACTTGGAAAGACATCGAGATGATAATCATCACTCACGCCCACGGCGACCACATAGATAACCTGCCGCAGGTGAGGGATCTCACAGGAGCGGAGGTCGTGGTAGGGGAGGGCGACGAGGGCAGGCTCTACGAGCGCACAGGAGTGAAAGCCGACGTGGTACTGGGGCACGGTGACCTCGTCGGGGCCTGTGGTGGTGTCGAGATAGTGCATGTGCCCGGGCACAGCGACGGCAACTTGTGCCTCTACCTGCGAGGACACAAGGCTATCATCGCCGGGGACACCATCTTCGGGGATAGCGAGGGCAACCTTGAGGCGCCGCCTGAGAAGTACTGCGAGGACGCTGTGGAAGCATCGAGGAACCTGGGCATTCTTGCAGGCTACGACTTCGACGCGCTGCTGCTGAGCCACGGGAAGAACACGATGGCTGGCGCTAAGGAAAAGTTTTTTAGACTCATCGAGTCCTGCGTCTAGCCAAGCTTCGATATGACTTCCTTTACCACTTTCCCTGGCTCGACGCCCAGCTTCTTTGCTTTGCTGGTGGCCGCCTTTACCTCGGCGTTGAAGACATCGGTGAAGGAATTGACGCCACTCACTATGGCAGCGGCGGCTCCGAGCCTCTCGGCTGCCTCTAGGTTGAGGTACCCGCACATGACGAACCCTTTTTCTCCCTTGATGAGGAGAAGCGGAGGGAGATCGGGTAGGGTGGACTTCATTCCTTGGAAAGTCTTGCCGTCTATTACGAACTTGTCTATCTCGAACATGTTGATCATGGAATGTGTCAATTTACTCGTACTAATCATCTTCGAAGTTGTTGGGAAAAATGATGACCTGCTACAGGTCAGATCGGAAAAAATTTATTTGTAGATAAGGGGGAACGCGGTGTATATCTTCACGCCGAGGACGAGGTTCTCGATGGTTACATGCTCGTCTGGCTGATGGGCTTGGCCTGTGAGGCTTGCACCGTATCCTAGGCTGGGTATTCCGGCTATTTTGCTTGTGCTGATGCCGTCCGTGCCTCCTGTGAGTATCTTCATGTTGACTGGCTTGCCTGTTGTCTTATGTATGACGTCTCTGAGTTGTTTGGCGAAGCTGGTGTCGGAGGTCTCGCTGAACCCGGCTGTGTCTTTGGGTTTGTAGTCGCGGTGCTCCACCTCAAGTCCTTTGATGCCTGACTCGTTGACTAGCTCCTTTATTCTCTTGACTACTCGGAGGGGGTGGCTGCCTGGGGTGAGGCGTATGTCAAACTGGGCCTCGGCGTAGTCGGGGATGACGTTGGTCTTGACGCCTCCGTTGATGATGTTGCATGTGACGCTGGGGGTGTAATAGTTGTGAGCCATGAGCTTCTCCTGGTCGGGGGTGAGGTCCTGAGCCGTCTTGAAGAACTCGATACTGTCCTCCAGCGCAGGCTTGAGAGCGTCGGGGAAGTCCAGCGGGAAGTCGTTAATCTTCTCTACCCAGGGGATCCCGGCGATGAGCTTCTTTATGGCGTTGTCGCCGAGGTACGGCTGGCTGCCGTGTGCGGTCTGCCCCCTAGCTATGAGCTTGACGCCGGCGCCTCCCTTGCAGCCCAGGTCGATGCTGGGGGCCTCGGGGCCTCCGCCGTTACCGTCGCCGATGACGCATACATCGCCTTTGAATCTGCCTGTCTCGGCGAGCCACCGGGCCCCGGCTCCTCCGCCTATCTCCTCGTCGGCGGTGAACCAGAACTCGACTGTGTTGGGCACGTCCTTCATCTCGTTGATGATGCGGGCGGAGACCATGGCGGCTGCGCAGGCTCCCTTCATGTCGCTGCTTCCTCGTCCCCAGACGCAGCCGTCGGCTATTGTGCCGCTGTACGGTGGGTATGTCCAGTTCTCGGGCTTGCCCTCAGGAACAACGTCGAGGTGACCCACCCATATCACCTTCTTCTTGCCCTTGCCCTTCACCCGTGCGACGATGTTGGGTTTCTTGGGGTCGCTGGCGTGTACCTCGTTCTCGACGCCGTGTTTGTCGAGGTACATCTTGATGTAGGCCACCGCCTCGTCGGTGTACCCGTCGGGGTGCGCGGAGTTGAACTTCACGAGGCCGGAGCAGAGCTCAGCTACCTCGTTCTCGGCCTCTTCGGCTAACCTGGATATCTTATCTAGATCCATGTTTAATGGTGGGGCTCTTATGAAGAAAAGATTTAGGGTTCAGGGATTGTCCGGCTCTCCATGAGGTCCCAGAGGCTCTGCATAGCCTTGGGGAGGAGCTCCTGTATGGGCAGACCGTAGGGGCACCTGCTCTCGCACTCGCCGCAGTGGATGCAGGTCTCCAGCTTCTCCTTGGCCTCCTTGACGGAGTTGACGCGGCTCTCTGTCCACCCCATGCGCCTGAGCACCTGCGACTCGGTCCTGAGTATGGTGCTTATGGGGATGCCTTGGGGGCAGGGCTGGCAGTAGTTGCAGCTGCGGCAGAACTGGTCGCCCAGCCTCTCCTTGTCCCTCTCTATGAGAGTATGCTCTTCGTCTGTGAGGGTGTGGTCGCCCATCCAGACGCCGATGTTCTCCTCGACCTCGGCGACGCTCATCATGCCGGGGATCACTAGATCGCAGTCTTGGTTGCTAAGCACGTACTTTAGCGCCGTGTTGGCGTTGCTGAACGCGCCGCCGCCGAAGGGCTTCATTATGATGGTGCCCACGTTCAACGCCTTGCACGTCGGGAGCAGCTCGTCAGCCGGCTTCGTGGTGAGGTAGTTATAGGGAATCATCACGGTCTCGAAGAGCCCAGTCTTGATCATGTCGACCGCGAGGTCTGGGTTATGACTCGTGACGCTGACGTGGTTGATCTTCCCCTGCTTCTTCGCCTCTTCGACGGCCTCAAGCGCCCCGCCTGGCGCCCTAACCTGGCTCCACTGTTCCTCAGTCTGGACGTTGTGGAGCTGGTAGACGTCTATGCAGTCTGTTCTTAGGTTCCTGAGGCTGATCTCCAGCTCCCTCTTGATCCCTTCGGCTGTCCTCTTGTGGCTTTTCGTCGCGAGTATGACGCGGTCCCTCACGTCCTCCAACGCCTTACCGATGCACTCCTCGCTGTTGGTGTATCCGCGGGCTGTGTCATAGTAGTTTAGACCAAGATCGTAGCACCGCCGGACTACTTCTACTGCCTCTTCTTCTGAGACGCGTTGAATGGGTATACCGCCAAAGCCGAGGGACTTCACCTTGAGCCCCGTCCTCCCGAGCATTATCTCCTTCAAAATGATCTAGATAAAGTATGGTTGGCTCGTTAAAAACCTCAACACTAGGCTGAATAGGTTTTAAAAGCGGTGGGACACCCTGAATACGATTTAAATGTCGCATCCTGTCGCACTTGATAAACGGGGTGAACGTGTTGTCCTGATGGGTAACGAGGCTATCGCCCGCGGTGCCATCGAAGGCGGGATAGCTCTCGCCTCGGGGTACCCTGGGACGCCGTCTTCGGAGATCGGTAACACCTTCGCTAGAGTCGCTAAGCAGCTGGGGATCCACTTCGAGTGGAGCGCCAACGAGAAGGTGGCTCTGGAGGTGGCGTTCGGGGCGTCTATGGTAGGCCAGAGGGCTATATGCAGCATGAAGCACGTGGGCGTAAACGTCGCCCTGGACATTCTTAACCCCATCACTCTGAGGGGAGTCAAGGGCGGCCTTGTCCTGGTTAGCACGGACGACCCGAGCCAGCACAGTAGTCGGACGGAGCAGGATAACAGGTGGCTGGGCAGGCACAACGACGTGCCTATCTTGGAGCCCAGCAGCCCCCAGGAGGCCAAAGATCTCACAAAGTACGCAATTGAGCTCTCGGAGCAGGTAAAGCTCCCCGTGATGATAAGGACAGTGACCCGCCTCAGCCACATGCGGAGCGACGTTGAGCTGGGGGAGATGCAGAGGCTTGACAGGAAGCCCGTCTTCGACTGGGACGGCTTCAGCTATAGGGTCGCGGGCTTCGAGAAGCTCTTCAGGCGTCACAGGGAACGCCACGGCAAGATAGACTCGGTGCAGGAGATGTTCGAGGACTCAGGCTTCAACGAGCTGAAGCTGAACGGGGGAGAAAGGATCGGGGTCATCGGCGTCGGCTTCGCCATCACGTACGTCAGGGATGCCTTGGAGTATCTCGGAGTAGAGGACAGGGTGGCTTGGCTGAAGCTCGTCACGACGCATCCTATGCCTGAGAGGCTCGTCGCTAGGCTCGTCGAGTCGGTGGACACGGTGCTCATCGCCGAGGAGGTGGATCCCTTCATCGAGCTCCACGTGAAGGCGCTGGCCAAGGACGTGAACCCGAATGTGAAGATACTCGGTAGGATGAACGGTTTCATCCCCCGCGAGGGAGAGCTGAGCCACGAGGTGATAGACGCCCGGGTAGCTGAGCTCACAGGCGTTGAGCTGGCGCCTGAGGCAAGGGGCGACCTAGAGGAGGCTAAGGGTGATCTGCTGTTTGACAGGATGCTCACCATGTGCGCGGGGTGCCCCCACAGGTCCAGCCTCTACGCTTTGAAGAAGGCGGTGCAGGCAGTCAAAGGCGACCTCATGAACGTGGTTGTCAACGGGGACATAGGCTGCTACGGGCTGGCGCACGCGCCGCCCATGGAGTTCGAGGACACCTACTTCTGCATGGGAGCCAGCATAGGCGTAAGCCAGGGCATGCAGAGGTTCGGCGTCGACACCATCGCATGGATAGGGGACGGCACGTTCTTCCACGCCGGCATCCCGGCCCTCCAGAACGCCGTCCACAATAAAGCGCCTATAAAGGTGGTTGTGGCAGACAACCAGGCCGTCGCCATGACCGGGTTCCAGACCAATCCTCAACTCGGGAGGACGGCGACAGGCGACAAGGTTGAGCCCATCATGATCGAGGACATCGCCAGAGCCTCTGGCGTCAAACACGTGGAGGTGGTGGACCCGTACGACCTCATTGCCGCGGAGGAGGCATTCAAGCGGATGCTGGTGTTCGACGGCGTCGCCCTGGTGATCGCCCGCAGGGAGTGCGCCATGGTCGCCGTGCGGAACATGAGGCCTGAGAGGCCGCCTGTTTACATCGTCGACCAGGAAGCCTGCGTGGGCTGCAAACAGTGTCTCAGCACCTACGGGTGCCCCGCTTTGATGTGGGACGAAGACACTCGCAAGGCCAGCATAGACACGACGCTCTGCATGGGTTGCACGAGCTGCGCACAGGTGTGCCCAGTGGACGCCATCCATAGGAGGTGCGACGCGTGAAGACGTTCAAGTTAGTGATATCTGGTGTGGGCGGGCAGGGGACCCTGCTGGCATCGAGGTTATTAGCCGAGGCGTCCATCAAAGCAGGGCTCCATGTCAAGATCGGTGAGACCTACGGGATGGCGCAGCGCGGGGGCCCCGTGATGGGGCACATACAGATAGGAGGAACGGCGCACAATCCCCAGATACGGAAGGGAGAGGCCGACTTGCTTGTGGGGTTCGAGCCCGCCGAGGCGACCCGCCGAGGCGTGACTTACCTAAAGGAAGGCGGCTTAGCGCTTGTGAACACCCGGGTGACTGCACCCGTCGAGGTCATCTCAGGCATGGTGCCTTACCCGAACATGGGTGAACTCATAGGGCTTCTGGGCAAGGTCACCGACTGGCTGGTGGCCTTCGACGCCACGAGCCTAGCCGAGGAGGCCGGCGACCCCATCGCCACCAACGTCGTTATGCTCGGGGCTATCACGGAGAGCGGGCAGCTGCCTTTCGACGATGAGACTGTGCTCTCCACGCTACGGAAAAGCCTGAGGCCACAGTTCCTTGAACTCAACGTGAGGGCATTCGATCTCGGGAGGAAGGCGTACAGGGAAAAAGCCTCCTAGTCTTCAACAATCATTTTATACTGTCTCGGGTTCGCCTTGACAACGATCACGTTGTCAAAGCTCAAGACCGTCATCACCGTCGTCTTTGTCGTCATCGTCGTTGTCGCGGCGATAGGCATCCTTTCCTCGAAGCCCGCTGAGGAGCCTGAGGAGACGCCTGAAGTTGAGACACCTGCCGGCGAGGAGACCGAGGGACAGGATGAGCCGGAGCCAGCTGTGACGCGCGCCAGCAAGATACCAGGCGACGCAGTCAAGCAGACACCTGAGATGGACCAGCATTCACCCGTACTCCACAGCTTCCTCTGGGAGGAACCTGTGCCTCTGCCGGGGGGGATCAACTCCGCCGGCGCCGAGGACTCACCCTTCATAAGCCCCGATGGAGAGAGCTTCTATTTCTTCTTCACGCCGGACGTCAGGGTACCCGTAGAGGATCAGCTGATAGACGACGTCACCGGCATCTGGGTCTCCAGGAAGAAAGCCGGCGAGTGGGCTGAGGCCGAGAGGCTGTGGCTCATCGAGGGCGGCTTGAGCCTAGACGGTTGCGAGTACGTCAGCGACGACGAGATATGGTTTATGTCTGTGAGGCTCGGAAACATGAGGGAGATCGACCTATACATAGCAGACCTCACAGAGGACGGCGCCACGAACGTGAGGAGCGGCGGCGAGGAGCTCAACCTAGAGGTCGGACTAGGCGAGTTCCACGTGAGTCCCGACGGCCAGCAGATATACTTCCACAGCACGCGCGAGGACGGCCTCGGCAGCATGGACGTGTGGATGACGGAGTGGACGGGGGACGGCTGGAGCGAGCCCGTGAACGTGGAGGCCGTCAACAGCCCCGAAAGCGAGGGCTACCCCTACCTCACCCAGGACATGAGCGAGCTCTGGATCAACAAGGGGTACATTGGCTC
>Ga0209635_10004716_pt1 | contig 10726 bp, 13 predicted proteins | sample DeeMarSWOR230_32_FD_187463 | JGI IMG/M metagenome (GOLD analysis project Ga0209635, IMG submission 187463) | Marine sediment microbial communities from White Oak River estuary, North Carolina - WOR-2-30_32 (SPAdes) (version 2) | ecosystem: Environmental > Aquatic > Marine > Intertidal zone >...
GATTCTCTATTATTTTTAATGTCTCTTTCTCAGCAAAATCGGTAACAATTGTTCCATGAGAGTTTAATGCTAGTAATGATCCAATAATAGTTGAGTCCGCTATGCTTATTTCTATTATTTTTACTTCTAATGCAGAAGATATCTTATTCTTTATCTTTTTTAGTAAATTTTTTTGTAAAAATACAATAGAATCATTTGCCTTACAGTAGACTCCTACGTTCGGATTTTCATTAAAATGTGTAAGTTCAAGGTGGGATATTTTTATTTCACCCCTGTTTTTCGTGCTATTTTCTTCTAGTATTTAAAATTAACCCACGAATTGTGTCAAAAAATGACAATTACATAATATGATGATGTCTTTTAAATTATTCTTCATAAATAACTGCAAAACCACCAGCACTCATCTGAATATCAATTATCTTTTTATCTTGGTTTTCTTTTAACCATTTATTGGTTTTCTTGTCAGACATGAAATATAATACTTGTTTCATTTCTATTCCTACCTTACATATTTAAATATTGGTTATAGTATTTAAAAGCTGTTCTCTTTACGGATAAACATTTATATCAGATGTGTATTATAAATAATATAGAAAGATATGAAAAATATGAAAAAGAAAATCCTGATAGGTTGTATTTTATCGATTATAATAATTTTATTACCTGCTTCTAGTGCTTTTAACCAAAGTGTAAATCATAAGAATCTAGATAAAATTAAATATTTAGTTATTGGTTTTTTCCCTGATATAAGGGGCGATTGGTGTGTTTATTATATTATACCTGGAATAATTTGGGCACAGGTCCGTCATGATCAATTAATAATTATTTGGTTAGGCACATTTATTATAGTTGGAATTACAGGTGAGCGCCCCAACTACGGGTTCGGAAAAATCCCATAAGAACTTGATTTCCTTAAGGACTTAGTTATACTGAAATAGAAAGGAATCTATAAAGTTTAAAAATTCAGCCTTTCTTTTTTGCTGTAGATTTTTTTTCCTTTTTTGTAGTTTTTGGTTTTTTCTCTTTTTTCTTTTTACCCTTTTTTTCTTTGCTCTTAAAAGCTTTCTGTTTATCTATTTCTTTTACTGATTTTTCTTTCTTTTTTTTCTTATCTGCAGTTTTTTCTGGCTTTGGTTCTTTCTTTTTCTTTATTTTTACTTCTCCATCGACCGTTGGTGTAATCTCATAATCTTCAGCTCCAGCAGAAGCTTCTGCTCCTGGTGCTTCTGCTTCTTCTCGTCTAAGTATTGGGATTTTTTTCTCTTTTTCTTCCTTTAGGATTTCACGTCTTGATTTTTTCTCCCCTATTTCAGGCAACGTTACTTCTACAATACCATCTTCAAATTTAACAGCTCTAACACGTATTTTATTTGGTATTTTGTATTTTCCTTGAGACCATAACTCCTTGTTGATTGAATCATCTATCCAAATATCTTCTTTATCAACTTTCATATGTCGGTTAAGAAAACTACGAACATGTTTAACTGCCCTAGGGGCAGCCCTTGAGGATCTTCCAATTTTTGCTTTCCTAAGTGGCACTACGTAAATTCTTTCAATTTCTTTGCTTGAATCTTTTTCAGCCATGACAATCACCCTTTCTTTAGTTTATTCCTTCTCCAATTCCGTGTTTTTGGATGCCTTGTAAAACGTCTGCTAGTACGAATCATGACCCATGCTGGTACTCTTCTATTACTTTTTGTAGCCTTAAGCAATCGGAGTTTTTTACCCAATGGTTTATTAGTTGACATTTATAAACCTCTTCGTTTAATTTTTATATCTCTTTTCTTGGGAATCATCTTTTGAAGTAGACCTTGTAACTGTTCATCATTTATTTTATTTGTGAGGTTGCCAGATTGAGCGTATAATATAAGTTGGTTTTCAATATTTTCTGCAATTTCTGGACGGGCAACTTTAATTCTTCCCAATCTTTCTCTTGCTTCATAGGTAAGAATTTTTCTAAGAATTAACTTTTTTTGTTCTTCTAATTCTTCAATTTTAGACTCTTCTTCAGATGCTTGCTGAGAGAACATTTGTTGTTGTTGAAGTTCCATTAATTTCTTTTTTCTTATTTTTTCTAACTCATCATCCATAAATACAAAGCCTCGGGACACCTATATTATGCCCTTTAATATTTAATATTTTTTTAATTCTGGATAATATTCTATTAGTTCCTTTTTAACCTCAGATGCCGTATTATCCAAAAATGACCTTCCTTTTGGCGTTAAAATACGACCTTTACCCCTAAGCTTTGCAACAAAACCAGCTTTTTCTAATTGAAGTAATGCATTTCTTATAATTGATCCACTTCCACCTCTAGCTTTATATGGTCTTGATCCCCTGTCACGTTTTCCACCATATTCGCTTCTTAAACGTTCAATACCAATATTATTTTTAATATAAATTTTACGAAGAATCGATGCGCATCTTCTATACCACCAGTCTTTATTTTCCGGAGGATTTTCCCTTGAAACACCTGTTCTTATAAAAATACTCCATTCAGGAGGGATAACATCTTTTTCTTTTTGCAATTTTTTGGATAACGCTTCTATTAAATTTTCAGCAGGTATATCAAATGCTGTTGTCATATCAATTCTCTTCCAGTAGATATAATTTGGAAGTCGGTAATAAGCCATAGGTTATTTAAGTATATTGTTAATCCCTCCTAAAATACATTCATATAAAATTATTAATTTTAACTTCGATTATGTAAATGTAGTAATATCTTTAAAAGGGTAATCTAGAATATTTTTTACAATTATTGCAATATGTTATAATTTTTCTTCTTTGGATTCTGACTCTACAATTATCACCAGGAAGAAGGTAACAATAACAATGTTTACAAAATCTACGTTTATATATTTTAGGAATAGGTACTAAATATCGCATTGAAAGTTTTCTTGCTAAAAACACATATCTATCTGAAAGCGATAATCTATTACTTAACGCGTATTCTTCAGCAAGTATAAACAATCTTTTAATTCGGGCTTTTGCTATACTTTTTTGTTTCTTTTTATTTTTAGAATTCCCTCGTGACATATTATTATAACCTAAAGCTAAATATACGTTATAAAATTGTAGTTTAAAAACCAATTTTCTTCAAAAATTGCTGTTTATTAAAAAAAGAAAGAAGAAATGGGTTTATTTCTTCTTTAAATATGGAAGACCTGTTCTCTTATTTACACCTACACTGTACCCACTTGGTAATTCACATGGACTTCCACTTTTTGGTGTCCTCTTACTAAAGAAATAGATTGTTTGCCTTCTCCCACCTTTCAAGGTTACATCTCGTGTATATAATGTCCATCCTTCATGTGTGTATGCCATAAAACACCTCCTTATAAGGAATATGCATAATGCGAATTTAAATCTTTCCTTATTTTTTCCTTATTTTTTGGATTTATTCATTAAATTAAAAAATTGACAATACAATATTTCGAACATTTTAGTAATTGAAAAAGTAAATTTTAAGTTATTATTCATAAATCCGAATGAAATAAAAAAAGCTGGTAGTTGTCGCCCCAGCAAATGTATGTATTTTTGGTTTTAAACTCTTTCGAATTTATCAAATAAGGAATAATTTTTTGTATTCCTATACAATCAATGGGTTGAAAAATATGTCAAAAGGACAATTAATATTTATTGGGCTGGGTCTATATGACGAAAATGATATCTCATTAAGAGGATTAAAGGAATTAGAGAATTGTGAAAAAGTATTTGCCGAATTCTATACCTCAAAGCTAGTTGGTTTAAACAGAAATTCTTTTGAAAAAAAAATTGGCAAAGAAATAGAGGTTTTGTCGCGGGAGGAAAGTGAGAGGGGGGACAAAATATTAAAATATGCATTAAAAGGAAAAGTTGGTTTTTTGACATGCGGAGATCCAATGATTGCCACAACCCATGTTAATTTAAGATTGCATGCAATTAAAAAAGATGTTAACACCAAGATTATCCATAGTGGAAGTATTGTAACAGCTGTACCTGGATTGCTAGGTTTACAAAACTATAAGTTTGGAAGAACAACAACACTAGCATTTCCCGAAAAAGATTATTTTCCAACTAGTCCTTATCTAGTAATAAAAAGAAATAAGGAAATAGGGCTACATACTCTTGTACTTCTGGATATACAATCAGATAAAGATATATACATGAATGCAAATGAAGGTATGAAACTCCTTCTGAAAATGGAGGAAAAGGTAAAAGAAAATATAATAACCGAAGATAGAGTAATATGTGTCGTTGGTCAAGCAGGTTCAGATAAGCCTATTTTAAAAGCTAACATGATTAAGTTTTTACTGGATAAAAATTTCGGGCCACCACTTCACACTCTAGTAATACCTGGACCCCTTCATTTTATGGAAGTTGAAGCATTAGAAATTTGTGCTGGTCTGCCTAGAGAGATTAGTAAAAAATTACAAAAACTATAATAACCCTAGATATTATTCCTCACCAAAAGGGGTATGGATGGTGCAAAAAGGCGATTCTGTTGGTATTATATATGGAGACGTTGGTTCAACTGAATTTAATTTTACCGTTGACGGCCAAAATATCCGTAAGTTTGATTATGTAGCAGCACCTCATAAGGAGGGTTATGTATTAGCTCAAGTTATGGATATCAAGAGATATTCAGATTTAAAATTCCAAGATGCTGTTACATTAAAAAGTAATGATGAACTACCAATTATCAAAAGCAGTGTTTCTGCTTATGCGGATGTTATCGGATATAGAGATAAAAGAGGACTTCTTCAAACACCACGAACTCCCTTTGAAACAGGAAGTAGAATAATACCTGCAAATGGGGATCTTATAAAGCATGTCCTAGGTTTATACTCAGAGAAGCAGAATGGTGCATACATGGGCATACTAAAAGGACTTAATTTACCAGTATATTTGAATATTGACTCCCTTGTACAAAAACATATTTGTATTCTGGCAAAAACTGGTGGCGGTAAAAGCTATGCATGCGGAGTTTTGATAGAGGAACTACTCAAGAAAAAAATTCCGATGGTGGTAATTGATACTCATGGAGAATATATTTCACTTACCAAACCAAATAAAGACAAGAAAGATCAAAAAAATATGGATAAATTCAAAATCAAATCAAGACAATATTCAAGTCAAATTTCTGGATATTCACCACTTGGAAGCAGAGGAGATATTAATCATTTAACATTAAGTGGTTTGAATCTTGAAGCGCGGGAGATTATTGATCTTCTTCATGCTAAGCTATCGGGTCCACAGATAGGAGTTTTATATCAATCTATAAAAGAATTGAAAGAATTCAAACAGACCTACAATATTAGAGATATTATTGAAGCTGTTTCTAGGAGCAAAAGTAATGCAAGGTGGAATGTCATTGCATCACTTGAATCTCTTGATTCAATTGGTGTTTTCTCTGAAAAAGGAACGCAAACTTCAGATCTTGTAAAAAAGGGAAAATGTTCAATCATTAACATGAAAGGTGTTCCACCTGATATACAAGACGTTGTAGTTGCACGTTTGACAAAACAATTATTTGATGATCGTAAAACAGGAAAACTCCCACCATTTCTTTTGATAGTGGAAGAAGCACATAATTACTGCCCCGAACGCGGATTTGGGACTTCTGTATCATCAAATATATTGAGGACTGTCGCATCTGAGGGAAGGAAATTTGGTATGGGATTGTGCGTTGTAAGTCAGCGTCCTGCAAAAATTGATAAGAATATCATTTCACAATGTAACACTAATATTATTCTTAAAGTTACAAATCCTAATGATTTAAAAGCTATAATTCAGTCAGTTGAAGGTTTAACAAGTCAAACATATAACGAGATACAGAGACTTCCAATAGGAGTTGCTCTGATATCTGGAGCATCTATACAAATACCTATAATGGTTGAGATAAGGACTAGAGAAACAAGTCACGGTGGAAAATCCGTAACAATTTTCAAAGACGGTGAACCAACAGATTTTAGGCCAAATATACCAAAAATGCCCGCTCCTCCATCATATCAAAAAGAAAATATTAAACCAATTCAAAGTCCTGAGCCTGCTAATCAAACCAGTAGTTTTACACAAAAAGCGTTGATGGTAAATAGAGTAGCTAAAAGACTTGGATGGATTAATTCAGATGACCCTGAAGAAACAATAAAATATTTAACAGAAGAAGCAGAAAAAATGAAGGAAAATGTTTATAAATATCTCGATTCGTTGGCAAATCTTGGTAAGAAATTTTGCCATGAGGAAAATCCTGAATGTATTCGATGCCCAATGAATACTGGTTGTAAATATCGGAATTCTAGGCCAAAAAAACAAAGTCTATTTAAAAGATTGTAAATGATTGTATGATTAGTAAAATTACTTTTTTTATAATTATAAACCTGTTGATACTGTCTACAATATCAGGATGTATAGATATTTTTCAAGATATTCCTACAATATATGAATCAACTCCTACAAGAATTAGTTACGATATTAAATACGGTTATCAGGTGGATTGTATTGGTATAGGAAATCATGAAATAAGTTATAGATGTTTTATTCCTGAATCTATTAAAACTAAATCTTATAGTTTATTATACAATTATAACTACAACCTGATAACAACTGAAAATAACAATTATATTTACTGGAATATATCAGGGGAAAACGATGCCATATACGAGCTAGGTATCTCAGCAAGTATTGAATCAGAAAGTAATCTTTTTTCAGATTTGAATGGAAAAGACGCATTGACAATAGAAGAAATCATTAATTTTTATCCAGAGACAGCGGAAAAGTTTACGCAAGAGCAATCTAATGAAGATAAAATTCTGATTGATCCTTATAATTCTAATATTAGATTAGTTGCCAATAATATAATAAATCAATCTAAGACGAACAATTCACTTCTTATTGCAAAATCGCTTTTTATTTGGCTGAAAGAAAATACTGCTTATCAGGTACATGATGGTCAGGGAGATGTTCAACCGGCTATTGTAACTTTACAAAAACAGACTGGAGACTGTGATGATCTTTCGTTTCTATATATATCTTTATGTAGGGCAGCAGGAATCCCTGCTAGATTTGTTCGAGGATATTTAATAAAAAAAGAAGGGGAAAATGTAGTAGCTACTGCTCATGCTTGGGCAGAAGTATTTGTTGGTAACACTTTTGGAAATAAAGGATGGACAACTGTTGAGTGTGCGTGCTGCACTACCTCAATACAAGCAGATATTAATCAGAACTTTGGAGTTGAAGATGCTTTTCATTTAAGATTATTTATTGATGATGGAAGTAACGAATCTATTAATATTTCTCTCTCCGGTATACATGTACAATATTACGATAAAATTAACATTGAGCTTGAATCATTTGCTATTGTTGAAAATTATATTGAATTACAATCAAACCAACTAGTTATTACAAAAGATAATAAAAGATATTATCGGTAACTAAATCAATATTGTTTTAATATAATATTTTAAGTACGTGGTTGATAAAAAAAATATTGGCCGATAGAGTTACTTTATATCTCCTTAAATTTCATTTTATTCCACCGGGAATAATTCCAACAATGTATGTTGTTAAGCCTAAAGGGCCAATGTCATATTTTCTTAACAACAAGCTGTGTTTAAAGGATATTCTTTGAAGTTTTATTACTCCAGAGACTCTTGTAAGACCTGAAAATTCTGTAAAGCGAAGTCTTATTGCTCTACCATGATACGTGTTTCCTACTCTTCTGAGGTTAAAAACTGTGCCTCTGACAAGTGTGCGTTTAAATGGGGATTTCATTTGTTTAAGGACAATTAAGCTACCTGCTAGTAAAAGAACAGGATGCACCCTCCATTTTAACACAGTTATTGTGTCTTCTGAAGATTGCCCTGAATTGTCAAATGCTTTTACTTTTATTTTATATATCAAACAGAGTATTGGTGACCATTTAAAGATATATGGGCTGTTGGAAATGTTTCCTTCTAGTTTACCGTTTATGTACAAGTGTACATATTTTATTCCAGATGCAGATGTTGCATTTACTTCAATATCTATAGAACCATAGACGATTGTGATTAAGGGGAGTGGAAACAAACGAGTATTGGCAATATAAAATGACTTTTCTTTTGGTTTAATTATTTCAACAACAGGAGGTTCAGGGATTTCAGTTGTAAAACTCCAAATGGGACCATTAGTTGATCCGCCATATAAATCATGTGCGACAATCTGCCAATAATAATTGGTTCTATACTCCAGTGGTTCGGAAGGAGTAAATGTTGTTTCACTTTTACCTTCTGAAACTAATGTAACAGGAGTTGGATTGTTTGCATCAAGATACACATCATAAACAAGAGGATCGCCATCAGGATCGGTACAACTCCAACTTAAGGTAGTATCGATAGAGACATTGGTTTCTCCATTAAAGGGATCTGGGCTACTTGGGCCTAATGGTGGTTCATTTCCTCTTGTCGTAAATGACCATATTGGGCCCACGGTTGATGCGCTATGATTATCCCATGCGATAATCATCCAGTAGTAGAATGTGGCTATATTCAAGTCACCGGGGGGATCGTAAGAATTGCTTGTCTGGTTACTAGAAACCTTCGGGAGGGGAATAGTCGACCCGAAGTACACATCATAGGTTATAGTATCGCATGAATTAGGATCGCCTCCAGTCCAGCTAATAATAACACTAAGATCAACATCCGTTGAAGCATCTCTTGGATTGGGGTCACTCGGTATAAATGGTGGAAGATTATTCATAGTAACTTTCAATGAATCCGACCATTCGCTTTCATTTTCCAGCTCATTCTTCGCCTTTACGCTAATATTATATTCACCAGGTTCCCACCAAAAATGAGAAATGTTGCATGTTTCATTAGATTCATACCAATCTGTCCACTCGTCAACAATTAGATCTCCGTTCCAATCCCAACCATAAGAAATGTTTAATCCTTCTGGATCCTCGGTTGAAGTTGAATAATTGTAAAGCAAACAAATATCTCCAGAGGTATTTCCAAATGGTGTAGACGGAATATCAGGTGCTTCACCCAATAACTCCGAAGCACGAACTGAAAAAGAATTTTCGACATCTAAGAATATTTTAATATTTGGTACGGCAACAGTAGCAATAACAAAAGTGAAAATTATTCCTAATGCCAGGATTTTTTTGAATTTGTAATCTTCCATTTTAATTTCCTCCTATTTGATAATATATGAAATATATAATTAACTTGTTTATTATATAATACTTTCTCTTTGAGAAAATGAAAAAAAATTAGAAATATTATAAATCACATTATTCGTTTAATATCATTTTAATGTATTTTCAAAAAACCATTTACTAAGATCTCTTAATACTCACTAATCAAATAGCCAAATGCATAATATTTGGATTTTTTTTCAGAAGACCCTTTTTTTATAGTTTGTCGATTTTTTAACCGCCCTTTCTTAACATCTTTTTTGGTCATTTGAATCGCAATTGCTCAATTTTTTCTCTTTAACTCTATTTAAACATGATGTGTCTAATTGTCATAATGCAAACATTTCTTAGAAAGGTAAAAATTGGACACAATATTATACCCAAAGATTTTATTCAATCTTAAGTTATAATATAATCAAAAATAGTAATTAGCAGCAGTAGACAATCATTAAAATAACATATCAAATATCAAATTCAAATAATTCAAATCCATGTTTTAAACTAGTAGTTTTTATTAATCAACAGATATTACCAAATATTTAGAAATTAAGATTATTATGATTTCGTCCAATTATTGAAATATGGGACGAAATATGTTTAGTTGATTTATTAAGGTGAATAGTTAATGGTGTCACAGAAACTACAAGTTGAAATGCTGATTGTTGGCCCTCTAGCTTCGAACTGTTATATCATTTGGGATGATAAGAACAGAACCGCAGCAATTATTGACCCTGGTGAAGACGCAAAAGATATAATAAAAAAAGTTGATGAACTTGATATAGAAATTAACTATATACTTGCAACTCATGGGCATTTTGACCATGTAGGAGCCGTAGCACAATTAAAAAGAGAAATAGATGTTGAGTTTCTTGCCCATAAAGGCGATTTCTTTTTCATTGAAGATGGAAAAAATGCAGCACGTCGATGGGGATTTATAATAGATCAACCACCTAAACCCGATCGATTTATCGAAGATGGTGACATAATAAAAATAGGAGAACATGAATTAAAAGTTTTGCATACTCCAGGTCATTCACCTGGAGGTGTAAGCTTTTTACATAATAAAATGGTATTTTGTGGTGATACATTATTTCAAGGCAGTATTGGTAGAACTGATTTTCGTATGGGTTCATTTGAAGAATTAAAACAATCAATAAAATCACGCCTTTACACCCTTCCGGATAGTACTATTGTTTATACAGGACATGGTCCATCTACTACAATAGGAACTGAAAAAATGTTTAATCCGTTTGTGAGGGCGTAATTTTGAATAAGCTAATCGGAAAATTAGAGGATATTTTAACAAATTCAACTAATTTTATTGCCTTTACTGGTGCAGGACTATCTACTGAAAGTGGGATTCCTACTTATCGCGGTGTTGGTGGTTTGTGGATGAAGTACGATCCTAATAAATATGCTAATTTTCATTATTTCTTGAAGAATCCTTCATATTATTGGAACTTTTTCAGGGAGGTAAGATATCCTGTAATTAAACAAGCAAGGCCAAATGCAGCCCATTATGCTTTAGTAAAAATGGAAAGAGAAGGTAAACTAAATCATGTAATTACTCAA
>Ga0209635_10004717_pt1 | contig 10723 bp, 8 predicted proteins | sample DeeMarSWOR230_32_FD_187463 | JGI IMG/M metagenome (GOLD analysis project Ga0209635, IMG submission 187463) | Marine sediment microbial communities from White Oak River estuary, North Carolina - WOR-2-30_32 (SPAdes) (version 2) | ecosystem: Environmental > Aquatic > Marine > Intertidal zone >...
TTCATCATTTTCAAATTCAAGATTTGTTTCGAGGCTTTCGTAGTTTCTATGCCAAATGTAAACCGGTTTAAGAACACCATCACACGAGATGTCTTCTATGTTCGGATCTCTCATTAAGGCATCAATCCGACCGAAACCCACAAGATCTCTTTCGGCATGATAAAGAATCTTGTACCATGAGACATCAGGTAGCCAACCCAAGCTGATGCTATATTTGTCAACAACTTTCTTTGCTTCTTCGGCGAAAAACTTCCTGGGATCTACAATTTCCTCTTTCGGCGATTCTATTTCTGCAAGTAATATTTCCAAGACACGATTGTAGATGCCCTCTTCAAGCTGGTCAAGCTGCAGTTCATCTAGTATGTATTTGTATTCGCCTGTTTTCGGGTTTTGCACTATGTTGACGTGTGCAAAAGGTTCATAGAGTGAATATTTCTCAATAACCTTTAATCCTCTGGGTATTGGTTTTGGTGGAGGCGGCGGTATAGTTACCTTTTCTTGCCTTTTAAGATTAGTTTTAACTCTCAGATTTTTCAGCTTGGAAAGTTTCTCTTTGAGCTTAGTCATTTGAGTTTCTCCTATTCACTTTATTTACGTCTTGTGTCTATTAAATATTACGTCTTAAGGAACACTACTTAATCTTCCTCACTGGTTAGGGTTATAATTCTCAACTTTATCAGAACAGCGACGATTACCACGATTGCTATCGGAATGACTATGAGAAGTATAGTAGTTATGGGCCAGCCGCCTTCAGCCTCTGCAATCTTCGGAGTCACCGTTATTGTTGTTTGGCTTCCTTCATCCATGTATCCGTTTTTGGTTACGTTTGCGGTTATGATCACGGACAATTGCGCAGTCGTCTGAGGAGCGTTGAAAGCGAATGCGCAAGAACCTTCTGGATCGGTAGTTTTAGTCATGACTGGAAAGTTTCCATGACTAGCTGACATTCTCACTGTGGCGTTGGCAATAGGCGTTGCATCTTCTTCATCTAAGACGTGAACTGTGACAGTTGCAGTCTCTCCTGATTTAATCGTGGTGGCGCTTACTTCCATTTGAACGTTTAATGTGCTAGGATAGACTGTTACCATTGTCTGTCCCTCGCCCTCCATGTATCCACTTTTTGTAGCTGTGGCTGTTATGTTAACATCAAGCAAGATTGCCGTTTGTGGTGCTGTGAAACCAAATTGGACTGTGCCATTCGGATCGGTAGTCCCAGTTGCAGTAGAAAGACTTCCACCGTCAGATGCTATATCAACAATGGCATCTTCCAATGGGTGCCCGTTACTTTCTACGTAAACTGTGACTTCTGCTGTTTCCCCGCGTTCTATAGCATTGGGCGCTACAAAAACCTCAACAGAGAGAACCGGCATTACTTCCAAGTACTCATGATCTGAACAGTCTGTATATCCACTTTTTGATGCTGTGGCAATGATTCTGACGTTAGTCATTTGAGTTACATTCGGCGCTGTAAGTGTTGCAGCGTAATAGCCAGTTGCATCGGTGAACCCTGATGAGAAATTCCCACCCTTCACTGCAAACAAAGCTACAGCTGCATTCTCCTGTGCAACTGTCCCACTTTTCACAATAGCCGTGATTGAAACCTGTTCTCCTCCACGCACTACATAGTCGCTTATATCAAGATCGACACTTAGAGGTGAGAGGCCTTCTTGAACATTTATTGTTACTGTGTCACTGCTTATGGCACCAAAGTCATCCATCACTCTTGCTGTTGCAATATAAGTTGCAGCTGAGGAATACCTGTGAGTGAAAATAGACAATGTGGTCCAACCACTTGCATTTCCGTCTCCAAAGTCAAAATAGTACCAATTGATGCTTCCCTCATCAACTGAATTGGTGGCAAAAAACATAATTATATCATTTGAAAGAACCAAGTTCTTATCCGCTAGAAGGTTTGCTGTAGGAGGGACATTGATATAGCCAATGGGCTTGGTTAAGAAGAAGATAAAATCAAGGTTGACACCATTACCACCAACCGGATTGCCTTTCCCAGTAGGGTTTAAGGATTCGTGATATGGTCCACTAGAGTCGCCCCAATAGTTATATTCGGCATTAACGGTTGCATCAAGCTCCATGCTCACGTCCATGCCCATTTCATTACCGTATATATCATTATAATAGGCTGTATGACTCCCATTACTATAGAACATTCCCACGTTATTGTATGCGATAGAATTCTCTGTGATGTTCGTGCTTTTTGGACTCGAAATGTTAAATCCCATGTCATTGGATGTGATATTGTTGTTCGCAATGGTAATGTCATTATGATTCTCTGCTTCAATCTGTATTCCGTTTTGCGTGTTTGCTGAGATCTTGTTTTGGTTTATGTTCACTCCAGAGGTTTGGGTTCCGGTTAAAAGTATGCCGTTTCCATTTGCCATTATAGTATTTCTTTGTATAGTGGTTTGCCCGTTTCCAATTACGCATATGCCATTATCAGTATTCTCCATTATTGTGCTGTCTTGAACTGTTAACTCGCTGTTCGTGCCATTGATTCCATTTTGAGAACAGAGTTTTATGGTGCTATCTTCAACTTCCACAGCGCCATTTTCTGCAAGTATTCCATCTTTTGCATAAGCTATGAAACAGTCTATCAGTGTAGACTTTTCTGTTCCACCAAATTTGATAGTGTTCCAATCTCCGTCGCTGGGTTGTTCCATGTTTGAAGTGAACGTTATTGTCTTGCCGGTGCCATTCGCGTACAATCTTCCTGAAATACTTAATGAGAGGTCCTCTCCAAACCTCACTTCAACACCGGGTTCTATTGTTAATGTCGCATTTGGATAAACCGTAACATCTTTTGATAATATGAATGGACTGTCCAACAACGTCCAAACAGTATCTTGTGTAATGGCTCCTTCTACGTAAGTTGCATCAACTGTTGGAAACAACGTTTTGTTTGCAAGGGTGAACGTACTAAGAGCTATTGTAAATAAAATAAGGAACTGCTGTAACTTTGTTTTCATGTTTATACATCCTGCTTTATTTCGGGTCAAAGTACTCATCTAGCCAAATGCATGTTTAAACGTTATGAATTCAAGATTAATCTTCCAAATTAGGTGCTGCGCTCATGTTGCACGATAGAGAAAGGAACACGGAATTGCAAAAACATAAGACTAAATATGCTAAGGTTAAATGGAGGAAAGCATTTTGAAAAGTTTCACGGTATTTGCTCTGGAGGATTTTCCGTTAATAAAACCTGGAGACAACGTGGCAAAAATAATAGTTGAGATTACTGAAAAGAGCGGTTTAAGAATTGAGGATGGAGACGTTATAGCAATTGCGCAAAAGATTCTTTCAAAAGCAGAGAATCGACTGGTGCGGCTGAGGGATGTTGTTTCGTCAAGAAAGGCGGAGGAAGTGTCAAAAATAACTGGAAAAATCTCTAGATTCGTGGAACTGGTTCTGGAAGAGACCAAAAGGATAGTGAAGGCTTCTCCAGAAATACTTATTGTAGAGGATAAACGCGGTTTAATATGCATTAACGCTGGGATAGACAAATCGAACGTGAAGGGTAGAGAAAACTTCACTCTGTTACCGCTGAACCCTGATGCGTCAGCAAGACAGTGCCGCGCAGAAATAATGAAGTTGACTGGAAAAAACGTCGCAGTAGTCATATGCGATACTTACAGCCGTCCGTTCAGACGTGGACAAGTTAACTACGCCATAGGCTTAGCCGGAATAAACCCGTTCAAGGATTATAGAGGAAAGGAAGATCTTTTCGGCCAAATTCTGAAGGTTAAAAACGTTGCAGTAGTAGACGAAATCGCGGCTGCGGCAGAGTTGCTGATGGGGCAGGCGAAAGAGAGGACACCAGTGGTTATATTTAAGGGCTTAACCAATCTTGTTGAGTTCTGCGAAGAATGTGGCATAAATGAACTCCGTATTTCAGGCGAAGAAGACTTGTTTAGGAATGCGTTTTAGGAAAGCGCGGGCGCTTATTATCGTAAGAACGGGTTACTTCTTTTTTCCTCACCAATAGTTGTCGTTGGACCGTGTCCAGGATGAACTATGAAATGATCTGGTAAAGTCGCTAGCTTGTTTCTTAAGGAAATCATTATGTCGTTTTCGGAGCTTTCCGGAAAATCTGTTCTTCCGATAGAGCCCGCAAACAAGGTGTCACCAGTGAAAATGTCTTTCTCGCCTATGAGCGACACGCTTCCACGGCTGTGACCGGGAGTGTGTAAAACTTTTAGAGTCAGCTTTCCAAACTTTATAATGTCTCCATCATGTAACAGCACATCTGCCGGTGGTGAGTGACTTTGGAAATCGAAGAATCTCGAAATTCCTCTACTATTCTCTCCAAGCATGTATGCGTCATGCTCATGAATCAATATAGGCACGGCAAATTTTTTCTTTACAATTTGGTTTCCGCAAGTATGATCTGGGTGTCCGTGAGTGTTTACAACAAACCTTAAAGTCAAGGCATTAACCTTAAGAATCTCGAAGATTTTTTCAGCTTCATACTTGTTGTCGAATCCTGGGTCGACGATTATCGCTTCTTTCGTTTTTTCACATTCAATAACATAGCAGTTCGTGAGAAACCTGCCTACAGTGAACAATTGCACCCTCATGCTTAACAGCCGATGAAAAGAGTGTGCTCAAACGCTAATAAATTGTTTGAAGCGCCCGTAGCGCGCGTGCTCTATTCCTAGCTCGGTACTGTTCAGAGCTTTCAGCCAAACGCCTCTCCACTAAGTCTGGCCAACAGGAGTCTAAACCTGTGAAGTTCTTATAGAACTTAACTATAGACGGAAAATCTATAATGTTCCACCTGTTTTTTCTTATAGACAATTCATAAATCTTAAAAACATAAACCAGTTATCTGAATCTGTGGAGTATGAAATGTCGGATTCCATAGTAAGCAAGATTGTACTAGTTTCTATTGTTATGCTTGGTGTAGGGTTTGTTGCTTCAAACATCGCAACTGTTGTTCTTACAGGCTACGAGCTTTCTGAAACTGTGATTTCCTCATCTGAAAACGCAATAAAATTTTCTGGTTTAACATTGTTTCTGATCGCTTTTCTTGTAATGTTAATTGTAGGCGTCTTCATAATTATTGGAGGAACGCAATACAATATAGATGAGACTCCTCCGCGACGGATTGTATGGTTTGGCATACAGATCACATCAGTCTACTTACTATGCCTTGGTATCGGCTCTTTGTTTCTCTCTGAAATGCAACAAGGTTTGGTTTTGTTGACGGGTTCGGTTCTGATAATGATAGGCATAGGAGTCTATATCACCGGTTCACAAATTCCGAAGACAATTGGGTCGGGCATATGGGCGGCTGGAGGAATATTGCTCGCATACTCTAATTTCCAGTTGTCACCGCTCGAGTTGATCTTTAACTGGGACGTTCCTTTTACGGGGCTTTTTCTTTCGATGCCTACTACTGAAGCGATTGCAATTCTGATAGTGTCGCTAGGAATGGTGGTTCACACGTTTTGCTCCGAAATATTGGAATTGGAAAGTCATTTGAATAAACCCATTTTATGCGCTGTAGGAATAATTTTTGGATTAGGAGTGTTTGCAGGCTCTTTGCAGTTTTGTCTAAATATACTGAACCATATCTGGAAAGCTCCGTGGTTACCGCCTTTCTATGGATTGCCAGACTGGGTAATGAACACTTTAGTTTATTGGGCGGCGAGCACAGTCGTGCTTGAGATCGGTGCGATTCTTCTGATAGTAGCGTCCTGCCTTGGATTTGTGGAAACAATTAAAGAATTCTAGAGAGAATTATAAGCTATTGTTGCCAAGCAGCCATGTTTCCGGTAACACCATCGATTTTTATGGCTTTAGCTTCCCCTGTCCTGACATTTTCGAATACAATTTTGTAAAACGGAATATACATTACAACCCTATCTGAGACTTCGAAGGATTGCCAAGCAGTTTTTTCCGCACTGCCATTTTCTTCAGTCATTCGCGAGCGAATTATTTCCAATTCCGAATCAGGAGGCATCTCTAGTTTTTCAACCTTTTCTTTGTACTCTTTAAAAATCACTTCAGGATTTTCTTCTGAAGGAGCGTATGGCATTTTATCTGGATTAATTTCGTTACCGAACTTGTCAAAAATCATGTATACTTTCTTTTCGTTAGCGATTCGTTCCGAAATTGGCAATGTGATTTTCCTAACTGGATTTTCTTCATCTCCAAGTTCTGGTTTAAAAACTTGTTTTTTTATGCGAACTTCTTGCACATTGTTGTCCACCTCGAACGAAATTTCGCGTTTCCTGTGATAATCAATAACACATCTGGCGTCCACAGCGAGAAACGGTTCGTAAAACTTTTCTATAGAAATACATTGCACCTCATTTGGTTTTGGTTTGAGTAAGCCGAACTTCATGAATATTCGGTTTTTGAACTTTTCTGCGATGATCTTAACCACGCTTACGTCTACGAGAGTCTTACAAACGATTGTCCTTCTCTCAGCTACTTTCTCGGAAATAGCTGTTTCACTTTCTCCACTGATCTCGCTGCTTGATACAACGCCTTTCGTCAACTTAAGCACCAACCAAGAATTAAGTTTAGCAGATTAAATCACTTATGAATTCACAATATAATTTATGAATTCAAACCCGATTTAAAATACACAGCTTACCTTCGCCTGGTGTATAACAGATTTTGTTAACGGGCGCTACATATGCCATAAAAAATTAGGTGGAGTTGAAATCAGAATCTAGGATTCATAACGTTTTTGTTTGCACGAAGAAACAAAAACGTGGTTCATGATAACGAACTGCGTTACCAAGAAGATCGAGGCTGTCTCTTGATTTCATGGATAATTGCGGCTTATAATGAGGAAGATCGTCTTCCAAAGACGCTTAATCGAGTGATAAATGAACTTAGCACTATGGATTTCGAGATAATAGTTAGTGATGACGGAAGTAAAGACAGAACATATGATGTTGCTTCAACATATGCGGAGGTTATTGATAACGTGAAGATAGTCGCTAATACCCACAAGGGAAGAGGATCTGCTTTAAAACGTGGATTCAGCAATTCCGAAGGCGACATCACTGTTTTTTCTTCCGCAGATATTTGGTTGCCCCGTGATCAAGTAGAAAAACTCACGATGCTTCTCGATGATTTCGATCTGATTCTGCTATCTAAACATATACAGGGGTCCTCATGCTCTAATGTCGAAATTGCCAGAAGGTTTCTGAGTTCTTCCTTCAATTTCTTGGTTCGACTTCTTTGGAAGCTGCCGTATAGAGATACGCAAGGAGTAAAGATTTGCAAGGTAGCAGCTTTAAAGGAGATAATTTCACAAGCAAAATCTGAGGGGTTTTTGTTCGACCTAGAAGTGGTTGTCTATGCTCATAAGATGAACCGGAAAGTTGTCGAGGTTCCTTGGGCGTACAGTTACAGCGCTGGAAGCAAAGTCAATCTGAGAAGCATCCTGCAGATGACACTTGGGCTTCTATTGCTGAAGGTGAGATCATTTTAGGTCTATAGGGGGCGATAGTACGGTAGGGAAAATTGGGACTGTTACTTCGTTGACCATTGGCTTCGTCTTAATGGCTTTTATGCTCTCATACGTAGGCTTTAGTGAGCTTGTCCGTTCCATGCAAGAAGCTTCTGTATACTGGTTATTTCTATCGCTTCTCCTTTTACCCATTCCTTTTTTCATTAGGGCTTGGCGCTGGAGATTACTTCTATTGCCAACAAAGAACACGGTTGGGTATTTTAATGCATTGGGCATAACATTCGTAGGTTCCCTCACAAATAGCCTTATACCAATAAGAGCTGGCGAGTTCTTTAGGGCTTTCTTGATGGGGAGGCGGGAGAGCGTAGCCTTCTTTGAAGTTTTTTCTTCCATCATAGTCGAGCGAATACTCGATTTGTTAAGCATAGTCACATTGGCAACTATTATGTTATTCCTGTTTCCTCTCCAGCTTGCGCTTCCAGAGTGGGCAACCAACAGTCTTAAAATTACGGGAACGATCACGTTATCGGTTCTAGTCGTCTTGATCGTAGGGACGAAAAAGGAAGAAGCGCTGATGCGTCTAGTGAGAAGAATCACTATTACGACACCGATACCAACGAGTTGGAAATGGAAACTAAACACTTGGTTAGAAGAGATAATTCATGGTGCAAAAAGTCTAAGCTATAATTCAACCTTAGTATCAGTATTGCTTGTACAATCGTTTGCCATTTGTCTTGTTTGCAGCTTACAGGTATACACGATGTTTCAAATGTTCACAATAGATGTTTCACCCTTTGTCGTGTTATTGGGTTCAATGCTCTTCACTCTCTCCTTTATTTTTCCGGCGCCACCCGGCTATGTAGGCTCTTATGAGACCTTTTGGTCTCTGGTGTTCACTGGACTGGGTCTTTCCTTGGTAGAAGTCTTACCTGTAGGTCTTTTGGCGCATCTGTTAAACCTGATCTTTGTTGCTGTGGCAGGTGGCCTGTCTGCGATCTGGTTTAGCTTGACCTTTAGAGAGTTCCGCGTGGCAATCGGTACATGGTTCAAGGCCAAGCATGAATCTCCTTTCCATCCTCTTTCCTACACAGGAAGAGAGAAATGTCCCCTCAATAACACTGGAGAGAAGAGAACGTGATGTGCTTCCATTTTTCTTCACTTACTTGCAATTACGAATCCGCAGGTTCATTTTCCCGAATATTTTGTGAAACACGTGTGGCTTAACAACATACAAAAGCAAAGATATTCCCAAAAGGGTGACGACAATACCAACGAAATCTGATTTTGTATAACCGTATTGCAACTTCACATTCACATCTCCATCAAACCGAATAAGTACGTTCATTAATCCATCCTCGTTTTTAAAGAGTGGCGTGCCTTCTTCGTTACAATAGGCTGTCCAACCCTCGTCATAATTCATCTTTACAATCAACTCTGTGTTCTCGGAGCAGTTTTTCAAATTGAATTCTAGAATGTCAGGATTCGTGTAAGATACACTAACTTTCTCTACGTTGCCAGAAGCTACATCTACGAAATTTAGGGGATACAACGTTCGATTTAGCTCGAAAACTGTGATTGGGGGTTTTTTCAGAACAACCGAAAAGTAGGGAGGAACGAATTTTTTTTCAACTTCTGGGGAGATATTTCCATGGAAGAGCACCAACCGAGCATTAATCTTCTCCAAGATGTTAATGGTTGCTTCTACATCATGCCCGGAGTAGATTTCGAACCAGCATCGTCTGTAGAGTTCTAGGTTGATGTTTCCCTCGATATATCCTCCATCAATCTGGAATCGATTCGACATGACATTGAATGTATATGAAAAAGTGCTTATCGAGGCCAGCCTTTCATGCTGGCCTAGATAACTGTTAAGCTCGTCTGCAACTCCATTGTCGAATTCGTAGCCCTTGATTACGATAGGATCAGCATATACAGAGTAGGCGACAAGTAGCAAGATGAAGACACTCCGGGACAAGACTTTCAAAGACAGCTTTGAAAATAAACTTGAGAATTTTCTGGAGAGGTAGTCGATGGTTATCCCACTAAGTAAAGACATTGAAAAGGAGACGAAGAAGGGGTATCGTGCAGGATATCCTAAGGCCAATCCTTGAAATATGTATGGTTGTATGCACATGAATAGAAAGAAGCAGGTCCAAGACGTGAAGATTATTCCCCAGAAAACTCTTCTGTAGATAGAGATGAGCAGTCCCAAGGCTCCGAAGACTATCAGTAGAATGCCAAGATAGTATGATTGCAACCAGATATTTTGTGAGTCAAATAGAAAGAGGCTTTGCAGAGGGGGTATAAAGGCTGTCGTCGAACCCATGAAGGCGGCAGTCTGTGATCCTCCCTCTACGAGAAATGGAATAAACCAGAAGCTGGCGATTAACACTCCAATTGTGCCACCAAATAGAGATCTGAAAAAAGGAAAGATGTGATTTTGCTCATTTCTGGCGTCGATGGCTTTCGAAAAAAATGCTCCAACATAATATGTGAAGAGAAGCCCAACAAAGCTTATTGCAACGGAAAGATGGGATAAGACTAGCAGACAAAAGATACTTGCTAGGTAGATTTCATAGTACTTGCTGGAATGGGTTTTTGCGGCCAAATAGATACCTAAGACGAGAAAGAGCATAGCGAAAGTATGTGTATAGTGTCCATATCCGAATCTTCCTGAAAGAGTTTGGAAGCTTGACAGGTAAAGTATCGAGCTGGACAAGCAGGCTAATTGATGTAGGTCTATTTTTCTGAGAAACAGATAGATAAAACATCCAGTGAGCACAAAAGATATTGTGTCTATGACGCCAAGCGCCAGCCACGGTTCCAAATGAAAAAGTGCGACTGCGAAGATGTTTGTGGAATACATTAGCGGAGGATAGGTTTTAAGCAACGGAATTCCACAATACCACCATGGAAACCACGACGGTAAGGATGGAAAAAAGGTCCAAAGTCTGCTTATTTTCGATAGATGCATAGGAGCATCTATACCCGGTGTTGGTTGACTAAGAGCCGGGCTGGATAGGGCTATGCCAACTCCAACAATAATGAGGATTGGGAAGATATTACCAATGTGTTCTGAGAATAGACTAATTCGCGCGCGCATTCTTTTTCCTCCTTCTTGAAAAGGCAAAGTAAATAGCAAGGGTTACGAGTGGGATTAGGATCAATGGGATTTCTGAGATGTTGTCTCTTAGGATACTGTAGGGTTCCATCTTATCTTTTATTGTCCCGTCTTTTGTCGTAGTGCAAGCGAGGACGTGTATGTCCTGCGTGTCT
>Ga0209635_10004718_pt1 | contig 10722 bp, 5 predicted proteins | sample DeeMarSWOR230_32_FD_187463 | JGI IMG/M metagenome (GOLD analysis project Ga0209635, IMG submission 187463) | Marine sediment microbial communities from White Oak River estuary, North Carolina - WOR-2-30_32 (SPAdes) (version 2) | ecosystem: Environmental > Aquatic > Marine > Intertidal zone >...
TCATAGAGGTATAATAAGGCAGGACTGCGTTATATGCAAGAGGCCACCGTACCGGCAAAGACCGCCATATATATAATGATATTTCAGATGGTCGAGGTTGTCTTGCTTCGGACACGCTTACAAGAAATCCTTATCGTTTAATAACAAGGTCAAACAGCATGAACAAGTCAGGGACAACAAAAAATTTTGCTATCATAATCGGAACGATGCTGCTTCTTGTGGGCGGGGCCGGAGCGCAACGGCAGATGGAGAAACTGGGCCGGGGGGGGGTTGCGATTGAGCAGGATGACGGAAAGGTGTACGTCGGATGGCGTATGCTGGGAACCGACCCGGACGATATCGCCTTCAATGTGTACAGAAATAATACCCGTGTGAATAATCAGCCGATAACGGAATCCACCAACCTCGTAGATAGTGACGGAAGTGCCGGTGCTATGTACACTGTTCGCGCTGTTATCAATGGTTCAGAGGGTGAGCCTTCCGCACCAGCAAGAGTTTGGGGGCAGAATTACATCTCAATTGGTCTTCAGACTCCCGACGGCTGTACGCCTAACGATGCATCTGTCGGGGACCTTGATGGTGACGGCGAGTATGAGATTGTATTACATCAAGCGCCGAGGGGTCGTGATAATGCGCGCAGCGGAGTAACGGGGCAGCCCATATTTGAAGCCTACAAACTGGATGGCACTTTTATGTGGAGGATTAACTTAGGCAAGAATATCCGTGAAGGCGCTCACTATACTCAATTTATGGTATATGACCTGGACGGCGACGGCAAAGCTGAATTTGCGTGTAAAACAGCGGATGGAACCGTCGACGGAAAAGGCAATGCAATCGGTGACGCGGATGCGGATTACCGAAATTCGAGGGGCTACATTCTGGAAGGGCCGGAGTTTCTTACGATATTTGACGGCCAGACCGGTGCGGAGATTGTCACGACCGATTATATACCGCCCAGAGGCAATGTGTCTGACTGGGGAGACGACTACGGCAACAGAGTAGACCGTTTCCTGGCGTGTATTGCATATGTTGACGGCCAGAGACCGAGCTTAGTGATGTGTCGCGGTTACTATACGCGGGCAGTGCTGGCGGCGTGGAATTTCAGAGACGGCAAACTGACACACGTATGGACGTTTGATAGTGATGACGATACGCCCGGCAATAGAGATTACAGAGGACAGGGAAATCATAATCTCAGCGTCGGTGACGTTGACGGCGATGGTAAAGATGAAATTGTTTATGGGGCATGTGCGATTGATAACGATGGAAAAGGACTCTATTCGACAGGTTTGGGGCACGGAGATGCCATGCATCTATCCGATATCGATCCGGACAGGCCGGGTCTGGAAGTTTTTGCCATCCATGAAAGGCCCACTCACCCCTACGGTGCAAACCTTCGTGACGCCGCAACCGGAAAGGTTATATGGGGCCTGCAATCCCCGGATGTGGGAAGGGGAGTGGCTATGGATATTGATCCGCGTTATCGAGGATATGAGTGCTGGGCTTCGGGCCGTGGCTTAAGCGGATTGTACAACTGCAAAGGCGAAAAGATTTCCGATTCCAAGCCCAGGTCTTGTAATATGGGGATATGGTGGGACGGCGATGTCCTTCGGGAAATCCTTGATGGTGTTACAATCGATAAGTGGGATTACACCAATGCAACAACAACAAGATTGCTTTCAGCCGAAGGCTGCTCGAGAAACAACGGAACAAAGTCCAATCCTTGCCTGTATGCCGATATTTTGGGCGACTGGAGAGAAGAGTTAATCGCTCGCACACGTGATGGCAGAGAGCTGCGTATCTTTACGACGACAATACCTACAAACCGCCGTTTCTATACCCTGATGCATGACCCTATATACAGGCTTAGCGTGGCCTGGCAGAATGTAGCCTATAATCAACCTACTCAACCCGGTTTTTATCTGGGGGAAGGTATGACAGCACCGCCCCGTCCTTCGATAAAAACACCATGGTAAAAAAACAAGCCCGGCCACTGTCCGGACTTCATCTTTGTCCCTGTGCACCAGGACGCGGTGGACGAAATGCACGAGCCGGCGAAAGTCGAAAAGGACGATTTGGTCTACAGCCATTTACTCTCAAACTATCGTCTTTTCAACTCCCTTTTGAATACCTCCCAAAGAGGATTATCCTTACGCTGGATTAATTCTTCATGATGTTTACCTTCTTCCCGAGCCTTCCAATACTTCCATCCCAGCCCTGCAGTTCCGAGCTCGTAGTCCATACCGTCCCAGTCCGGTGAACGGAACGAGTAGAATGCCCAATGCCAGTCTTGCTCGTTGAAAATCCTTATCAAGTCGCTGAGATATTCCTTTGCGCCGCTGACACGCCGGTCGCATCCAAATTCTTCAACAATGATTCGCTTTGCCGGAATATTGTGTCGTTTCACCCACTCGGAGACAGCCAAAACATTCTTTCGTCGTAGATCATCAATGGTCCAGGCCCGCGTACCTCCATTCCAGCCTTCCGGCATTTTTTCTGGATAGGAGAAGCGGCCCTTATTGACCCGCCAAGTCGTATAATTCCAGGGACCGTACGAATGGAAGGCGTAGAGAATAGCTTTGTCATTAATCGGCTCAAGATAACTCAAGCCTTCTGGTGAAGCATGAAACCAGCCATCTATTATAATAGGAGTTCGCTCGTCAACCTTACGAATCGTTTCAACGATGCGCCGGTTGAACCGATTCAGGTCAGCAGATGTTCCACGATGTTCCTGCATCCACCTTTCAAATCCCTTAGTGTTGCCCTCTTCAAATCCATCCTTACGCGCGGGATGAGGTTCATTGAGCGGATTATATCCTACCACGGCAGGGTGGCCTCTCAAATGCTTCGCCAGCTCATTCCAAAATGCCAGCGCCTGCTTCTGGAAACTTTCATTGCTCCAGAGCCGATAGTCGAACTTGTTCTCGTTTTGCTGGCGCCAACGAGCGCCCGGAAGGCTGAACATAGTCAGAACGACTTTGACCCGATGACGATGAGCGACATCGAGGACACTTTTCAATGTTTCCAAGTCAGTCAACTCAACTCTCTCGAAAGCATCGGCATCTCCCAAAAGGAAATCCCGGCCAGCAGATTTCCATGTCACCGGCGATAATCGAATAAACTCAATGCCAAAATCGGCAGCTGCCTCAAACCAATCGTCGTATTTGTAGCCGCCATCTCCATTGGCACCTTTTCTTTGCTCATCCCAAAACGCCAGCTTCTCGTTGGCATCCCAAGCCCCGGCGCCAAGGATATAGGTAAGCAAAATAGGAAGCAGTAGTCGCAAGATTAGATTTAGCATAACGATGTTTATATAGTTTTCGTATAAGACCCTATATCTGTTTCAGTGTACGTATAACGCACTTTTCTATCCGGCGTTCGAGTGCAGCTACTCGCACATGTGGTTACGCGAGTACAGGCGCTGGTTCGGCTCAATAATCGGGATGGCCAGCTTGAAAGAGGCTGTCCATCCTGAGCGCGCAGCTTCAGAGCACCTTCGCGTGTCCGGGCATGGCAACGGGGTAGCCGCCATGGGCATCGGGCTTGACCGGCGGGTCGGAGTCCATCGTGTAACCGTCCAGGGCCGGGGCCAGCTCCAGGTCCGAAGCAAATGCCTCTTCCCAGGTTATCATCCGGCCGGACTCGGCTGCCATGCGCCCGAGGATGCCCGTCATAGCAGCGTAGGCAGAGCGTTGCGTCTCATTGTAAGGTTTGTCCTTGCGGATGGCATCGAACAGCAAATCGTGCTCAACCTGGTACGCATAGCATGGCGGCCCATCATACTGCCAGATTACATTCTCGGATGTCTGCTGGTGGCGTTTGAAAATGCGGGGCTTTGGCTTACCTTCACCCAGAACGGCTGAGCCTTTCGTGCCGTGGATAACGTCGCCGAAGAAGCCCCAGCAGTTGTCCATGTGCCGGCCCTGGGCGAGCAGCCGCGTACCATCCGGAAAACTATATTCCACCGAATAGTGGTCGAACAACTGGTCAGGCTGCGTGCGGACCTGCCGACCCCCCTGACCCTGGGCCGATACCGGCCAGGCGTCCTTGCACCAGCAGCACACGTCGAGGTTGTGGATGAGCCAGTCGAGGATAAAACTGCCGTTTAGCCAGGTGAAGCAGGAATAGTTGCGGATCTGGTGTGCCAGCTCGCTCATTCCGGGCAATTTCGGAGCAAATCCTACCGGCCCATGCTCTCGGTAGGCCCAGCACGTGATAATCTCGCCGATGAGCCCTTCATGCAACTGGTCGACCGCCCGTTCCAGCGGCTCGTAGTGACGGCTCATCAAGCCGCCGGCGATCTTGAGATTCTTTTTTGCGGCCTGCTCGCCGGCCTTTAGCACACGTCGAATGCCCGGGGCATCGACCGCGAACGACTTCTCCATAAACACATGACAGCCTTTCGCCACCGCGTATTCCAGATGGATGGGGCGGAAGGCCGGAGGCGTGGCCAGAAGTACGACCCCGCCAGGCGCGACGGCGTCGATGGCCTTTTTGTACCCATCCAGGCCGAGCAATTGCCTGTCCGGGGGTACGTCCACCTGACTGGCGAACTGCTTGGACAGACTCTTGAAGCTGGTCCGCAGGCGACTGTCGAACACATCCGCCATCGCGACCAGCCGAGTCGGCCCTTTGGTCGAAAGCGCTTCGACAGCAGCGCCGGTCCCGCGTCCGCCGCAGCCGACCAGAGCGACCTTGATTGTGTTCTGCTCGGCGGCATAGGCCCGCGCGCCAATAGCGCCGGCCAGCGCAGCACCGGCTAAAGTGCCGGAGGTCTGCTTGAGGAACTCACGTCGTGAGCTTAAAGATTTCCGAGTCCTGTTCTGTACATTCATAAAGCACCCCTTTCTTTTGGTTTATTACCGATAGTCACGATGAATGGGCTTCAGCCGATGCCGGCCTCATGGCCAAATCAAAGCTTTCAACCCGCTTATGCCGGTGTTATTATGGGAGGGATTATCGGATGAAGCAAGAGGAAAATCCCCTGCAATAAATGAGAAACTTCTTTTCGGGCAGCCGTCAGGCCGTTTCGCAAAGCGCAAGTAAACTCCTATGCATTATCAAAGGGGTCACCTGACTGTATTCCGGATACGCATTTTGCCATCTCGCCAAGATGGCTGAGGCACAAACCTGACCACGTCTCGAGGGTATCCCGGACCTCGTGCAGCTCGCGGGGGGTCATGAAGGCCATTTGAGTAATCATCTGTTCCCGCCTGCTGACCTTCGGGACATTTAGAATCCAATAATGGACAATTCCGAGGTGAACACTTCCGACCTCGTTCGACTCGTCATTGAGAAGGGCAACAACGCGATTAGTGTAGCTGGTTTCCACGGACACTTCCTCCGCCACCTCGCGCTTAACGGCGTTGAAATACAGTTCGCGGAAGTCGGTATCGAACAAGGGTATTTCATTGTCCACGGGATTTATATGGCCTCCTATACCGATAGACCTGTTCCCGACAAGCCGACTCTCCCCGGCCCGCCTTCCCCTGACGTAGCTAAGGTACTTGCCGTTATAAGTCATAATAACGTAGGGAATGATTTGCTTATAGGCGGGGTCTTTCTCCGTTTGCGACCTGGGCATAAAACGGGGAACGCCCGGAACAAATATCTTGCCCAGATAGCGCTTCACGTCAAACGCAAGTCCCTGAAACATCCCCGCCTCTTCAAGGACTTTTCGCTCAACAACCAGTACCTGTTCTTCCTGGGCCATGTGGCAACCTTACAAATCAATCACGTGATACCCTACCTATCATTGAGGCACAGTACCCTATTTCATCCACGCTGTAAAGCACATTTAATTCTTTACCTATGGTACCGGTTGGCAGGACAATTTAAACCGCTTGAAAAGTGGGGCTAATGCAAGTTTGGAGGGAAATAGAGCTTGACAAAAGGGCCTGGAAAAGGTAATATTTAGGGTATCAGAGGATCAAGTTATCAGGAAAAGAGCGATTCGGCGTGATGTTCCAATAACCTGGTAAAAAGCGGTGGCCTAACTTCGATACTCATTTTTAGGGACATCAAACGCGAAAGACGGCGTTTGGCAACCCTTTGCGGCGTTTGTTGATATGAATGTTGTCAATTATAAAACAGTCTATGTAACAGCTATACTACTTATCATCTGCTCTATAGGCGGCTGTGGCGGCCCGATGGGTGGAAAGTCAAGAGACCTCGCACCTACAAAAGATTTAGGCCCGACAATAGGCTCGCTGGTCGAAGTGATATTACCTGAATCAATTCCGGTCGAAGGGTACGGCCTGGTAGGTGGATTAAACGGGACAGGCTCGGCAGAATGTCCTCCACAGATTAGAGCATATCTTAAACGATATATTATGAAACAATTGCCCGAGCAACAAATAGATGTTGAAAAACTTATTAACAGTGCTGATACAGCGGTAGTGCTGATAGAAGGGATAATGCCGACATTAGCTTTGAAAAACCAGTACTTCGATGTCAGAGTAACCGCATTGAGGGGTTCACAAACGATTTCTCTGGACAACGGGGGTCTGCTTGCCGCCGAGCTTAAGACGACAGGCACCTTCGGCATAACTACAAATGTTATAGCCGAGGCCGAAGGGCCGGTCTACATAGATAAAATCGGCAGCTCCGAAACAAATAACAGGGCCGGATATATCCTGGCCGGCGGAAGGGTCCTTGATGAGTACAAAGTAAATCTGGTACTTCCCAAGCCCGATCTTAGAGCCACAAGCGATATTCGCAACCGCTTAAACGAACGTTTCGGCGACGGCTCAGCCAGGGCGGTTTTGCCCGGCCAGATCGAATTGACAGCGCCAGATAAATACAGAAGACAAAAACAAAGATTCATTTCAATAGTCAAATCTCTATATCTTACTGAGGACCCGGAAATAACCAGAGAACGAATAAAGACGTTTGTTCGAAGACTCGCCGGTTCAGAAGACAAGCTGGCAAGTGAGATTGCTCTTGAGGCGATAGGAAACGAAAGTCTCAGCAAGTTAAGTGTCCTGCTGAATGCATCCGATGAGCAGGTTCGGCTGCAAGCAGCGAGATGTATGCTTAATATGGGCAGTGAAAAGGGACTGGAGACCCTTAGACAAATAGTGTTAGATAAAGGCTCGTCTTACCGGCTCGAGGCATTGGAGGCAATAAGTATAGCGGCGAACCGCAACGATACGGCCGGGATATCACGGAAATTGCTGCGCGACGATGATTTTGACATCCGACTGGCGGCGTACGAGCAGTTGCGAAAATTCTCTGATGCTGCCATAACACAAGAGCCCATCGGGCGGAATTTTTTTCTGGAACAAATAGCACAAACCGGACACGAGACGATTTTTGCCTCTCGGAGCGGTCAGCCCCACATTGTTTTATTCGGTGCGCCGTTGCGCTGCAGCAGCAATACTTTTGTGCAGTCCGACGACGGTAATATAACAATAAGCGCTGCGGCTGGTGAAGAATATGTCTCCATAATGCGCAAAGTCCCTACGCGGCCAGGCATAATAGCTCAGTTGAAAAGCTCCTTTGAGCTTGCCGATATTATTCGAACACTGTGCGAAGAGCCGCTTAAGAAAGGTGAAAAAGGGCGCGGAGGCCTGGGCGTTTCGTATGCCGATGTGATAGCTGTTTTGAAACAGATGTGCGACAAAGGTGCTGTAAAAGCAGAGTTTCGGGCCGGACCCCTACCCAAAATCGGCTAATTGTCAAGAGAAAACATACCCTCGGCCGATAACAGTATTGCGTATTAGTCTAAAAGTGCGCGAGCTTTGTAACAATAGTTATCGGATGTTAACAACAGGATAGGAAATGAGACTTGAAAAAATTATACTTAACGGATTCAAGAGCTTCGCCGACACAACAGAATTCGTTTTCGATTCACCTATAACGGCTATTGTGGGGCCGAACGGCTGCGGTAAAAGCAATGTCGTCGATGCGGTAAAGTGGGTACTCGGGGAACAAAGTGTCAAGAGCCTGCGAAGCGGACAGATGGCAGATGTAATATTTAGCGGAAGCAGCAGCAGAAAACCTCTGGGAGCGGCTGAAGTGAGCCTGTTTATATCGAACCTTGAGGGGGTCGGCACGCAACAACTGCCGATTGAAGCCGACGAGGTGCAGGTGTCACGAAAGATATATAAAAGCGGGGAGAGTGAGTATCGGATAAATAACAAAATCTGCCGGTTGAAGGATATCCGAGAATTATTTATGGACACCGGAGTAGGTACCAGAGCTTATTCGATTCTTGAACAAGGGCAGATAGAGCATTTGGTAAGTGCATCGAAAACAGACAGGAGGTTCATATTCGAAGAAGCGGCCGGTATAAGCAAATATAAAGCGCACAAAAAAGAGGCACTTCGCAAGCTGGAATACACGGAACAAAATCTGCTTCGGCTTGCAGATATTTTAGGCGAGGTTGCAAAGAGACTGCGAAGTGTGAAGCTGCAGGCGGGCAAAGCAAGAAACTATCTGCAATATACTCAAAGGCTCAAAGAGCTGCAGGTGAACTATTCGCTGGTTGAATATGCAAAGAACCGCACACAGATAGGCGAGAAAGAAACCGCCCTTGAGCAATTGGGTGAACAGTTTGAACGGCTGGCGGCGGAAGTGGCAAGACAAGATGCTCGAATAAGCAAATTAGGCGAAGAAATAATAGAAACGGAACATAAGCTAAACCAAACGGGAAATCAGCTTGTGTCCGTTCAGAGCAAAATCGAGCAGCGGTTCCAAAGAATTGAATTTCTGAAAGCGAGAATTTCGGAACTGCAACAAAGGAAGAGGTCGGCGGGAGAGAAAGTTGAAAAACTGCAGCAGCAGAAGAGCGTTTTTGAGGAAGATTCGGCCCAATATAAGACTGAGCTGGCAAGCTGTGAAAAGATGCTCGAAGAGAAAAGCCAGCTCGCTTCGCAAATACAAAAAGCTATCGAGGAAATAAACGCCGAATGTGGCTCGCTCGAGGCGGACCTGGAGGATGAGAAATCAGGGATTATCGATATAGTCAGAAGGACGGCGCAACTTCATAACGAAATCCAGAGCATTTCAGTTTATCGCAGCAATTTATCCAATCAGAAAGACCGTCTTGCCGGCCGGGCGGAAACCGCTCACGCGGAGCTTGAAAAACTGCTTACCGAAAAAGCGCAATATAATGCTCGCTTGAGCGATATCGAAAAAGTGCTGAGCGAACTGGAGGAGAGCTTAGAATCCAAACGCAAAGAAACGGACGAGCTCAACGCTGCTGCTGCAGCAGACAACAAGCGATTGGCACACAGTAAAGAGACGCTAAGCGCGCTGAGCAGTGAGCTGACGATATTGACGGATATGGAGAAAAGGTGCGAAGGGCTTAAAGCAGGCGTTACAAACATTTTGCAGAGCCGGTCTACTAACGACAAGAAATTAGATTACGTTGAGGGAGTCCTGGCGGAGATTATTGCGGCTGATGTCGAATATGCAAACGCCGTTGAAGCGGCTCTTGAGGGACAGACCGATGCTTTGGTAATCAACAGCACAAGCAGAATGTTAGCCGATACGGAAACAATTGAAAAACTTGACGGCAGAGTGAATTTTATATGCCTTGATAAGATAGAGCCGTTTGTGGACAAAAAGGATTTGTCGAAATTTCCTTTTGTGAAGGGCAGGCTTGTTGAATTCGTGAAGTTCGACAGCAAGTACGCACCATTAGTCTGGAAATTGCTTGGTAAAACTGTAGTTGCCGATTCGCTTGATTCAGCGGCCGAACTGGCCGGAACAGTGGGGGACGGGTATAAATTTGTTACTTTAAAGGGTGAATTCTTAGATGCTACCGGGATGATAAAACTTGGACCTCTCGGGAAGGCGACAGGTTTGATATCCCGCAAAAGCAGACTGCGGCAACTGCAGGAGACCATCGCCAATATTACGTCTGAAATTGCGGCGCTAGAGGACCAGATTGCGAAAAACAGCCGGGCAAGCGAGCATTTAACTAAATTGCGCAAAGACCTTCGAACGGCTACTTATGAAGCGAATACTGAAAAGATGCAGGTAAGCTCAAAGCTAACTGTTTACGAACAAAATATAAAGCGGCTCAGAGAAGAAGAGCCGTTGATAGCCGGTGAAATTGACCTGCTGGAAGAGCAGAAACTTGAGTCGGCACAGAAAGAATACGACTCGAAACAAAAATTGCAGGAATTAGAGGCGGTAAACAGCGAGCGGTCGGCGCACATAAAAGAGCTTGAGGCTAAATACGCTGAACAAAAACAACAACAGGAAACACTAACGAACAAACTGACCGATTTGAAGATTGCTCTGGGGCAGATTGCGGAGCAGAGCAAAGCGTTGAAGCAAATAATTGTGAGTCTGCAAAGCCAGATGCGAGAGAACCAGACGGCTACCGAGGCGGCGCAGGCGGAGATTCAAAGCAGCAGCGAGCAATTAACGGAAGCGGCGAGGGACATTCTTAACTGTGAGGCGGCGGTATCGGAGCTGTTTGTGGAGAAAGAAAAGAACCAGGAAGACAGTCGGCTTCTGCATAAAGAGATAGAGAAGCTGCTCGAAGAACGAAAACAAACAGAAGAACTTATCCGGCTGCGACGCACCGAGAAAAGCCAAACCGAGGAAAAAATTAACGAGCTTAAAATAGAATTGGGCCAATTAGAGGTGAGGCAGCAGGATCTCGTTGAAAGAGTGCAAAATGAGCTGCAAATTGATTTGTCCAAGGCCTATGAGAATTACAGGCAACAGGAGGTTGAATGGGAGAAGGTAAAAGAAGAAATAGCC
>Ga0209635_10004719_pt1 | contig 10721 bp, 10 predicted proteins | sample DeeMarSWOR230_32_FD_187463 | JGI IMG/M metagenome (GOLD analysis project Ga0209635, IMG submission 187463) | Marine sediment microbial communities from White Oak River estuary, North Carolina - WOR-2-30_32 (SPAdes) (version 2) | ecosystem: Environmental > Aquatic > Marine > Intertidal zone >...
CCGATCCTTGACGACCGGGGATGGCTGGCCAGCGTCCATGCCCAATCTCAGAGCCACGGTGACCGGATCAATACAGCCTGTGCCTGGTGTCACGCTCCTACAGCAGAGGGAGTTACCAAAGATAAGAATAAGGCTGCACCGATTCCCAAAGGAACCTGGCAAGGTGTATCCTGCTTCTCCTGCCACCCCGGTGCTGTAGAGAGGAACAAAAGGAAATCCCTTGTCAGCAGCTATACTCCGGGAACCGATCCCTCTGATTTGGAAAACTACATATTTCGAGACAGGAGCAACGGGAAAGAGATGAACGCCCATTGCGCCCACTGCCATAACGAATCCCATGATTTACTCGTTGAAGCCAAAAAGGAGATGCTGGCGGCAGGAAATCTCAGGTGCATAGACTGTCATATGGCAGTCTATGCCGTGACCGGCGGACATGTGGAACGCTACCATAACATGAAGGTGGAGATGAATCTCCCACACTCCTGCAGCGGGGGCACGGGAAGGACCATGGCCTGCCATGAAGGCAAGGAAAGAGGCTGGTTCGTTGAAAACATTTCCAGGATCAAGGGTTCCAGGAAAAAATGGTCTCTTCTTTAAGAATTCTATAACCCGGATATTTGATTTCCTTTAACCGGTGTGTCCACTAAAAAAGCCAGGTCCATTTCAGCAGCAGCAACGGCCTCATTTCTGAAGAATATCACCTTCCTCTTAATTAATTGATACGAAATATTTTCTCCAAAGCTCCTGCCTTAATTTTTTATAGCTCTTCAGGATTTTCATTCCACTCGATGATAAAGAATATATTTTTTTCCTTCTTCCACCTTTCTGATGAGAAATTCCTCCGAACTGAGCGTTCAAGTAGCCTTTTTCTACGAGTCTGCAAAGACTCGAATGAACAGAGGTTTTAGACTGTATTTTCTGCGTTAAAAGAGATAGAAAATCCTGGATTTTTGCCAAATAGGCTTTCTCATGAAGATTCAAAATGGCCAGCATTATAAATTCTTCTTTCAGCGTGATTTGAATCATAATGGAGTGCAGACAAATAACTGATACATAACTATTGAATTCGATTTCATTGGATGGGGTCTGACATTAGGGATCAATAATGGATGTTATTTTCACACATGGATTAAAAGATCATTTAAGTCAGGATAAAGGGTAATCAGTGAAGTTTGGAGAAAATTCAAATAAGCTACCGCCTGTTCTTTTGAAAACGCATCCGCTTTTTCCCTTAACATTAATCTTCATGTCTCCTTTTTATACTAATTTATAGAATCATATGTGAAAATAGAGAAAATGTTCTATTTTGCGAAATGGGACTAATTCCCAAAGAAAAATGAGAAAGAGATTCTTTACTAAACTGAGCACTGTAAATACCGGAGAAAAAAAGGGAGGTTTAAAAATACTTTTTCTTAAGCTGAAGATAGATCCTTTTCCAAATGATTCCTAATGGACTTGCTGACTACTTTGTCTTAGGATATTTAGTGTAGGGTATGAAAACCACAAAAAAGTAATCAAAACAGATGATTATTGATATCGGGATATTTCCACTCGCCTACTTTATAACCCTGACCCTCGGGGCTATCGGGATTATATCTATCGCTAATAACCTTCAGAGAAAGTATCGGCCAAAATATCTTTCGACCTATTTTTATTATCTTATTGCTATTCATGTGTACTGGTTTATTGTATTTATCATTCCCGATCTGCTTGTGCTCATCCTCAAGGATAATTCACTAAGTAGACCATCAACGATTTATTGGCTTTTCATTCTATTTTCTTATCCAATTGTGATGATTTCAATCTATCTCTTTGCTGCTTTTTTTCTGAATCTAATTTTTGAGAGGATTCCTAAAGGAGCTATTATTGCATTTATTTCAGCATATGTCCTGCTTGCTCTTTGGATGATTTATGCACTCCATCAATCTATTGGAGATGAAAGACAGTCAATATTAACTTTCATTTATATGATGGTACGGATCCTTTCTGGCCTTATTCGATTCGGTGTCATCGCTTTTGTCTTTGTCCTCACATTTCGCCCTGAGCATAAAAAGGAAATACCTTTCGTCAGGACAATCTGTCTTCTCTACTTTGTCGTTTTCGCCATCTATTATATTCTCCGGCCCGAAATTGATTATGCCGGGACTGACTTTGTTTTTTATTTCATTCCTTTCATGTATCTCCTGATCAACCTCCCTCCGCTCTTCTATTTGAAAGAATATTTGAGCAAACATTTCAAGCAATCGGTTTTTGGGCAAGCTGAGAATCTCAACTTCAAACACATATTTGATGAATACGGTCTTACAAATAGAGAGCAAGAAATATCTGCTTTAATGATAGAAGGGAGAGGCAACAAGGAGATTGCAGATGAACTTTATATTTCTATCAAAACAGTGAGAAATCATATCTATAATATCTTCCAAAAATTCAAAGTAAATAATAGAACAAAATTCTTCATTATGATGCGTAATCTCATTGACGATAAGTAACGAAAACCGGAAGAAAGATCCTCAAGCCAAGCCAAATAAATCAGGGGTGATGGAATCAGTTTAAGCTACCGCCGTCATGGCCAAGTCTGGAGAGGCTGAGCAATCTCCAGTCAGTATGTCCTCTCCTCTCTCTATTTAAATTACATCGATTCAATAATTTTAAAATGGAGAAAATGTTCCATTTTAAGAAATGGGACTAACGCCTAAAAGTCAATGAGTGTTAAAAAATGAGGGCTTATCTTTTTTTGAAACGCCTGGCTAAATTCAAAAGCTGCATGCGATTGCTGATCTTCAGCTTCTTATACACGCTGTAGATATGCTTCTGAACGGTACTTTCCGAAATATACAGCTCCTGAGCCATGCTTTGTATACTCTGTCCCTTGAGAAGGAGCTCCAACATATCCCTTTCTCTCTTCGTCAATGTATATCTGGCGGCAATCTGCCTGATATCAACCTCAACAGAAATTGCGAGTTTAGAAAGCTTTCTGAATCCCCTGGAAAAGACAAAGAGCAGAATGGCTGCAAATAAAACACATATGCCTATAAATACTGGCGTTTTCCAGAACGGCGGAATCACGATTACCTCCAAAGATGCACTCTCTTCGGTCCAAATGCCTTCACTGCTGGCACCTTTGACTCTGAAGTCGTATTTTCCAGGTTTAAGATTTTCGAGTACTAGAAAATTCTTATTGCCAAGGTAGGTCCATTCTTCATCACGTCCTGTGATTTTATACGCATATTGATTCAGTTCGGGCTCCTTACTCCCAACAACATTGAACTCTATGATAAAGAAACTATCCTTCCAAGTGATTTTCAGAACTTTAGGATACTCTACTACTTCTCTTACATCAGAATCAGACCGGATCTCTCTATAAGAACCCAGCATCTTCACTTGAGTTATTTCAATGCGCGGGGAAGCATTTTCGGATTCCTGTATACAGGAGAGGAGGCAGGGAATTAAGACCGGAGCAGCGATAAAAAATGCGATTCTAAGATATAAAGCTTTAAGCATTGGTCATTTTTCGCTATAAATTAAATACCGTCTTTTAATGCTCGATCGTGGATGTAAAAGTTTTTTTCCTTGTTCACTCCTATCCTGTTACTTTAAATATAACAGAATATGACAGGAAGCCACAAACCTAACATTCAAAAGGGAGAAATTTTATTTTTGTTGTGGGCAGCAGAAAAGGAATTTCTTATTAAGTTCAATATAAACCTGTACACCAAAAATCTCATCTTCAGGCATTACTCAAATCTCATTCTTGATTTTCAATAATGATATCGAAGCTGAGCGATAAACAGCAAATCTTCTTTGACCTTATAGACGAGACGGCGCTCCTCGTCTATTCTTCTTGACCAGTAACCGGAGAGAGCATACCTGAGCGGCTCAGGTTTTCCTTTATCTATTTATAAAGGATTAAAAGCCCGCTTTTATCAGTAAAAAGAAGTTTGGATCAGCGTTTCCAAATCAATCCTTCTTTATGGTGATGTTGGCGCTTGTTTTGAGACGGACTTGGGCCTTCCCTTCACCCAGCTCGATCCGGATATTCTTGTCATCCCCCTGGTCGAGGTAAACAGGAAAATCCGAGATGATCTTTCCGTACCGCGTAGAGGCCGAAATAACAGCGTCCGTGTTCCTCGGCAGATGGAGCAGGATCGGTTTATAGGTAGTGGTGAGCTCGACCTTTCCATCTTTGGGCAAATTCCTGACCTGAGTGACCTCGATTGGACTGCTGCTTCCCTCGACGACTATCGAACCAGATGTCCGCTTCAAAACAACATACTTGTAGGAATTGACGATATTCACATCCCCGGCAACGTCTTCGGCTGTCACACTGCAGGAGCCGCCATCGACACTCACCTTGCCACCGGCCTGTTTAACCTGGATAGGATTATAGGAGGAGCGAATGGTGACATCCTTGCCGATAACGCTGGCTGTTACCGGCGCTGAATGGGCACGGACTTCCAGACCACCCTCCACTCGTTCGACGATGATATTCTTGTACGAGGAAACGATGATCGCATTTCCCTTCACATCGCTGACTGAGACAGGACAGGACGGACCGTCAACATCCACTGAGCCTCCCACTTGGTCGACAACAATCTCCCTATATGAGCTGCGGATGGAGACATCTTTGCTGACGCCCAGGGCAGTTACAGGGCTGGAATGGCCGCGGTACCTTAAATATCCTCCCACATCGCTGACCTTAACCGGCTTGTAACTGCTTTCGATCTCAGCATCCTCTTCAACTACGTCAACGGTTATGGGGCAGCTTGAACCCTTTATATTCAGCTTTCCCTGAACTTCGCTCACCTTGATCTCTCGGTAGGAGGTGGTGATATCGCAATCGCCTTGGACATCCCGGCCCCGGACATCGCTGCTGTGAGAGCGAACCGTTAACGGGCCGCGAATCTGGTCGAAATCCACAGACTTATAGCTGTTCTGGACCTCGGCTTTCCCCCCGATGTTGCTCAAGACCACAGCCCCACTGCTGTTGCTGATCACGACCGGGCCGCTGAAACCGATGACCTCGACGAGAGCATAGCTGTTCTCCAGTTCCAGCTCCCCGCCACAATTCTGAATTTTCACCTCACCGGACCGGTTATCAACATGCATATTTCCCGTGATATCCCTGATTTTGATATCGCCGTAGGCGTTCTCGATGTGGAGAGACTGCTTGGATGGGACCTGGACATCTATTTTGGTCGACATCGAGAACCGTAATCTTCCGGTCCTGAATATTTTTCGGAGAATCCGGGCAAAATCACTCTGGTCCTTGTCCAGATCCTCATCTCTGGGGGACCGCAACTGCAACCGGAAGCCCTGACGGTACGGTTCGAGGACCAATCCTGTTCGGGCCAGGAATTCATCCAGGAATTCTTCATCGCTGTCCCCGACTTCGACCACTGCGCTGACAATGATCTCATTGCCGTCAGTTCCGGTAATTGTCAGGTCGCCGCGGGTCCTGTCGATGGTCAGAGTCTTCCCTGGAGCTGAAGCTATGCTTTCCGTGAAGGCCTTGGATTTGATGTTCCGGGAAAGGATCTTCTTGCTTGCTTGAAGATCCTGGAAAAAAAAGACTGTGACCAAAAGAATTAATGCTAAACTGAATAGTGTTTTTCTTTTCATGGTTTCTCCTTTGATGGCGGCAAACTATTTCTCGGCATGACGCCGTCTTTATTCATGTATTCCAAAATTCCTACTCCTGGATATTTTTCTGAGTTTTCCATATTTCAGTGAGCGTCTGCTTCTTGTCCTGGAGGGCGGCCAGCATATAGCGCCTGATGTGGGCGTTGGCCGGGTTCTCAGCCAGGGCTTCACTGCACTGCTCGATCTGGTCGTCGATGGTCTCCAGCTTGTCTCTGTAGAGCAGCATCAATTCCAGGTCCATGTTAGCCATCCTGGGCAGGACAAGCTGCTCCAGTTCCTCGATGGCTCTGACGTACTCATTTTCCTTCTTTTCTACCCTGGCCAGAGCGGAATCGGTCAGCAAGCCTGCCCTCTGAGTTCCAGGCTCAATGAGAAAATAAAGCCCGATGGCTACGAGCAGGAGAATCACGGCTGCGGCCGGCAACAACCGGAGCAGACGCCACCGGGGTCGCGCCACTTCGGAGCTCAGCTCTTTTTGCTGTTTTTCCTCGAGACTCTTGGCGATCCGATCCCATAGATGAGGCGACTCGACCGGTCTCTTCAAGGACCTGGACAGAGCCATCAACCGGGCATTCTGCTTCATCTGTTCCTGGCAGGAAGAGCACGTCTTTAGATGTCGTTGGAACTCGGTTTCGCCGAGTTTCCCCAGTTCGTATTTTTTTAATTTATCGCAGCTCATGGGCTCTCCTGGAATCGAACATTCGTCAGCGCAGCTCGAAGCTGCAGCTTGGCATGATAGATATTGGACTTCACTCCGCCGAGGCTGATGCCCAAGACCTCTGCAATTTCCTCTTGTTTGAGTTCCTCAACAGCGTAGAGAATGAAGCAGGCCCTCTGCCTCTCCGGGAGCGCCTGGATGGCCTCCTCCAACAGGACTTTTTCCTCATGGCTGGAGCGGACAGAGACCTTTTCCGTTTCAGCCAACCGGGTGCTTATCCGGTTCCTTCGCTTCTTTTTTCTGCCAAGGTCAAAACAGACGTTGATCAAAATCCGGAACAAGTAGGAGCTGAACTTCGCTCTGTAGTTATAGTTTTGAATCCCGTGGTAGAGTTTCAGGAATGTCATCTGGACCGCATCCTCTGCATCCTGCTGCTGGTCGAGCATTCGCAGGGCGGTGGACAAAAGAGGCTGTTTATAACGGTCATAGATCATTTTGTAAGCGCTCAAATCGGACTTCTGACATCTTTGAATGACTTCATTCTCATCCATCCAGTCGTTCTTCTGTTTTTTAATTGTTAGACCTCACTACCAGCCAAAAGGTTTAATCTCTTATATAAGCTCATGCTCATCTTAAACAAAACAAGATTTTTTAAAAAAAGCTCTCTTACAGATAGTTTAGATAAAATACACGGGAATGGAAGAAGCGACCTTTCAGTTTTAGCCTTCCATACGGTTTTCTTCACCCACTGCCCTTCGCTTATGTGCTGAGGTAGACGGTGAGAGAATGGCTTTAAAAATCTGAAGGGAGCGACGCCATTTCCGTGTATTTTAGTCATACAATTACCCATAAAAAATGGAAGAGAACTGGAAAAGAAACCTCATTATCATTTACGTTCAAGAGAGAGTGATAGTTCGCTACCTGGCCGTTTATCCGCTCAGGATTTTTCCTTTTGGAGGGCTTTGAGGATCCTTTCGGGCGTTATCGGAAGTTCTTTGACCCAGACGCCGGTGGCGTTGGCGATGGCGTGGGCTATCGCAGCCAGGACAGGCAGCGTCGCTCCCTCACCGACCTCCTTGGCCCCGTAAGGTCCTTCAGGTTCATAGGAGTCGACGATCCCGCTGAAAACCTCAGGGGAATCCTTGATGGTCAGCAGCAGGTAATCATGAAGGTTGGGGTTGAGTATATTCCCTTTTTGGTCATACCTCACGTCTTCCATCAGAGTCTCGCCCGCGCCCATGACGATCGCTCCCTCCACCTGGCCGTGCACAGCCTGGGGATTGATCGGCGTGCCGCAGTCATGATAGTCGGTGAACCTTTCCATTTTCACTTTGCCTGTCTCCAAATCCACGCGGCACTCGCAGACAGAGCTGGAAAAGGAATAGGCCGGGCTGGTTCCCACTGCCGCACCTTTGTAATCCCCCCCGAGGCCTTCCGGAGGTTTGTACCAGCCAGTGCCGACCAGCGGGCCCTGGTCGTTGAAATAACGGCGGGCCGCCTCTTCCCACTCCATGACTTTGGATTTATCCCTGGTGTTAAAGATCCTGTTGTCCCTGGCTTCAAGGTCTTGAGGGCTACAGTCCCAGATATTGGCCGTAGAGGCAAAAATCTTCTGAAGAACATCCTTGCTGGCCATGACCACAGCGTTTCCGCCCATCAGGGTGGTGCGGGAAGAATATGCTCCCAGGTCAAGAGGGCTGATGTCCGAGTCTTCGGTCCGGATGCGCACCCGGTCAAGGCCGATGCCCAGAGTCTCAGCGCAGATCTGGGACAGGACAGTAGACGAACCCTGCCCTATCTCTGCGGCCTGGATGAGAAGGATAGCCGCAGTTCCGTCTTCGCTAATCTTGACGATGGCGTTGGCGTGGGGAAAGACGGCCTTTTTGACAAATGTCTCCGGCTTTTTCTCTGAGTGACGCTGGACCTGCCCCCTGTAAATGGAGTACCCTGCTCCCGAGACAAAACCGCCGCAGCCGATCCCGATGCCTTGACCTGGGGGAAGCTTGCCGTATTTTTGTTCCCAGCCGGATTTCTTCCTGACCTCATGTAAAGTGGCTTTGAATTCGCAGCTGTGAACATCGAGGTCATTGCAGGTTCGGGTGTCCGGGTCCATGGCGTTGCGCAGCCGGATCTCGATAGGGTCGATGCCGAGGTCTTCGGCGATCATGCTCAACAGGCTCTCAAAAGCAAACCGGGGCTGGGGTGTGCCGTGCCCGCGCATGGCCCCGCAGGCAGGTTTGTTGGTCATGACCCTGAACCCTTCGTATCTGTAGTGGGGGATATGGTAGAGCGTGGGGATCATACTCCCCGCATAATAGGCAGTAACAACTCCGAAAGAGGTGTAGGCCCCGCCGTCGAGATAGATGCGGCTCTGGACCGCGGTGATGCTGCCGTCCTTTTTCACGCCGATCTTGAACTTCATGTGCTGTTTGTGCCTGCCGCGGCCGTACATAAACATCTCCTCCCGGCTGTAGACCATCTTAACGGGCCTTCCGGTCTTTTTCGAGGCGATGGCAGTGATCAAATCCAGGGGAGTCGTGGCCGCCTTTTGGCCGAATCCTCCCCCTACCGGCGGCCGCAGGATGCGGATCTTTCCCAAAGGAATATCCAGCACCCGGGCGACCATGTAGTGGACGTAGTGAGGAACCTGGGTGGAAGAATAGAGGGCCAGCGTCGACCCGTCGTTTTCCCAGAAAGCGATGGAGGCGTGAGGCTCGATCGGGCTCTGAATGACATGGTTTCCGACGAACTCCTCTTCCCGGATATGATCTGCTTCGGCAAACCCTTTCTCGATGTCACCAAAATGATGGTCGACCACGGTATTGATGTTATTCCTGTACCGGTCATGGAGCTGGGGAGCTCCTTCCTCGATGGCTTCCAGGGGATCAAACACAGCCGGGAGCTTCTCGTATTCGACCTTGATCAGTCCCAAAGCCTTCTCCGCAGTCTCCTCGTCCACGGCAATAACAGCCGCCACCTCATCGCCGACATGCCGCACCCGGTCCTTGGCCAGGACATGCTCGTCGTAACGGGCCGGAGAAACCCCGTAAGCGATATCCGGCACATCTTTTCCGGTGAGGACGAGCTTGACTCCTGGAAGCCTGGTGGCCCGGCTGGTATCGATCTTCATTATCCTGGCGTGGGGAAGGGGCGAATGGAGGATTTTTCCGTAGAGCATGTTCTCGAAATAATAATCGGCCGTGTATTTGGCCCGTCCGGTGACCTTGTCAGCCGCATCCACCCGGGAAAGGCTTCTTCCCACAGTGGCGAATTTATCCAGGTCATCCGCATGTGGAAGAGGTTCTTTTGATTTCCGGTACTTTTTCCAGTTCTTCACCGCCTCCAGGATGCTCTTGTACCCGGTGCAGCGGCAGAGGTTTCCGGAAAGAGCCTCCTTGATCTCTTCATCCGTCGGGTCAGGATTTCTCTTGAGCAGAGCCACAGCGCTGGTGACCATACCGGATGTACAGAAGCCGCACTGGATGGCGCCGTGGGCAATAAAAGACCGCTGCAGGGGATGAAGCTCTCCCTCCTGAGCTACGCCCTCGATAGTGGTGATCTCAGAGCCTTGGCAGGATGGCGCCAGGAGGAGACAGCTGTTCTGGGGCACACCGTCAACGAGTACTGTGCAGGCACCGCATACCCCGAGGTTGCATCCCTTTTTTGTCCCGGTCAGCCTCAACTTATCCCTGAGAACATCGAGAAGGGTTTCTCCATCTTTGACCGCCACAGAATGCTCCTCGCCGTTGACCTTGAGGGTGACGATGCGTTTGGATTCTTTTTCCTGCTTCATGGAGACTTCTTTTTTCCTTGGGATTTTCCCTGCGCCCGCTCCAGGGCCTGGTCAAGACTCCTGAGGGTCAGGACCCGTATCAACTCCTTCCTGAACCAGGCCGAGCCGCGGATATCCGAGATGGGCCTGCTTTCTTCCGCAGCAAAAGCTGCCGCTTCTTCGAATATGCTCCGAGAAGGCGTTTTCCCCTGAAGAAACCCAGCGGTTTTTTGGGCCAGCACAGGAGTAGGGGCGACCGCTCCGAGTACCACCGTGACCTTTTGCATTTTTTTGTTTTCCAGGGTCAGCCGCGAGGCAGCAGAGGCTACAGCCAGAGCATTGGCTTCCCGGAGGGTGAATTTCTTGTAGGAAATCCCGGTATTGGGCGGAGGCAATGGGATGCATACCGAAGTCAGAAGCTCCTCCTTCCGGCAGACCGTCTCTCTCGGTCCCGTGAAGAACTCCAAAAGAGGTATTTCACGGGCTGACTCAGAACAGCGGAGCTCTACTGTGGCATCTGCTGCAATCAAGGGGGGAGGAAGGTCAGCAGAGGGAACGGCACTGGAAATGTTGCCGCCGATCGTGGCCAGGGCGCGAATCTGGGCAGAGGCCATGGACTGGGCGGCTTCAGCCAGCGCCGGAAAATACTCC
>Ga0209635_10004720_pt1 | contig 10720 bp, 10 predicted proteins | sample DeeMarSWOR230_32_FD_187463 | JGI IMG/M metagenome (GOLD analysis project Ga0209635, IMG submission 187463) | Marine sediment microbial communities from White Oak River estuary, North Carolina - WOR-2-30_32 (SPAdes) (version 2) | ecosystem: Environmental > Aquatic > Marine > Intertidal zone >...
GTATGTAATTTTAACTTACAGTTATCAAATACTTTTAAAGACTCCGTTTCTTCAAAACGGAGATCTACATTAGCTGACAGGAAAGTCAGCTAATGTCTTTTGTCTCTTGTCAAATATCGAATAACTGAAAGGCTGTATGTCCTTCAGTGCTTTATCCTGCTCTGCAATGTACCGGATCACTTGTTCTTGAGAAACATGTCCAGCAGTTCCACAATAATATGAATCTGCCCACAATTCTTTCTCCCGATACTCCTTGAACTCTCTGAAAAGCATGCGAACTTGCCTTGAAACATTACCTTTAATCCTCTTGATAATATCTGCAGGTGCCCATTTTGGTGGTGCACTAAGAAACAGATGGATATGTTCAGGCATGACCTCCAATGCAAGGGGTGTCCAACCATATTTCTTACAAACTTGTATTGCTATGTTTCTTACTATGCGTGCAACTCGTTCTTGAAGTATTTTTGATCGTGTTTTGGGTATCCAGACAAAATGATAATTGATGTTGTATTTTGCATGTCGCGTTGTACGGACTTTTGCAAGCTCGTAGCATTCGAGCTTTCCAAAACGGAAATGTTGTTTCGAATTGATTTCTTGGTCTTTATACTTGATGATTATGTCTTCTACAGCCTTCCAGTTGGTGTTTGTTTTTTTCATATTTTGTTTCCTCCATACGCCAAGTTTTGGCGGCGCTATGAAGGAAAAGAACTTTTATGCAAGAGAGAACAATAGACTTTTAGCAACCTACGGTTGCGACCACAACGTGGGAAAAGTGTATGTTTTCTCTTGTGATATTCTTTTACTATCAAATTCACCAATATTTGGACTTAGATAGTCCACTCGATTCAATGTTTAGAGACCTCATTTTTTAAAATGGGGTCATTGAATCGAAACCATCATTTATGTTACAAAATTATAAAAAAGGAAAAAAAAGAAGAAATAAATAATTTTACTTCTTCTTCAAATATGGAAGGCCTGTTCTCTTGTTTACACCGACAGAGTAACCAGATGGTAACTCACAAGGCTTTCCACTCTTTGGTGTTCTCTTACTAAAGAAATATATCGTTTGCCTTCTTCCACCTTTTAAGGTAACATCTCGCGTATATAATGTCCATCCTTGATGTGTATATGCCATTAATATACCTCCTTATAGGGAATACATATCTTGTGATTTAAATCTTTCCTTATTTTCCTCCTTATAAATCTTTGCAATATTTTTCGTCAATAGACGTAATAATGTCCCCGCCTATTAGAAATAAAAATTTTAAAAATTTAGGCCAAAAATAGGTTTCGAGCGAGTAACAGAATATAAAAAGAGCCGGTAGTTGTCGCCCACAGTCCAGAATGTGTTTTTGGTTTTAAACACTTTCGAATTAATTAACCCAGAACAACATTTTTGTATACTTATCAAATAGAAGTTTGTGAAAACATGTCAAAAGGACAATTAATATTCATAGGTCTTGGTCTATTCGATGGAAAAGATGTTTCAATACGAGGATTAGACGAATTAAAAAATTGTGACAAAGTTTTTGCTGAATTCTACACTTCAAAGCTTACTGGTTTTGATAAAAATAGTTTTGAAAAACAAATTGGCAAAAGTATTGAGATTTTATCAAGAGAAGAAACCGAAAGAGGAAATAAGATTTTAGAATATGCCTCAAAAAACAAAGTTGCCTTTTTAACGTGTGGAGATCCCATGATTGCTACAACACACATTGATCTGAGATTACAAGCTATAAAAAGCGGTATTGAAACAAAAATAATTCATAGCAGCAGTATTGTTACTGCGGTTCCTGGACTACTTGGATTACAGAACTATAAATTTGGGAGAACAACCACACTTGCATTTCCAGAAAAAAAGTACTTCCCAACCAGTCCTTACGATATAATCAAAGAAAATAAGACAATGGGGCTACATACGCTGGTTCTTCTAGATATCCAGGCTGAAAGAGATGTATATATGACTGCAAATCAAGGCATGGCACTTCTCTTGCAAATGGGGGAAAAGCTCGAAAAAAATATCTTTGATGAAAACAGTATTATTTGTGTAGTTGCTAGAGCTGGTTCTCCAAATCCTGTAGTAGTTGCTAATACTTTCAAGGCTTTAATAGAACAAGATTTTGGCCCTCCACTACACACATTGGCAGTTCCTGGGACTCTTCACTTTATGGAAATTGAGGCACTGGAAGTTTGTGCAGGTTTACCTCCAGAACTTGGTAAAAAATTGCAAAAACTATAACTATAAGTTATAACTATTATGGTGGGGCTAGGATGCAACAAAAAGCTACTAACGTTGGACTTATCTATGGGGATGTCGGTTCGACTGAATTTAATTTTATAGTAGATGGTCATAATCTTAGGAAATTTGATTATGTCACGGCTCCGCATAAAGATGGATATATACTAGCTCAGGTTATGGATATTAAACGCTATTCAGATTTAAAATTTGAAGATGCAATTACTTTTAAAAGTACCCCTGAAATTCCATACATAAAAAGTGAAGTTTCAGCATATGCAGACGTTATTGGCTATAGGGATAAACGAGGCCATTTATTGGTTCCGCGTACTCCTTTTGAGGCGGGCAGTAGAATAACACTGGCAAATGAAGATCTTATTAGGCATGTCCTGGGCTTGCATTCTGATAAGCAAAATGGAGCTTTTGTTGGGCTATTAAAGGGCCATAATTTACCTGTTTTCCTAAATATTGATGCTCTTGTTCAGAAACATATTTGCATCCTCGCGAAGACCGGCGGGGGTAAAAGCTATGCCTGTGGAGTTCTAATAGAGGAGCTTTTAAAGAAAAAAGTACCAATGGTAATTATTGATACACATGGAGAATATCTGTCTCTTGGAAAACCGAACAAAGATAGGAAAGATCGAAAGAACATGGATAAGTTTAACGTTAAGCCTAAGGGATATGAAAGTCAAATAACAGCATATTCTCCACTTGGAACTGGAGGAAACATTAAACATTTAACATTAAATGGTTCGAATCTTGAAGCAAGGGAAATTATTGATCTTCTTCACGCAAAACTTTCTGGTCCCCAAATCGGTGTATTGTACCAATCAATTAAAGAAATGAAAGAATACAAGCAAACTTACACTATTCGGGATATTATCGAGGCGGTTAATCGAAGCAAAAGTAACGCAAAATGGAATGTGATTGCTTCTTTAGAATCGCTTGATTCAATACGAGTGTTCTCTGAATCGGGAACCTCTGCAGATGAGCTTGTGAAGAAAGGGAAATGCTCAATCATAAATATGAAAGGTGTTCCACCTGATATTCAGGATGTTGTTGTTGCACGATTAACCAAGGAATTATTCGATGCCCGTAAGGCAGGAAAAGTTCCAGCATTCCTATTAATAGTGGAAGAAGCACATAATTACTGCCCAGAACGAGGTTTTGGAACTGCTGTTTCATCCAATATTTTAAGAACTGTTGCATCTGAGGGAAGAAAGTTTGGCATGGGATTATGTATTGTGAGTCAGCGACCTGCAAAGGTTGACAAAAACATTATCTCACAGTGTAATACGAACATTATCCTAAAAGTAACAAATCCCAACGATTTGAAAGCCATTATTCAATCTGTTGAGGGTTTAACTAGTCAGACATACGATGAGATTCAACGTCTTCCTATTGGCGTTGCTTTGATTTCTGGTGCTTCTATTCAGATTCCAATCATGATGGAAGTACGTACAAGGGAGACTAACCATGGTGGCAAGTCTGTAACTGTCTTCAAAGATGGTCAGCCAACAGACTTTGTACCCAAGATACCTAAAATGCCAGCACCTCCATCTCCTCCTAAACAGGTTGCACCTGCACCTAAACCAGAACCAACAGTTACTGAGAAATCGCAAATGGTAAACCGAGTAGCTAAAAGATTAGGTTGGGTCACAACTGATGATCCAGATGAAACAATAAAGACGTTGACTAAAGAAGCTGAAAAGATGAAGGAAAATGTATACAAGTATCTTGATTCACTTGCACAACTTGGACGGAAGGTCTGCTTTGAACAAAATCCTGCATGTGCTCGTTGCCCTATGAATAGCGGATGCCAATATTGGCTATCAAAAGGCAAAAAGCAAGGATTTTTTAAGAGATAACATGAAAAAAATACTATTAGTTACAGTCTTTATCTTAATATTATTAATTTCCGCATTCTCGGGATGTCAAGATTTTCTTCCAGATTTATCAACAACATATGAGGCAGAGGCTACCAAGATACGATATGATATCACCTATGGTTATCGAATTAATATTACTGGATCTGGCACGTACCGAATTTTATATAGATGTGATCTGCCAGAAGTTGTTATTGGAACAATTGGCTATGATTTGTTGTACAATCAAGATTATCGCTATGAACCATTGGGCAATAATCAGTTTATCAGATGGAACATAAGTGGAAATGATAATAGAAATTTAGAAGTGGGCATAAGAGCGAGCATAGAGGCTGAGAGTTATCTTGTTCCTGATTTAAATGGTATAAATGCATCAACAATTGAAGAAATCAGGAATAACTATCCAGATATTTTTGAAAATTATACTCTCGCACAGTCAAATGAAACAACAGTTCTCATTGATCCTACACATCCCGCTATCAAGTCAGTTGTTTCTTCAGTACTTAATCAAGCGAAAACAAATAATTCGTTTGAACTAGCAAAATCATTTTTTACCTGGCTTAAGCGAAATACAGAGTATAAAGTACATGTTATAAAGGGAAATGTCCAACCTGCGTCCGAAACGTTCTACAAGAAAACAGGTGATTGTGATGATCTCTCATTTTTGTATATCTCCATATGCAGGGCAGCGGGCATTCCATCTCGATTTATTAGAGGCTACTTACTAAGTGAAGATAATGGACAGATTACTGCTACTGCTCATGCTTGGACTGAGGTTTTTGTGGGCGAAGCAATCGGCAATGAAGGATGGATTCCAGTTGAGTGCGCCTGTTGCACCCCTTCCATAGAGTCTGATATAAATCAAAACTTTGGATTGGAGAACGCATTTCATCTTCGATTATTTATTGATGAAGGTAATAATGAGTCTCTCATTACATCACTATCTGGAATTTTATATTCTTATAGCTTAGGTAGAAATATTGATATTCAATCATTCAATGAAATTGAAAACTACGCTGAGATAGAATCTAAGAACCTTAAGGTATCTGGCAATAATATCAGGTCTTATCAGTAGTTTTTATTATTTGGTAATTTATTTATGCTTGAAAATCTAGCTGAAATGGAGTGGTTTTTTGGTAGACGAAGTAACAGCTGAGGCATTTGCAAGTTACATGAAGAAATATCCTAATCTCTATGAATATTTAGCTCAGGTAGTTCAGAAACACTCTTCAGTTAAAAAATCTATAATCGTCGATTTAGGTGTAGGTCCAGGGTTGTTAGCTACGGAGATTCTCAAGAAGATGCCAAATGCAAGTTTAGTAGGAATAGATCAATCACTAACTATGCTTAAATTGGCAAAACAAAATGTTGGATTTGAAAATATTCAGTCAATTTCTGAAAGTATTCCTCTATTGAACAATTCTGTTGATATAATTGTAAGCAGATTTAGTCTTGCTTATTGGAAAAAGCCAAATGATAGTTTTGCAGAAATGCACAGAGTACTTAAACCTGATGGAAAAGTTGTGTTAGAGGCATTAAATCGTGATTATCCTAATTGGAGATTATTCTTCATCAAGTTACATATGAAATTGAATAGGGCAGAGGCAGAAGTTGTAAAATACCATATTGATGCCTTTAAAGACGCCTATACAATTGACCAAGTTAAACAGTTTTTTAATAATGCTAGATTTTCTATAGTTGAATCTATAAGCAATAAGAAGGATTGGAAATTTATTGTTGTTGCTAAGAAAAAATAAGGTTAAACACGTTGGTTTCCATCTAATCCTTAGTTCTCTAATTCCCTGGACCTAATCGAACAGCCAGGGCGGTACCAATGTAGAATGATTCATAGGATTCACTATCTAAATTTATTCTTAATCCTATAAAGCGCTTTGCTGCCTTTGTGGATTCATTAGGATCGGTATACCCATAGATCCATGCTTTAAAATATTCGTCTAAAATACCTTGGCTCAGCATTTTTCCATTGAAGTAGCCATCTATCTTTTGTATGCCTTTCAATCCAATTGTACGAACCCAACCATTGCTTTGTGAAAGCCAAATATTCACACCAAACATCAATGGTTGATGTGTAAGAGTCGCATCTACTAATCTTCCAAGATAACTTCCGAAATTTGCGATGAAGTTTAAAATGATTGATGAGATAATTGGAAAAAGACTGATTCGCAATAGGAGATAAAAGAATACAAAGAGTAATGTGAGAGGAATAGTACTCATTAGGATAGCAGCACTCAACCAAGTTTGAAAAAACGTATATGTTGTCCGCCCTGCAATCAGACAAAGAAAATTATCTATATCCTCAGATTTTTCCATAATCCAAGGATATCTCTTTTCAAGAAACTGTATCTCTCTTGAATTTTGATATCTACCTAAAACAAGATTCTGGGTTTTTTCAACACTTAATTCACCAAGCAATGCATACTTATCCAACTCCATTATCGCTTCATTGAATACCTCCACAGCCTCTTTTCTTGATTCCACAGCATCCAATTTGAGCTTGATTTCTTTAAACAGTCTATATACTGCCTCTGCATCAGACTTGCTGAGTTGTACTGTCTGCGGTTTCTGTCCTGGTAGTCCACATACCTCTGTGGTAATTTCAACCAGTTCACTCTCTTTGCTAATGTTGGCGTGGATTGAAGGAGCAAAAGCTAACCCAAGAAAGAGAATCACAATGCTTGTGGTGAGTAATTTTTTGTTCATTTTATCCTAAGTTACCCATTCCTCTCCAGAAGCAAAAGCAATAGCTGCAAATCCAATAAACTCTACATAAGGAAATAATATGGGCAACTGTCCAATGCTAAAGCCAACGAAACCTATTAGTAAGAGAAACATACGAGAGAATCCTATATCGCTCTCTGGAAGTAGTCCCGATTCAGTACGAAAGAAGCCAACCAACGCGAAAGATATACATGCCAAATCAAAGCTTGGAATATAGAGTGGTATAGCCCTAAGGTCAAATAGTTGCCATAAGAAAGATATTAACGAATTAATCCTGGCAGTGAGGAATGACAAACCAAAAAAGAGAGGTAATAAGAAGGACATACCTCCCACTGCTAAACAAAGTAAGTTAAGGACAGAAACTCGACCATTATCATTAGAGAATCCTGTTCGAGTACTGGTCATTTTCTCTAGTTTATCACTTGTTAGTCCCAGCCGTTGTGCTCTTTCTTCCATCTCTGCTCTCAGTTTCTCGGTGGTAATATCTTGGGGAATCAGCTCATAGTCCTTGTAAACCAACAGTCTTTCATCTAAATCCTTAGCTGTTTTAAGTCTCTCCCGCATCTCCTCAACCTGTGACCGAGGTAATTTTACTATCTTAGTTTCTTTTGTACCATCAGGTTTATGCTCGGTGACAATTAGTTTAACCAATTTGTTATCTGTAGAATTGGCAATTAGATGGGGAATATTCTTTTCAGTATCGGCATTAATACTCGGTGCAAAAGCCAAAACTAAAAGTAATGCAATAGTAAAAACTGCACTTACTCTGCGTAACCAGGTTTTTATTGATCTCAAGACTTTACCCATATGAAGAAAAATCCAACAACAGCACTAAGCTCCTGTGTCACAGGTTCAGCATTATCTGCAGAAACTGTTGCAGTCAGCTCGATATTTCCAAGATAAAAAGGATTTAAACCTCCCAATGGACACCAATCTTGTCCCTCGGGTTCTAAATCACCACCAGCAAACGCCCAATAATCCCTTAATTCTAGGCGTTCTCTTAATTTCTCAAATATTCCACCTGAAATCCAAACTTCAACAACAATATCAAGCGCCGTTTCATCCCCTGTATTTTCTATTTGAGCTCCGAAATTGGGCCAGTGAATGATCTTTTTATTTAGCCAGCCTCGAAGTTCAAAATTAAGTTCAGGACTAGAATCAGCTGCTACAGTCGATGAGAGAACTGGGATAACCATCAGCATACATACCAAAAATCCTACTATTTTCATTTTCATACCTTGTCCTCCCTCTGAATTCTCATAGGCAACATGATATATAAATCTTTGTAACATGTAATGTCAAGTAAGATCGGTAACATCGTATAATTTTTCTAACGTTCCTTTCATTCATCTTTTTAAGGTGGGATGATGGGATGGGGCAGACTACCGTAGAAACTCGAAAAGCTATGGTCAGAGCAGTAAAACTTGGTATGAAAAGACAAGATGTTGCCAAAGTATTTGATGTCAGTAGAAAAACAGTATGGAAATGGTGTAAACGGATTTGTAAAAAAGGCTGGCCAAATTATAGAGATCGTTCAAAAAGACCTCATACAACGTATTCTAAGGTGGATCCATATGTTGAGAATGCTATTATCATTTTACGGGACTCGTTTCAGTGGGGTACCCAACGGATTAAAGTATATCTGGAGCATCCTCCAGATTACATACGTTTTCTCTTGGAGAACGTGCTTGATATAGAATGGTCTCCTGTTAATCTCAGTAGAGAGACCATAAATACTGTCCTTAAAAAGCATAAGAGAAACGGTAGTCCTTATGGAGAAAAACGAGAGTGGAAGTATTTTAGAGCTGAGTATCCTGATCAACTCTGGCAGGTTGATATCAAAGGTCCGTTCACTATTGAAGGGAAACGGGTGCTGGCTCTTGTGATAATTGATGACAACACTCGTTATCTGATATCTTGTACTCTTCATATATCGATAACTGCAGATGACGTAGTGGAAATACTTAACGATCTGGTAAGTAGGGGTCATAAACCCTGTAAAATACTTGCAGATCTTGGACCCCAATTTCGAGATATATTTGAAGAAGGTTGTAAAAAATTGAAGATAGAAGTGGAGCATACACCAAAACATCACCCTCAAAGTAAGGGTAAAGTTGAACGTTGTATCCGAACGTTCAACGAAGAGTTTCTACGGTTAGGTTCAGTATTTGATGGAGTTGATGGGTTATTATCTGAGTTTGTACGTTGGTATAATTTTGATAGACCTCACATGGGTATTGGATGTGTACCTGCAGCGTTATATTGTGATAGTGAAAATGTTACCCATGTCACTTGACATTACATATCCAAATAGAATTTATATAAGAACTGATATTAGGGGTAAGCCGTTCAAACAATAATACTCGATTAGAGTGTAATATATAAAAATAAATTAGAATTGTGGCCCTTATTTGGGCCTGTAGCTCAGCTAGGTAGAGCATCTGGCTTTTAACCAGGTGGCCAAGGGTTCGAATCCCTTCAGGCCCGCCTATTCCTCAAAAAAGCTAGGAGGAATGTAACATAGCAGCCCCCTCAAAGAAACATTATGATATAATAGGACATGAGTTAGTTCCTGAACATATAATTTTATCTGATAAAGAACGAAAAGAAATATTTGAAAAATACAATATCAGACCAGAGCAATTACCAAAGATTCTTGATGATGATCCTGCGGTAATTGCCATAGGAGCAAAGCCTGGACAAATTGTGAAGGTTTTAAGAAAAAGTCGGACAGCTAAATATTCAACCGCTTACAGATTGGTAATAGAAAGTGAGAATAGATAGTGAGGGGTATTTTCGCAAGAGTCCACAATATATAAGATAACTATGGGTGTGTAGTAGTATGAGAGAACTTATTGATGCATTTTATATAGAAAGAAGTATAGTAAATCATCAGCTCGCTTCATATGATGATTTTTTAGATCACAGATTACAGAGGATAGTTGACAATACTGTAATTGGCCAAGAAGAAGAAGGAATGGAAAAAGGTTTCATATACCCAGAAATAGAAGGATATAAAATAAAATTTGGAAAGATAAAGATAGGATTACCTGAAGTAAAAGAAGCGGACGGTACTGAGAGACCTTTGTCTCCAATGGAAGCAAGGTTGCGAGACCTTACTTATGAAGCAAACGTTGAACTAGAATTTATACCTGTGAAAAATGAAGTTGAATATGAACCTGAAACAGTGAGAATTGGCGAATTACCCATAATGGTTAAGTCAAAAAGATGTAACATATCAAAAAAAGTATTGGAAGAAAGATTGGAACGTAGTTTATCATTCGAAGAATATAAACAAGAACTACAGCAAATGCAGGAGGATCCCTTAGACCCAGGTGGATATTTCATTAGTAACGGTACGGAAAGAGTGCTTATTACCGTTGAAGATCTTGCACCAAATCGAGTTCTTGTAGAAAGAGCTAGCAGATATGGTACTGACGTAGAAGTAGCTAAAGTATTTTCTCAGAGAGAGGGGTATCGTGCCTTAACAGTAGTAGAAAAAAGAAAAGATGGTATGCTTATGGTATCTCTCCCAACAACATATGGTCAGATACCGCTCATTATTCTGTTAAGAGCGCTAGGTATGGAGAATGACGAGGAAATAGTGGATGTGATATGTGTAGATCCAAAAATGGAACCTTTTGTTTTAGCAAATATTGAGGAATGTGCCAGAGAGTATGGGATAACAACTAAAGAAGAAGCTGCCGCATATCTAGGGAAAAAATTTGCAGGGGGACAGGCTAAGGAATATCGTATTAAAAGAGTCGAAACGATAATGGACAGGCATCTTCTCGCTCATCTTGGTAACTCTCCAGATGATCGATTAACCAAGGCAATCTTTATGGCTCGTATGGGGATG
>Ga0209635_10004721_pt1 | contig 10719 bp, 12 predicted proteins | sample DeeMarSWOR230_32_FD_187463 | JGI IMG/M metagenome (GOLD analysis project Ga0209635, IMG submission 187463) | Marine sediment microbial communities from White Oak River estuary, North Carolina - WOR-2-30_32 (SPAdes) (version 2) | ecosystem: Environmental > Aquatic > Marine > Intertidal zone >...
AAAGAACCGAGTATCAGGCGTGTTACCCGAAGTCTCCAACATGCTTGGCGACGTCTGTGGGACAATGGACAGCCTCATCATTGACGCGGGTCAGGTCACTTCTTCGACCTATCACACTGTAACCAGTGGAGACGCGGAGAAGATACTTGCTGAAGCCACTGCTGTGGCAGAACAGAATGTGAAAGACACATTTCCCACTCTCCCCTCAAGCCTCTCAGAGACCGGATTCAAACTATCCGAATGAGCAAATAACGAATAAGGAGAAGTAAAAAAGAATGAGTCGAATAAAGACCCTCTCTTCTCTTGCCCTGATTGGGTTTGTGTTGGGGATTGTTGGAAACGCTCTCCTTGAATATGCTAAAACAGTGAACTTCCATTATGATACATCATTCTTAGCTTCGGTTATAGATGCAGGCAAAAACACAGTTACATCCCCCTGGTTCCTATCAGGATTAGCAGGTTCAATTCTAATAGTGACTATTGCTATCGCTATCGCCTACATATCACCAAGAAACAGAACCTAACAGTAAATGAACATTCATCCCCCTTTTGAAATGAGAGTAGTATGAAAAAGCCACGAATATGAGAAATGGGATTAGCTAATAATGAGGTAATACGGGAGTGAGACTTGAACGCAAGTACTGCAGATGACATCACCTGAAAACATTTCCTTTTTCATAATAATAGGAGAATGGGGTGTTTCTGCCTCTTTTCAACTCAAACGCAATTTAAAAGGTGAGCAATTTCATGGGTTTCAAACAAATGTTAATGCAAAAGATCTGTCCTCACAGTGAGGTTTCTGTTCAAAAAGTAACTGAAAACGATGAGACATTGATTATCTTATCAAAGTGTCTGATTTGTGGTAAGGAGATGAATCAGTACTCAATCGATAAGGCAGGAGGCATGGTCACAGAAATTCAACAGTATTGATGAACATGGTTTATTCGTAGCAATGTCACTGGCTGCCTTTGGAGTAAAGGCTAGCTAGCACTCCATTTTTTTTAAATTTACCCTTATAAGAGGAAGTTTAAATGGTTCTTAAAGAAAATATTAGAGAATGAGGGTGATTTTTTTTTGGTCGAGGTAATTTGGCATGGACATGCCTGTTTCGAGTTGAGGGGGAAAGAGGCTATCGTGGTTTTTGACCCCTTTGAAGGGCTGGGTATACCCGAACCAGAGGCAAATGCAGAGCTTGTATTATGTTCTCACAGTCATAGGGACCACAACAATTCTAGTCCGGTCCTGAAAGAGGGAGGAACCGTCTTGGAGGGATTTGTAGGTTCAAGAGAAGTTACAGGTGTTTCAGTAAAAGGCATAGGTACTTTTCATGATGATGTCGGCGGTAAAAAACGCGGGAACAACAGTATATATGTGGTTCAGCTTGACGATATCAAGTTCTGTCATTTAGGCGATCTTGGTCATGACCTGAAAAGCGAACACATAGTGGAAATTGGGGAGGTAGATGTGCTTTTAACACCGGTAGGGGGGGGACCAACGATAGGTCCTGATCTGGCATCATCTATTGGTGAGAGATTGGAACCAAGAGTCATTGTGCCGATGCATTACAACGCGGGTATTCCAGGGCAGAGTGAATGGATGAACTCAAGGCTTCATAAGGTGGATGACTTTTTAGCTAGATGCGAAGGAAACGTGGAGAGATTAGACGGTCGATCTTTCAAAATTACGAAGGGAGACCTATCTAAAGACCGGAAGATAATAGTTCTTACGTTTGCTTAAACATCTCTTGGTAATTATCTAGTTAATGTTTAGTTATTATAGTCATATCTTCTAAAAAAAATAAGGAAAAATTAACGATATTTTACTGAAATAAGCTTGTTTGATGGTTTTTGGCAGTGGGGGAGCTCTGAAACAGATTTTACTCTAGTAAGTTCAGTTTATACATGTACGCTGGCTTCTTATTCTCCCCAAACCTTCTTGAACACACGCATATAGTTTCCGCCGAGAACCTTGAGGATGTCGTTCTCCGAGTAGCCTCTATATACCAATCCCATAGTGAGCCTGGGGAAATGCTCGATACTATTGAAGTCTAACCTTATGCCAACCTGCTCCCTTGGCTGTCCTCCGGAGTAGATCCTCCGTGCTTCATCCGGTGACAGTCCTCTCATTATATTAGGTCGACCGTCTGGACGCCACATAAGTTCTCCGATTTCCACAGGATCTTCCTCGAAGTCGGTTCCGAAACCGACATGGTCAACACCCACTAGGTTGACAACCCAGTCGATGCAGTCCAGCAAATCCTCGAAAGTGGTTGGAATACCGTACCCCCTAGCAATACACGTTCTGAAAGCAGTGAGAGAAGTAACGCCTCCAGTCTCAGCGACAGCCTTGATCTGGGAATCATACTTATTCCTGAAGTGGTCATAACGGTCTCGTGGACCAGTATGTGTGAACACAACAGGATCCTTAGAAGCCTCAATAGCATCATTTGTAGTGTTGATTCCACAGTGAGAAAGGTCAACAAGAATACCTAGTCTGTTCATCTCCTCGACGACAGCGTGACCAAACATGCTAAGACCTGGATCAACCTTCTCCACACACCCAGCGCCAAGAAGGTTATTCTCGTTGTAGGTTAACTGAACGATCCTTATTCCAAGTTTGTGATACACTTCGAGAAGGTAAAGCTTGTTCTCTATGTAGTCTGCGTTTTGAGGCCCGAAGATGATTGCTACCTTTCCTTCCTTTTTTGCTGTTTCAATGTCTCGAGCAGTGGTTGCTAAGAGGGCTCTGTTCTTGTACGTATTTAACCACATGTATTGTTGTGCTATCCGTTCCATGGATATGCGAAAATCATCCCAAGGATAGAGCATTGTAACATTAGCAGCTGTCACACTTCCTTTTTTTGCTCTCTTAAAGAAGCTGTCGTCTCTAAGTTTGGGAACTAAAGACGAATCTAATACTATGGCCTTTTCATGGATCTCCAAGGCTTTGTCTTTCTCGTTCTTACTGAGTTTCGTCCATTCACTCATTGATAAAACACTTCTTTCTATAATGGTTCGATTGTATTCAACGTAAACTACTGCTATAGTAAATATCTCTTTCTCAGATAGGTTTTCAACCAAACAAAATATGCATAGATAAGTTAGCTTGCTTTAGGAGTTTTTACGAGTAATAATAACCAATTGTTGCAATCAGACTAAAAGTGCAAAGGCTAAAACCTAATTCCTTGATAACCATTTTTTATTTAGCTAGATAACTACTAGCTAGTGTAAGCTATTTCTTTTAAAATCAACTTGATGAATTTCTATGCGTAACTTCTTTAGTTACTTTTGGAGGTTTTAGGAGTGCGATGAAGATGACTGTCCCAATCATATTCAAGAGAAAACTAGCTTGAAACGGCGAATTAGGCGACACGCTATCATACAGAAAACCACCTGCCCAAGACCCAGGAGTGCTCACCAAGCTAACAATGGTGCCCATAAGACCCATAATTCTTCCTCTACTCTAGACAGGTGTTAAATCCGCAACCAGAGCCGTCCAAACCGGACCGCCACGGACACGCATGTAAGTTCCGCCCAATCCTGATGCGAATCCGCCTAAAATCCTGACGACACCCATCTGCCAGAATCCACCTGCGTATGTGATGCCCAGAGTCGATAATGAGGCTAAGCTCCTAGACAATATGATGCTCATCTTTTTACCTATACGATCAGCTATAATACCTCCTGGTAAGGTAACGAGCATCGCAATTATGCTTACAACTGTACCTATCAATCCGTACTCGGTCTTGGTTAAGCCAATAATCTCAACGGCGTAAATCACCGTGAAAGAGAAAGTCACCCTTGCAGCAAAAGCACTTAAACCCGCCACCACGGTCATAATCCAAACGTTACGTGGCATTGACCCCATCTCCTTTAACACTCTTATTCTCGTTGAAGCAGATTTACTTCTCTTCTCTCTTACAGTTGACAAGTTGAGCGTCTCAGAAATATACCTCCACCGCAGTATGGTTGAAAAGAAGGCAACCACAACAGAGGCAACCATCACTATTCGCACTCCATCATAGACGCCATAGTAATCCATTAATATTCCACCAAGTAGACTCGTGAACAACCTTGGAATTCGGGTGACCATACTGATCGCTGCAAATCCTGAACTCCTCTTATCATTCGGCAATGATTCCGCTATTAACGCATTTCGAGCGGGTCTACTCATAACTCCAGTAGCCGCAATTACCAATGCAGGTCCTAGGTGCACCCAGTTACTTGAGGCTAAGTAGATCAAGGGTGGAACTACGCTAAGAACTGAGCTGAGAACTATGACCTTTTGCCTACCAAATCTGTCTGCGAGGACGCCACCGGGATACTGGAATAGTAGCTGTGAAAATGTCCCTACCATTAGTAACATACCTAGGAGTGCCTTTGTTGCTCCTAGTTCGAGAATAAAGAGGCTTTGATATGGCCACCACAGCCAGGATATAAATGTTGTAAAAGCCTCAGTTGCCATTATTACCGCTATGTTCTTGTTGGAGAAGGTCTCACGGATAACACTTAGAGAGGACATCTTTTTTCACTTGTCTAGCGAGTTACTTTCTTCTTTGAGTAAGAGATATGATGGCTACTATCAAGAACCCTATCCCTGCGAGAAGTTCGTTTCCTGTTATCCACCAAACCACTGCTGCTACAATAAAAGCTGGAAGAAAAGCGAGAAGTATACCCGCTACCCAGATGATTAAAGCTCCAATAATGATGAGAATGATTAATCCCACTATTGAATATGGAACAATAAATGACACTAGATTCATGTCTATTATTCACCTGATAGACAACCTGACTATGAATGATAATTTAAGTGTAATTCAATAATAGCTAGCTGACTACTTGATTATCATGTGTAATAACAAATTCAATAAACCATAGTTTGAAGATATTACTCATTAATCTCGACTTTTAAGGTCCCAGCCAGTCTCTTGTGACTTTCTTTGCTCATCCATTCAGTCTTGAGGTATTCGAATATCTCTGCATCCGTCATTCCAATGTTTCTTGCCTCTTCAACAGCATATCGATAAGCCTCTATTTCGGTAGCTCTCTCTATGTACTTGTATCTTCTATCGAAAAGGCTCCGTCCTTCCCTGAATTGTTTCACATGAGCAAGTTCGTGTATAACATCAAGATAGATGTCCCTTAGATCTCCATTTTTAAGGTAATCTGCACTGATTATTATGGTTCCGTCCATGTCGTTGACTCCCATGTAACCTATTCGGGACACAAATTCAACTCGGAGATCGTTGAGTATGTCTACAGTTTCACAGCCAAAGATTCTGATTACTGTTTCAACCTTATCGAATCCAATAAAAAAATCAACGAACCGGTGAGTTTTAGCCTTAACATTGATCCCTATCTTGTTTAATAAGTATCGAATTACGTAGAGAACAATGGATGTTTGACCTTCAACTTCACGTTTTATTTCCACTTTTCCTATCTGATCGAAAAAGTCGCTTCACCTCAAGTTCAACTTCTTTTTTAATAATCCCCTTTTTTTAATAACAATTTAACTTACTAGTTATTTTGAAAAAGGGAGAGGTTTTAGGGTAATGAAACCTGGAGAATGTGGGTTAAAATCAAGCTAGCTAGCTAAATAAAATATATTTTACAGATAAAAAAATTGGTAGGCGTTTTTAACTTAGAGCAGTTTCTCAATTTTTCTAATGGCTTCATCTGCCCAATTAGGGTCCTTCAACAGTTTTCTACCTATCGCCACCAAGTCTACCTTTTTCTCTCGTATCGCTTTGTCTGCGTATTCTGGATCGGTTATTCCCCCTACACCAATTATGGGTACATTAACAACCTCTTTGATTTGTTGAGCTTGAGGGATGAAGTATCCCTGAGTGCCTTGAAATTGTGCGGGGCGACTACCACATAACCCTCCTGACACGTCTATGATATCTACTCCAATCTCTTCAAGCTTGACAGCAAACTGTTCAGAATCTTTGATCTGAGTTCCTGCAGGATCCAAGTCGTCAGAGCCTAAGCGGTAGAGGAGAAGACGTTTACCAACTGCTTTCTTTACCTTGTTAATGACCTCTAAAGGGAATCTGATTCTATTCTCAAGAGGTCCACCATACTCATCAGTGCGATTATTAGTTAATGGAGAATAGAACTGATTTAATAGGAAACCATGGGCGCCGTGGACTTCAACGCCGTCGAAGCCAGCCTTTACTGCTCGTAATGCAGCAGATGCGTAAGCTCCAGCTAATCCCTCCAATTCTTCCACACGAAGTTCTCGGGCTTTTTCAGTCGCTGAAGGGGCGACGGGTTGGAATCCAGTTATTTCCTTGTTTGCTACCCTTCCACCATGATTAATCTGGAGGATAATAGGTGTACTCTCTGCATGAACTTTACTCGTCAGTTTCTCAAGTCCATTTATTAATTTATCATCGTGGATGTCAAGCGTTTTATTACCTAATTTTCCATCCACGGATATAAAGCCGTGTTCTACGATTAGTAAACCAAGAGCTTTAGAACGCTGAACGTAATAGTCAATGAGCTTATCGGTCACAGCTCCCTCAATTGTTGCTAAACCTGTCACCATAGGGGGCAAGACAAGCCTGTTTCTTAACACTACTCCCTTTACTTCCAAAGGATCTAAAAGACCAACCATTTCAAATCACTCAATTTACTTTAAGTGATAATGTCTTTAAAGGATATACTATCGATGCTTCCTGTTAAAACTAATTCATACTTTTTTTTTACGTTAAATCCATTTTTACTGGTAAACTTGTGCTGAATTCCAAATCCACACACCAGAGATTGTAAAAATATTATTCTTTTCAAATCCTTTTGGATCAAGTTTCTGCGCAAAAACCATCAAACCCGCCACTATTTTCCTCATCGAAGTATGATCTTCATTCTTCGCTTGGTGGTCCAAAAAAAGGGTTTAAACATTATAGACGCCCTTTAACTAGTTTGATAGCTTGGTGGGACGATGAAAGTATACATAGTATGTGATTTGGAAGGTGTCGCTGGCGTTGTTGACTTTAAGAAACAGTGCATGGAGGATGGCGCGTATTATCAGCAGGCAATCAACATGGCGACGAGAGAGTTGAACGCCCTCATCGAAGGTGCGTTTGAAGGGGGAGCTACCGAGATATTTGCGTGGCCAGGTCACGGAGCGTTCCCTGGTGGGATTAACGTGGAATTAATACATCCTGAGTGTCACTTGGTTATGCATGCGGGAGATGCAGGGCCAGTAGGATACGATGAGTCATTTGATGCAATGATGCTCCATGGCTTACATGGAATGGCTGGTTCAGGGGGTGTGCTTTCACACAGTTTCTATCCGATTCCTAAGAATATTTGGGTGAATACCCTGAAGATCGGCGAAATCGCCTTGAACATGGCTGGTTTCGGTGATAAGGGCATTCCAACGGTGTTGGTGACAGGGGATATGACTACCATTGAAGAAGCGAAAACATTAGTTCCTGGGATTGAGGGAGCTATAGTGAAATGGGCTCTAGATGAAAAAGAGAAACTGGGAGCCCTAAGTGTGCGAAAGGCTATCTCTTTGAGTCCGGGAAAGGCGCAGTCAACTATCAAGGAAGCTGCACGGAAAGCGATGGGGAAAATTGGTTTGGTGAAGCCATTTGTAATTTCGACCCCGTTTACTTTAAGGGTTGAATATATAGCTGCCAAATATGCTGAAAGTAAAATGAAGTCTCCTGGTGTAACCAGAGAGGATGATGTGACGATTACCAAAAGATGCCATACCTTAGACGACATAGTGTTTTAGGAACAGAGTAGCTAGCTTTAAAGAAACAATATAATTATCTTGTTTATCCTATGAATAGATGGAGGGAATGATTGTCTTATGGCTGCGAGTATTGCTGAGAAGATTCAGACTGCCGACTGGAAGAGTGAAAAACATGTTCCCGTCATAGAATGTGTGGATGACGCAAAGGCTGGTGAATTGGTGAACGTTAAGTTAACAATTGGGAAGGAGATTGCTCATCCAAACACAACTGAGCATCACATCCGATGGGTAAAGGCTTACTTTGTACCTGATGATGGAAAATTCGCATTCGACTTAGGCACCTTCACGTTTAATGCGCATGGTGAGAGCACTAGTGGACCAAATAATGGACCTATATACACACATCACGATGTGATCTTTGCATTTAAGACAGACGTATCGGGATCAATTAACGCTGTGTCATATTGCAACATACATGGACTATGGGAATCTTCTAAGAAAATAGGGATGACTTGATAAACTCTCTTAATTTATCTCAAACACCCTTTTTTTATTCTAACAAGAAATTGTTTGGTCTTTAGCTAGCTAGCTAATTAAGGTTAATCTTCTTTTATTTTCAATCCTTTTTCCGAGTCTTTGTTATCCAAGTCCAAATACTCAAACCAAACACGGGTAATAATATGATTGACAGCCATTGTCCTATTGGATTCAAGGGACGATGAGTAATCTTTCCGCGTACAGTGAATCGAATGCTACAATCCACTATTTGGTCGTTGGGATTTTGAACCTCAATCATGTATTGACCAGGCTTTACAGTCTTAAGGTTGAAATGTGCATTTGAAACATTGTACCTAGACCAAACAACATTGTCATCCTGGTCGTAGATTCGAAAATTGAAGGTGTTGCTTGAGACTCTAGAGCTTTCATATGCTATTAATCCATTTACAGAACCATCTAAAGTGTCTTCCTCGAAAATTATTATGTCATAATTCCAACTATTTTGACCTTCAATCGATATTTCCGTGTAAAAATTTTCCCTGTTTTCATAATATGATGATGTTGGTGAAAGGAACATACACCAGAGCCCACTCAGTAGAATGATTGAAGCAAATGTCAAAGCGATTGTCCCACTGGTCCTAATATTCATCGCTACCCGTCTACCAATCGAGAGGGCTCCCCGCTGCCCAATTAAAAATCCGACCCCAAGCAATACCCCAATCCCAATGAATGAGATACATATTACAATCAATGATAAGAACGAAAACCCATACTGGATGGGAGATATCGCTTCTAATATACTCATTCTGCATCCATTTCTATACCATCTGTAAAATAGATAATACTACGTTTTAGTACAAACTGTTCTAGCAAAAGAACAATTACAAGTAATATCCACTAGTTAGCTAGATCTAGGTGAAGTAAAATGAAGTCAAGAACAATTTGGATAATTCTGGCTTTCGTAGCAGCATTATGTGTAGTCTCTTTGATTATCTCTCTTAACAGAGAAGATGAAATAAGAAAGCCACCTACAGAATTACCTAAAGGAATTTTGGTTAGTGAAATTCCGGAAAACACAGACATTATCTTTGTTTCAATGAGATATGTTCTGAACGACTTGGATTGCTTGGATGAGAACTACAATATAAAAGACAATTTCCTCAATGACCCGGAATGCAACAAGAAGATCTACAACGCTGAATCAAATGTGCTTTCCGCCCCAAGACAATTGTATGCATTAGACACGGAAACCGGCGAAGTCATACAATTAACGAACATTGACTGTGATTTTTCAAGTTCAAAACCAATAGATTCAACAACGATAATGGCAATAGGCGCATGCTCTGATACGGATAACGACGGAGTTGTCAGCACTAACGATGAGATAAATATTTTCCTGATAAAATTAGCAGAAAAAGAAGTAGAATGCTTAACCTGTGAACTAAACCTAACTTCAATTAACAATCCCGATTATTCCAGCGTTAATAAAAAAATCCTGTTCTCAGCTCAGAATAAGGGAGTGTTTCACAACTACCTGTTCACACTCAACCTAGATGGAAAACTCGAACAAATAACTGACGCGCAAGACTACATGGATTTTGACTCTTCATGGTCCGAAGATGGAACAAAAATCGTGTTCAGCAGATTACCGATACACGATTATCCATATGTTATTCCCTCGCAGATATGGCTAATGGATGCAGACGGACCCAATCAAATACAAATTACGGATGGTGGATCAAACCCAGACAATGAAGAACCCCACGGACCTTACCCGATTGGAATCGACGCTGATCCTGACCTAAGCCCTGACAACAAAAAGATCGTCTTCTCAAGACTGAAAACGGGCAAGGAAAACGAGCCATTCGGAGTTTATGAACTAATCACTTTGGATGTTGAAACCGGCGAGGAAACCATTTTAGATTCAAGCTTCGCAAACATGATACCTGAATGGAAATCTCAAGGAATAGTGTTCATCAGGCAGATAGGTTCATCAGTTAGCGTAATGGATAGAAAACAGAGCATATATGTCTATAAAGACGACGTATTTACGGGTCTGGAACCAGAACCATACGATATTTTCCCAATCGGATCCAATGGAGTTAGCTGGATGGACTTCTAAAAAAGAGGAATAATGGATAGTGGTTGTTGTGTTTCATTTCGTACTGTTTGATTTTTTCTAGCTAGTCATGGGCTTCCTTGTATCCAAGCTTCCCAAGCAGGTCTTGCTGTCCCGTCACTTCTTCTTAACCCCATGCTGTTGAAAGGCTCTATTATGTCTTGATTGTCATACAGAAAACTCCAAATGACCATTTCCTTATCAAGCTCCATAGTCAGTTCAAAGAATATCTGAACGAATTCAGCCTGTTCCTGATCGCTGCTTTCCCAACCCATTGGAGATGCTGCGCTATGCCACCCAATTTCTGTGAACGCAATCGGTTTCGTCGAATAATTTTCAATCTCCGCATAATGGTCTTCAGGAATGTCTGAAGGATCTCTGTAATACAAACCAGG
>Ga0209635_10004722_pt1 | contig 10718 bp, 11 predicted proteins | sample DeeMarSWOR230_32_FD_187463 | JGI IMG/M metagenome (GOLD analysis project Ga0209635, IMG submission 187463) | Marine sediment microbial communities from White Oak River estuary, North Carolina - WOR-2-30_32 (SPAdes) (version 2) | ecosystem: Environmental > Aquatic > Marine > Intertidal zone >...
GATCATTCATTTACGAAATAGCCAAAAAGACTGGGTTGGCCAAGAACACAGTATCCAAATATCTGGAAGAAATGTACGAGAAAACAGTGATAACTGGTCCTCGATTAGAAATGAAATCCACCCATACATACAAGGAGTATGGATCAGTATGCATATTTTCTGATGGTGGATAACCCCTTTACTGTGTACAGTACACATGGATGCATATTTTCTGATGGTGGATAACCCCTTTACTGTGTACAGTACCTTCTACAACATCTCCTCCTACTACCCCGCCTTCTACAACATCTCCTCCTACTACCCCTCCACCACTGATATACCATATTTCTGTTTCTATCCGTTGTGATTCTGGTCTATCTGACGATGAGATCATAACAATACTTAGTCAGTACATGACATTAAAACTACCATGCGCGTACGTGTTTGGCTGTCCCGAAGTTGGAATGATCTGTGAAGGATATGCAACAGAAGAGAATCTGAGACAAATCTTGAAACTTGATTTTGTCAGCAACGTTGAGATTATTTGAACCTTCAAGAATTCTAATGTAGAATGGGAGTGATATTATGAAAGCAATTGCCCTGAGTGTGAGTGCACGGAAGCGTAAAGATCAGAGAGCACTACATCTGGATGCAGTCAAGAAAATTAAATACTCTACTATTCAAGAGAGAATAATAAGAGAAACACCAAGTAAATAGAAAACTTCACTACTCTACACCCAAAAGCTTATAAACCCATGGAAAAGTCACCAATGAGAACAGTACTGCTGATCTGTTCAGAAGGGAATACCATGGCAGTCATTGAAGCGGTGAATCTCTCAAAGTACTATGAACCGCCCCGTGAAGGAGTGTTCGGATGGAATCAGATTCTCAAAGACATCAGAGGACCCCAGCAGACATTATTGGCATTAAAGAATGTGGACCTCAAAATTGAAAGAGGGGAATTATTTGGGTTGTTAGGCCCTAATGGGGCTGGAAAAACCACGTTCTGTAAGATCATGAATGCCTTGGTTATCCCCACAGAAGGCCACCTGTACATTAATGGATTGGACTCAATCAAGGATCACCACACCATAGCTGCCCATATGGTCACTGTATTTGCAGGAGACATCGATATCTGGAATATTTTCACCAGGAGACTGACAGTTGAGAAGAATTTAACGTTTATGGCCAAACTCTGGCATGTACCTGATGAGAAGATCCAGGAAAGGATTGACTACACCATTGAGGTAATGCAATTAGAAGATAAACGAAAAGACTGGTACCAGAAACTGTCTGCAGGCCTAAAACAGCGGGTGTACTTGGGATTGGCATTGGTGGTCCAGCCTTCCATTGTGGTGTTGGATGAACCCACCATCCATTTGGATGTCCCATCAAAACGGGTCATTCACACCATCATCCAGGAAGAACTTTGTAAAAAGCTTGGATGTACTGCACTCTTGGCCACCCACAACATGGAGGAAGCTGAAAAGCTCTGTGATCGAGTAGCTATTCTCAACAAAGGGGAGGTGAAGGTGGTGGACAACCCTGAAAACATCAAAGGCTTTTTCAAGGTTCTGGATGTCTTAGAAGTGAAGTTACAGGGAGCTGGTCCTGTTCTCTTTGAAAAATTAGATAAAATCCCCGGTATTAAGAAAGCACAACTAATAAAAGCGCCTGTACCAGTCTTGAGACTCTATTTTGATGAAAAAGAAAAATACATAGCAGAAATTATTGACTGTTTAATAAAAAACGCAAAAATAGTAGATTTGCGATTGAAAGAACCCACTTTTGAAGACGTCTTTGTATCTGTGGTGGAGGGAACCCATGAAAGGTCTCATTGAAAATATCAAAGTCATGGGTGCGTTCTTGAAGTTGAACAGAGATCTGTTTTTCAGCTGGAGAGCAGAGAGTGTCATGCAAATATTGCAGATTTCGATAAATGTGACCCTTTTAGGTATTTTTGCTCGGCTGGTCACCCTGGATGCCAATATTGAGCAGTATGGTACTGCCACCTTTTTGGATTTTTTTCTCATCGGCCAGGTAGTGAATATTATGGTAGGGCTCCCCTCAGGAAGTGTTTCCGGCATTCTGGCAGGAAGGAGCTTTCCCGGGTTGTTTGTGACACCTTCCCGCCTGGGATTCATCTTTCTAGGGGTAAACACCTGGATTGTGGCCTGGAGGCTTTTAACAGGTTTTGTCTTTATTGCCGCGGCAATCCTCTTCTTTGACATGACCTTCCATGTGAATATGGGTGTAGTAGTAGTGTTTGCCTTTTCCATATTACTGATGATTGCATTGGATCTGTTTGCTGCAGGGTTTATCGTGTTCACCAAAAGCAGACAGGACCCTATTAACTGGTTTTTGAGAATGTCTGCCACCTTAGTCAGTGGAACTTACTTTCCACCAGAGAACTTACCGTCGTGGCTGTACCCCATCTCCAGAATACACCCCCAAACATATATTCTGAAGCTGGCCAGGTTGACTATTGGGGGAGGAAAAACGCTCTCAGAGGTGTGGCCAAGTCTGGTTAGTCTGATTATCACCAGTATTATCATGTTTTTTGTGGGGTATGCAATGTTTCAGTATGGGTTCCGGAGAGCGAGACTTGCAGGGACACTGGGACATATGTGAAAAAAAGGGTCTGCCTTCTTCATTTGGAAGTTGGAAACCGATTGGTTTCCCGATACAGTTACAGAATACACCTGCTGGAACCCAGGTGTTTCAAGTAACGGGGAAAGATGAACTGAATTCAAAAGGTGAAGAAATAAAAAAATTCTGAAAAAGAAAAAAAGAAGAGAATTAACAGCACAGACCATGACCAGGCTCCCAGCACCAGAAGTGAATAATACAGCAGCCGATTATGAACCCTCCTTCTGGGCATCCAGCTGGCTCAATGCCACCGGCGACAGCTTTTGGTTGCACTTCAACGGCACATGATCCCTCTACGACTTCTAGTTCCATACAGACACCTCCTTCATTATTGGAATTTTTTTAGCACCCCACCTCGGTGCTTGCAGTGTCCCTTTTTGATGTCGAGGTTCATCCGTCAATCTTATTTCTCTCCACTACTTCTGTGGAGTGAACTCATCTCAGACACCACTTTATTGTCATCAATTTGACATATATAAATCTTTCGTTATAGACATAAATATCGGATTTCTTGAAGGAAAATTTCCTAGAAATTCTTTTGTTATCCTTTTATATCTATATGTTTGTATTCATAAGTATTAAGATGGATTCATTTATTCTTTTCTTCTTTGTGACGTGGAAACCAAAACCAAAAGAACAACATTAATCACAGTAATGGGTTTATTGCTTCACTGTTCAATGGATTGCACTTCACTGAAAAAATCAAACATTAGGTGTTTTTACTCCTTCATCCACTCCAAAATGTGTGGGATGCTTGAACCGTAAAAACAGCTCAATTCGTTTATCAAAGAGGGTTTTTCTCTGACCGCAATCAGGAGCGTGGTAGGTGTGGTGCTGGGTCTTGGCAGCAGTAGGGCAGCCTCCTGCGCACAGAGGCAGATATTTACACTGGTTGCACTTTTCTATTCTTGTAGCATCTCTACTCAGCAACTCATAGAAAAGAGGAGTTTTTGCAGAAATTACCCCATCTTTTAATACTGCAACCCTTTCATCAGGATTTCCTACCATGGATAGACATTTGTAGACGTTTCCTTCAGGGTCTACAGCATAAACACTATCTTTGATACCGCTGCAGTATGGAGTCTGTGTGGGTTTCGCAGTGGCCCGGAAGCCTTTTTTCCACACCTTTTCCCACACATCCATGAGCAGTGGTGCATCTGCATCACCTTCATTACACAAGGGAGAGTAGGGAGCACACACACCATTTGAAACTCCTTTGGACAAGAAAAGGCGAATATGGATAGCCCCTCCTTCAGTTATTCCCTTGTTCTTGAGGTATTCCACAAATTCTGGTACACAGTGGCAATTCTCTCTGGTAACCGGCACATTAATGATAGCATGGATATTGTTTTTCTTCAAAAGCAGTACACTATTCACAATATCCTCAAAGGTTCCCCTTCCCTTTTCATCATTCTTGTTTTTGTATACCCGCTTCTTATTGTGGTACTCAGCAGGTCCTTCCAGTGACACCTGCACAGAGGTTATACATTGGAAGAACTGGTCAATGATTGTATCAGTAAATAATGTCCCGTTGGTGATAATAGTATTGTAAAACATGATATTTTCGTCTTTTGCCCACTCAGAAAGTTCTTTTGATATTTTATAAGTAATTTCAGGTTCAAGCAGCGGTTCACCCCCTAGAATGTAGAGCCAGAGGTAATTACTTTTCTTTTCTCTTGTTTCTCTCTTTATTGCCTCAATGGTGTTTTTAACTACATCCTCATTCATGGTATTCTCCCGTGGTGGGCACCCAGGACATTTCAGGTTGCATTTGTATGTAGGTATGACAAAGAATTCAGTCTTATCGGAAGCAAATCGGAGGCTCTTTTTCTTGTATTCGAGCATTTTCAATTCATCTGCATCATCTTCCCTAATCACTTCCAACTGCTTCAAAGAGGTTATATGTTCCTGTGGCAAAGCAGAAAAGTCTTCAGATTCCAAAATAGCTTTGAGTTCTTCATCTATGATAGCTATAGTATTACTGAAGCTGTTGTAAAGCGCGTACTTTCCCTGGTGATTGGTGGGGATTATAAACAGGTACTGTGTCAGCTTCATTAGATAACCTCCGAAAATTTTTCAGGGTATTGATGCCTCAGGTGGGACTTGATTGCGGTAATTTTCAGCTGTTTCAAAAAGCCGCAGTAAGAACCCAGATAATTGTGAGTCTCTTCCCAGATAGATATGGGGCACCCCCCGCTGCATATGGGGAGGTATTGACACTCACTGCATCCTTCAAGATGGGCCGGGCTGCGGGTCAACAGGGTGTAGTAGGATGGAGCTAGAATTAATCCCCCTCCTTTTTGTAAGGTACCGATTGAATGGTGTTTGCGCCCTGCAGACATGGGGCACAAATACACATCTCCAAAGGGATCTACTGAGTAGCGACCTCTCTTTAAATGGTCACAGGGGATAATGTTAAACGTGAGCATACCATGTTCTGAGCCTGCCTCCACACTCATGTGGGGGCCCCAACCCATTTCCTGGGCCTTTTTCCACACTTCTGGGAATTTATTTAATCCTTTTTCCTTCTTCTTGATGTATTCTTTATCGAGAGATAATGATAGACATGCATCTGGAGGTTCTAACTGTTTGAAATAGATATGGAGGTTTTCTCTCCCCTTTAGTCCTCTTTGTTCCAGATCATCCAGAACTTGCAGTCCTTTGTAGGTTTCATCTTCCACATTCACATGTATTCTCAAAGTGAGATGTTTGGGCATATCTTTGACTACTTCAACTGCACGCATAACATCATTGTAAGAGCCTTTCCCTGATCTGTACACTCGCATTGTGTTGTGGATATCTTCAGGTCCATCCAGTGTGATGTGGACTGATGCAATGTAGGGCAGTACTAACTGAGCAGTTTCCTCATTCAACAGAGTCCCATTGGTGGTTAAGGTTCCGTAATACACTATATTGTTGCTGTGGGCCCATTCTTTGACAGCAGATGCAATCTGATAGCAGATTTCAGGATACAGGAGGGGTTCTCCTCCGTACAGTCCCAGAATTACCACCTTACTCCCGTTTTCTACAGTAGTCCTTTTTATGAAATCGATGGTGTTCTGAACAGTAACACTGTCCATGAATGTGGAAAGCTTTTCTGTACCCTCATAGCAGTATGGACACCGTAGATTACAATCGTACGTGGGAAAAATCACAAAAGAGGAATCTTCTGCAGTGTATTTAGTCATATTGTGCCGGAACTCATAGATTTGTTTCTCATCCAGGTGAGAGGGAACCACCGCTCCCATCTGCAGAAGGGATTCCTTTATACCAGGTTCAAGCGTATTGACATCGCCTTTTTCCAATACCTCTTTTAACTCAATATCAATAGACAATATGGCTCGTGTCAGTGTATTAAAGAGCGCATGCTTCTCCTTTCCCTTTACTTTGTAATACACATTGTATCGTGAACTCTTTATTTTCTCTTGATTGTTTTCTATCTTTTTTTCTGGCATTATATCACCTTTTCAAACCGATCCGGGTATTTTCTCTTCAAGTACATTAAGATCCGTTTTTCAGCAAAATCTTTCATAGAACCACAACTATTGGTGTGAAAAGTTCCCGATTGTTCATACGCACGCATGGCACATCCTCCGCCACACAAGGGGAGGTACACACAGGTGCGACATTCTTCAAACTGGAGCGGATTTCGAGCCAGCATTTCATAGTACATGGAGCCGAATTGTCCTTCTCCCTCTGTGAGTGTTCCTGCTCTGTACTCTTTTTGCCCTGCCCGGAAAAAACATAAATAAATATCACCGTAAGGGTCTATGACGTATCGCGCCTTTTTCTCATTGTTGCAGGCTACAAATTTCTGTTTTTGTAGTATATCAGGCATTTCAAGGTGTTCCATCCATTTTAGCTCCTTTATGACCTCTCGTACTGCAGGTGACATCTCAAGGGCTCGTTCTTCATCATCATGGCAGAGTTTGTTATTGCTGAACAGTTCACACAGCCCAAAACTCGAGGTCTGGGCATAATAAAAGGTTACTCCTCTTTTCTCACGGAATCCTCTTTCAGTCAAATCGGTAAGGACATCCCGGAGGTCATCTTCATTGCGTATATTAATTCGCAGGGCAGTGTGAATCCCTCTTTTAGTTACTCTCTCCATTGCGCTCATGATGTCTTGATAGGTGCCGCTGCCATCTTTGTATATCCTGATGGTGTCGTGGTTTTTCTGCGGACCATCCACAGTCAATTCCACGTAGGTGAGATAGGGGGCAAGCGCATCCAGAACATCCTCAGTGAGTAAGGTGCCGTTGGTCTGCAGCACCACAGCAACCTGCATACCCAATTGTTGTGCCCAGGAGGATACTTCCTCACAAATTCTGGTGCATGCTGCCACGTTCAAGAGGGGCTCTCCTCCATACAGTTTGATGAGAATGGTTCTGGTATTGTCTTCTGCAGCCATTTTCTTGATAAAGGAGATGGTATTGACCACGGTTTTCTCATCCATTGTTCTGGCAGATAATTCAGAAGTGCGTTCATAGCAGTATTTGCATGCGAGGTTACAGGCAAGTGTAGGAAATATGACAAAGATTGAGTATGGCGATGAGTACTTTTCTTTGCAGTATCTGAAAGATAACACTTTTTTCTCGTCAAGCCCATCATCTACAAGTATTTTCATTGTTTTCAGTACATCAAGGTGCTCCTCAGTGAGATCATCAAATTTGTTATTCTCAAGTAGTTCTTTGAGCTCAAAATCTGCCACCAAGATAGAGTCCTGGAGCGTGTTATACAGGATGTACTTGTTAGAATCTTTGGTGGGTATGAACAGGTTGTACTTTGAACTCTTCACGTCATCACTTCCTGGCAGGGCGCTGGTGAGCTCCACCCATCTTTTCAGGGTAGTACCGGGTAAGGTATGATAAAACTCTTTGGGATGTGATCTGCTTCACTGCACCACAGAACGAGGTAGTGTAGCTCCCATTTTTCTCCTTTGCATGGACTGCACACCCGCCTCCACACACCGGGAGGTATGCACAGTGTGTGCACTCTGCAAAGTCAAGGGGATTTCGGGTGAGAATATCGTAGAAACTGTGTATCCAGGTAGCTTTACCATTTTCCCCAATACGTCCTACTTTGTACTCCTTTTCTCCTGCTTTAGAGGGGCATAAGTAAATATCTCCAAAAGAATCGATAATGTAGCGTCTCCTTTTGGTCTGGTCACAGATGACTGGTGCTTTATCCATTCTGATGTCGTCAGGATACCGTACTCCCTCTGTATTCTCCCAGTCCATGGAGTGCAACATGGATTCAATGTATCGGGCAGAGGTAACTGCTGTTTCCTTGTCAGCAATATACTCTTTTACATTCAACTGGAGATCACACTTATCCTGCTGCACCACTAACCCAAAATCAAGCTCAAAATTGGTGCATTTGGAAAATCCTCTCTCTCTAAGGTCTGCAAGCAAAGATTTCGTCGTTGTGTAGTCTCCATCGTGGATATTAATCCGCAGGCATGTCCTGATAGATGTTTCACCTAAGAGGCTAAGCGTTTCCATAATATCTGCGTAGGTTCCTGTACCATCTGAATAAAACCTGATACTATTATGCAGCGCTTCAGGCCCATCCAAGGTGATGTGGACTGCAGCTATGTGTGGAGACAACTTTTCAAAAAGTTCCCCTCGAAAGAGGGTACCATTTGTGGTTAATGTGCCGAAATATTCTATTCCGTGCTGATCAGCGAATTGATGGAGTCCTGCAAGGAACGTCTCCGTCGCACGAGGATGCACTAATGGTTCACCTCCGAAGACCTTTACCAGCAGGGCGCGGGACTTATCCTCAATGATTCGCTTTTTTAGAAACTCCATGGTATTTTTCAAGACCTGTTCAGTCATGGAACTCTTTGACATATCCTGCCACTGTTGGTAGCAGTAGTGACAGGAAAGGTTACACGCATAGGTAGGAAATACAGTCACACTGGTGTAACTGGGTGCATACACCTCTTTGGTGTGTAAGTAGTTGTAGACTGCAGTTTCATCTATGTCATCGTCCACAGCAATTCCGTGGGTTGTCAATTGCTTCTTGACAGTATCGTCCAGCTTTTCAAGCTGATTCTTTTCAAGCGCAGATCTCATCTCCTCGTCTACAAAAAGGAGAGATCCTGTCAACGTATTGTAGACAACGAATTTATCCTGGGTGGGTATATATACATTGTACTTGGAGCTTTTCATGATACCGCCTCTAGGGGAGAAATAGAAATACTCACAGAGACCTTGGCCTGACGTCCAGAAACAATAATGGATGCAGCCAGATTTGAACTTTGCTCGCACGGATCATGACCGCCTTCAGCACAGTCTTTTCCGGATGGTTCTACGATCTCCAGGTTCATGTATGCACATCCTTCGTTTTTGGAATCTTACAGACAGTGCACCTCACAGTACTCCACACAGTCTCAGCGACAAATATTCTGATAGTTTTGCCAATTGATTCCTGTTTTTCTCAGTTTCAGGTCACTGAACCTGTAATCACGCCTCGGACACTGCTCAGTGATAGAGAAATTTCTCATTCCCCTTATTTAAACCTTTCTGTATGTACATTTCTGTACTTCTTAAAGTACCTGAAAGTAAAATAAAACCTGGATAGAGATGCGAGAGATTGCAGGGTGAGAGAAAATACGTAAAGTCTTAAATGCGTGATGCACCATCTCAGTGATGACACTAGAAATTGAAGTCAAAGCTTACACTGACGATTTGAATAAAACAGAAAAGACTCTCACAGAAATGGGCGCTCACTTTGTTGAAGAACTACATGAAATTGATACCTACTTCAATCACCCCAGCAGGGATTTTGCAGAAACTGATGAAGCCCTGCGCATCAGAGTTTCCAACAATCATTGCTTTCTCACCTACAAGGGGGAGAAAATAGATCTTTACAGTATAACCCGTGACGAGATCGAGACAAAAATTGAAAATGCTGATGCTGCACAGCAACTTCTGGCCAAATTGGGGTTCATTCCGGTGGCGAAGGTGAAGAAAATGAGACGAGTATACCGGCTAGAAAAGTTCACCATATGCGTAGATGACGTATCAAAGGTAGGTACCTTTGTGGAAGTGGAAATAACGGGGGAATCACTGGAGGATCTGCGGAATGGGGCCTTGGTCATCCTGAAAACTCTTGGGTTGACCAGGTACGAGCGGAAATCCTATCTGGAACTTCTGCTGGAAAAGATTGATTATGACAATACACAAAGCGCCGGAGAATAGGTTTTTATCTAAGATGCATATATTGAAGGGAAAATCACGGGAATAGAACCCTCTTAGTATAGAAGGTTATGCGAGGCCGTGTCCATAGAATACGCAACTTCATACGAGATTCTGAATCCGAAAAGTATTTATGGTCAAAGGAGAATTACATAATGGTGATGAAAATGAAAGCATGCCCTTCCAGCAAAACCGAAAATCATGAGGAAACACCCAGACCACATGGTTGCAGAGGAGGGGATCCCGTTGGCCCTGGTGGCCCTCAGTCCTCTTCGTGAGGAATACCTCTTTCTTTGTTTAAGTAGTAGTCATAAGGAATTGTTCTTCTGATTAGCGTATCTGACAGTAGATAAGTCTGGCTGTGAGAATCAAGATCATCCAAGATATCTAGAATAGATTTTTCTTGTCGATGAAAATAATGAAGCCACAGACCATACTTCGTTTTTGAGATGTAACACATGGCTGCTATGATATTGAATTGATTGAAAGCTTTCAAAATCCTGTATATCTCTCTGTGTTCGATAATACTGATAAGAGAGTTGTAGTTTATTCTCCCAAAAAAAAGGGGGTTGATGGGGAAAATCACATTGCTTTTTATAAGAGTTTCTAACCTCTCTTTGATAAGATCGCTAGAAACTCTCGTCAAATCACCGATTTCTTCTTTGATGGTGGTTGTAAGATTATCTACAGTGAGTTCAGGCCATAGTTGAGCATATCTGCAGATAAATATATGAATGAGATCGACATCTTTGATATGAGTGCCTCTTGGAAGAAAAGGATTTTCATTGGAAACACTGTTACATCTGCCAAAAAACTCTTCATAGAGATTTTCTTTGAAGAAAGGAATAGTAAATCGTGGGAAAGAGTAGTACCAACTGGAGATAG
>Ga0209635_10004723_pt1 | contig 10717 bp, 12 predicted proteins | sample DeeMarSWOR230_32_FD_187463 | JGI IMG/M metagenome (GOLD analysis project Ga0209635, IMG submission 187463) | Marine sediment microbial communities from White Oak River estuary, North Carolina - WOR-2-30_32 (SPAdes) (version 2) | ecosystem: Environmental > Aquatic > Marine > Intertidal zone >...
CCCCTCTCGAGACAAAGTTACAAGGCATAGAGAAAGATCTTCTTAAGGCGGAGAGCACTGTGTCCATTCTGTCTAGGGCATCGTTTCTCTGGGAAGAAGGTGAAACTCCTGTCATTGCTATTAAGGCTAAAGACTTGAATAACGATCTTGAAGGCTTCATCACTTTGACTAATCTTCGGTTCGTTTTCGAGTCTGAAAAGGAAGTCGCGTTGAAGAAGCGGTTTTTTATTGTCACTGAGAAGAAAGTCGTACGAGAAGTCGTCGTTCAAAAACCGATTGGAATGGTCACACGACTAGCTCAAGGGAAAGTGGGCTTTTTCAGAGGTGCTGGGTTGTTTGTTGAATTTGTTTCAGAAAGCGGAATTCCTGAGATGAAGTTCGACACAACTGGTCAAGACGCAGAGTGGATGACGGAAAGCTACAATTATATTATCTCAGGTCGCGTAGAAGGAGAACTAACAGCCCTAGTTCCAGAGGTTATAGAAGATCAAGAAGAGCCTCAACTCATAGTCTGTCCTGTTTGTGGTGCCCCGTATCGTGAGAAGATTTATCTAGGGCAGACTTCAGTCAACTGCAAATACTGTGACGCTGTAGTCTCTATCTAGCTAGTTTAACAAAGTGCGCGCGCTTGATTTGTTGATCTAATCTTGAAATTAAGTCATTATGTCTAATAATGTGTTCATCCAGTTTAAGAATGTGCTCGTCAAGTTTACTCATGTGATTATCAAAACTGGTCATGTGGTCATCGAATCTTTTCATATGTTCATTTAAAGCCAATAACGATGTATTAGATTGTTCCAAGTATTTTTCAGTGTCAAGAAGATGTTCATCTATTCTTTTATCGATCTTTGTGTGGTTATTTAGAGCAAAAAGTTCTATGGCTATAATGCCTAGAACTATAAATTCTAAAGCTTTTATTATATACAATAAACTTAACTTCGAGTGTAAATTTCTAGTCCGTCTACCTCTTCAAGACTGTAAAAAAAATGTTATGGTATAAACTCTGTAACTATCTAGCGAAAGGAATCAATCTTTCACAAATTCGTTTCATATGAGCAATTTTTTACTGGTAAATATGTACCCTCAATTAGTTAGAAGATGTTAAAAAAAAAGGGGAAATCGATTTTACTTCGATATTTTCTTAATTTCCTCTTCTACTTCTCCATAACCTTCATCGTAATATTTTTGTTCATTAGGAGCAAGATGATGAAGAAGTCGTAAAAATTCTCCCGCATGAACCCTCTCCTCATCTGCAATATCCTTTAAGACCTCTATTGCGATTTCGTTGTCTATGGATTCTGCAAGCTGCATATACAATTGGATAGCTTCATACTCCGCTGCAACCATGAATCTTATTGCGCGAACAAGTTCAGCTTCTGATAGTTTACGATCTTTTGCCAAGCCTGAAAATGGATTACCAAACTCTGGCATATATCATCTCATAGAAAAAAGGCACCACGTCATAAATACTTTAACAAAAGAAGGAAAGTGACCTCAATTATGAAAACCATTTTTAATGGTTAAAATAAGTAAAAAACCCTTCTCAGTGATTCCTTATTCAATAAGATAGAAATGAAAAAGAAATCGATCTTTATGATTTTTAGTTTTACAAGGGGGGGAAATCTTAAGAAAATATTATTGCGCGGAATCCCAAGGAAATATTAAACAGCCTTCAAATTTAGTTCCAACAAAGTCTGGTTTGTAAGACGCGTCTTGTCTTAAACCCACAACAGCTGATTTTACTTCTTTCGCCTCGCTCTCGAAGATTCTTTTTATCACCTTTTTTATTGTATCACCTGTTCTAGCGAAGTCATCAACAACAAGAACATTTTTTCCAGTAAGTGGTCCAACATTATCAAACAAAACACGTGGTTCCTTACCAAGACGATGTGGTGGTTTTCCTTCACTGTACAAGCTCATTATAATAGTGTAAAATTCCGACGTTCCCAATTTTTTTACTAGTATAGACGCGGGAATTAAACCACTCCTACCAATACCGACAACAACATCCGGATCAAATTTTTCACTTACATCTTTGGCAATAACCATTACTATATTACCTAATTGGCTCCAACTTAATTTTGTAATTTTAATATCCGTTTCTGTCTTTTTTTCAGATGACAAGTATAAGACACCTTAACTGTACAATCAACATCTACCTTACACTTAACACCATATTTCTGTTTTGTTCAGAATACCCTTTCTCCAAATCTATTTTTAAAAACTATTTGTGTGATATCCCTTCTCTTTGGTTTAGAAAGTTCCTTCTCATTCGAGAACCCTAGAGGCAAAATAGTGACAACACTATGATCTTTGGGTATATCAATTAAAGAATTTAAAAAACCGGTTTCACCCGGCGTATATGTCAATGAACTTAACCCTTTCTCTTCAGCAGTAAGTATCACATATGCGATTGATATCCAAGTCGACTCAAGCCAATATGGCATAGTTGTTAATGCAGCAACAACTATTAAAAATGGGGCTTCTGTTAAAAATCGTTTTTCCGGAGTTATTTTACTGTCTTCCAACCACTTTTTCAGCCACTCAGGTGCTTCTCTATGAAACTTTTGATCAGCTTTCTCTGCGGCTTCTCTAATACTTCTCTTTACGGTCTCATCATCAATTATTATGAATCTCCAAGGTTAAGTGTTCGCGCCTGAGGGCGCATATGTTCCTGCCTTAATCACCTCAATGATATCAGAAATGTGGACAGGATCACTCCTGTATATTCGAGTGCTTCTTCTTTTCATTGCTAAATTTTTCATCATGTCCAGATCTTCCATTTTTTCCAAATTTTTTCCGGCATAGTTTAAAGGAAGTTCGTAATTCATTAGATGATTGTAGAGGAAAAAAGTATGCCTGAAAGAGAATTATTAATGGTACCAGGTCCATCCATAGTAGATCCTGAAGTTTTGAGAGCAACATCTAGGTCAACGGAGTCTCACCTACACAGATCATTCGCTGAGAAGCTTGGAGTCGTATTCGAAAATCTAAAGAAGTTGTTCGTAACTGAAGGCGAGGTCTTTGCAATAGCAGGCAGTGGAACTCTAGCTCAAGAAGTAGGGCTTGCAAATGTCATTAACCCTGGTGATTCGGTTCTTAATCTCGTAAATGGATTCTTCAGTGGACGCTTCGTAGACATGACTCAAAGATTTGGAGTTAAATCCAGTAAAGTAGAGGTTCCTATTGGGGAAGGCATTGAACCAGAGCAAGTGAAGAACGCTCTTCATGGAAAGGATTTCAAAGCAGTAACTTGCAGCCATGTTGAAACATCTTCAAGCGTTGCGATTGATGTGAAAGCCATAGGCGAAGTTGTAGAAGAGTCTGGAGCTTTCTTTATTGTTGATAGTGTTTGCTCACTTGGAGGATTAGAAGTAAAAACAGATGAATGGAACATCGACATGAATTGTTCTTGTACGCAAAAGGCATTGGGCGTACCTCCGGGACTCGCCCTATTAGCTGCTAGTAAGAAGGCTCTTGAGTATGTAGAGAAAAGAGAGACACAAACCTCATCATTCTACGGTGATTTAAAAGGATGGCTCAACGTATCAAGAGACCCCATAAAATACTACGCGACTCCTCCGATCAATCTACTATACGGTCTTGATGTCGGCTTAAGAAACATCCTCAATGAAGGACTTACAAACCGTGCTGCTAGACATAAAAAATTAGCAAACGCCTTTAGAAATGGAATGAAAGCGCTAGGACTGCCACTAGTAGCTAAACCAAAATTTGCAGCGGACACAGTTACAAGCGTCTTCTATCCTCCTGGTATTGATGACATTGCATTTAGAGAAGATGTTGGTCGTCTAGGAGTCATCATTGCAAGAGGATTTGGACCTCTAGTAGGTAAAACGTTTAGAGTAGGTCACATGGGATCATGCACTTCTAACGACATCATTGCCACTGTCAGTGCGATCGAGAGAACCTTGAAAAAATACAAGTACAAATTCGGATACGGTTTAGGATGTAAGGCTGCTCAAGAGGCCTTAGATTAAACCTAAACTATTTTTATTTTTAGGTTCACTTTTTCTTTTCATAGGTCAACGACGTACCTAATTATGATGTTGTTGGGTTTTTCGATTATTTCCATACGGTCATAAGTTGCAGCTTTGACATCAACTTTCGAGACATGCTTTCTTAGATCCAACTCTTCGCCCCAAGCCTCAGCACTCAATGATGTTCCTTTTTTACTACTCTTTATGTTTTTTATTTTAAATTTAGACATGAGTAAATGTGTGATATCGAACTGTGCAATAAGCTCAGATAACCATTCAAAAAGAAGAGCTTCCAGGTCTTCACCAACAACCTCCAAATCGATTTTTCTTCGAGGCTCAACATCTTCGATTTCTGTCATCATAGCAAACAAACTAAAACCAACATTCTCGAAAGCCTCTTCTAACGTATTTCCATACACTTCAACATAACCATCTGAAACATGTTCAAGTAATTGAAACCTTTCTTCATGACTCAATTCAAATCGTCTCTCCAAGGTTTTGATCCAATCACTTCCATTTGATGAATAACTAGGAAGCATGGTTATGTTTACATCCTAGACGAAGAGCCTTATATCAAGATAGCTTGGATTCATATCAAAATTTGCTGAACTAAGAAAGATGAGAGATAATCTAGAAAATCATAATAACTGCCAATTCGGAAGAAAATGTGAGCAATAGATAGAATTACCCAATCGAAGAAGATGTGAACGACCAAAGTGGTAACTAATGAAGGTTCTGTTACTTAATATGAAGGGTGTTTACCCGCCAATAGGTCTAGGATACTTAGCATCCTCCATCGAATCAATGGGAACAGATGTTGAAATTCTTGACTATGGAGGACTCGGATTAACAAATGAACAATTAATGAAAAATATTGAAACAGAGTTGATACGAAAAAACCCAGACATTCTAGGAATAACCTGTTTTACGAGAGTTGCTCCATTAGCCTTTAATGTAGCTAAGATATCAAAGCAAGTTATTCCACATTGCCTTGTAGTTTTAGGGGGTCCACACCCAACAACAGATCCTGTAAACACGTGTAATATTAAAGGTGTTGATGCTGTTGTGCTTGGAGAAGGAGAGCTTACGTTTAGAGATCTTGTCTCGATCATCGAACAAGATGGTAATAAACACATTGTTAATGGTATGGTTTGGAAGAATAATGGAAAGATAGTGAAAAATTCTCCAAGAGATCTGTTAAGAAATTTAGACGAACTACCGTATCCCGCTTATCATCTATTTCCCGATTTTAAATTAAGGTTAGAGATAGATGCACATGGTATTCTCACTCATCGACACCCTTACATGCCTCTCTTTTCGTCAAGAGGATGCCCATTCAGGTGTATATATTGTCATAGAATATTTCAGAAAGTATGGAGACCAAGAAGTCCTACAAATGTTGTAGATGAAATTGAGTTCTTACACGGGAAATATGGTGTTCAAGAGATACACTTCGAAGATGATAACTTCAATCTAGACATTGAACGAGCTAAGCAAATTTGTGACGAGATCGTCGATAGAGAACTCGACATCTCTATGAAGTTTCCTAATGGAATTAGAGCTGACTATGTCGATGAAGAACTTATTATAAAACTCAAGAACGCAGGGTGTTATGGAATATCGATCGGTGTTGAAACAGCATCACCTAAAATAATGAAGTTAATTAAGAAAAACCTCGATCTCAGAAAGGTTAAAAAAACAGTTAATTTGGCATTGAAACACGACATACAGGTGAGAGGCTTCTTCATGTTTGGATTCCCAACTGAGACAAAAGAGGATATGCAGCAGACTATAGACTTTGCCAAGAGTTTAAACCTACACTTTGCTGGATTTTCCTTAGCAACTCCTTACCCTGGGACTGAACTGTATGAGATTGTTAAGAGTCTCGGTTTTCTACATGAAGGAGATCATGATGAATTCTTCTTCGGAAACCCAGTCATTGAAACCCCTAATTTTACGAGAGAAGAATTGCTTGAGATCAGGCAACAAGCTGAAATTGAGTTTTATGATGATCCAAAGAGGAAAGAACTGCTTGAATCCACAGAATTCGCTCAAGCTGAGACTCTTGACTACTACACATCACCGATCTATGATTATTACCACATGCTCCTCATCAACAATTTTGGAGGATATGGACAATCTATTCCATCCTTCTATAAAAGGAAAGATGATTGAGTATCACTTACCTTAACAATATGATAACTATGTTATTAAACACACATTTTTCAGATATTTAGGTTACTGCTTGACTTTTTTAAAGGTACTTCTTCATACATTGATGATTTTATATGTGTTTTTTATTTAGTTAAAGCTTATATGTTGAAGATACCTTATCTTCGTGTTGAGGGAGATTTTTGGTAGAACAAAAAATAGTAAAAACGAAGACTAATTACTGGTTCGGCGATAACGAATTAGATCTTACCTTCCCTGAAGCTTGGGATGTAAAGGAGAAACTGATGGCTGGCCATGATTTACCCCCTTTAACAGGCGATCAAATTACAGCCACTCTGAGAAATCCTATTGGAAGCAAATCACTTTCTGAGATGGCGGAAGGCAAAAAGACCGCTTCAATCGCGTTCTCTGATAAGCATCGTGGAGATCTTCCAAAAACGGTTGTACCATACGTTTTAGAGGAACTTCGCAGAGGTGGCATTAAAGACGAAGACATTACATTCATCTGTGCTCTTGGAGCCCACAAGTCAATTAATCCTAGGATATTGATGCAGAAATTGGGTGAAGACGTCGTTGAGAATTACTTTGTCTTTAACCATAATGTCTATGATCACCATGTAGAGAAGGGAACTACTAGTAGAGGTACCCCCGTTGAACTCAACAGAGAGTTTGCCAGAGTCGATTTAAGAGTGGGTATTGGCGGAATAGTCGTTCACGGCTTCATGGGCTTTGGAGGAGGCGGAAAGGTAATTCTTCCTGGAGTGGTATCTTTAAACACAATAGAGACTAACCATCGACGCGTTGCTGAAGCTCGTGCAAGAGGCAGAGCAGGATTTGGCGTAATGAAAAATAATGTTATCCGATTAGACACAGAAGAGGCAGCGCGATTGGCAGGTCTAGATTTCAAGGTCGATATGGTATTCAATAAAGACCAATTACCACTCGGAGTCTTTGCAGGAGATTTTGTTGAAGAACATCGTGCTGGAGTAGAATTCGCTAAGGAAACATACACAACAGTGCCAGAGAAAGATATGGACGTTGTAGTAGCCAGTGCATATCCAGGAGAACCTGGTAAAGCTAATTGGGCACCAAACGCATCTATCAAGGAAGGTGGCGACGTCGTTATTGTGGCTGGAGAAGCTCACCATCACTATGTTTATGGACAATTTGGTATGGAACATGGTGGACATCTTGGAGGTTTCCCTAGAGAACCAGGAAATCCATTCCCAAAGGCTGGAAGAGTCATATACCTTAGTGACCATCACCCGAAATTAACAAGTAATCCCAAACACACACATGTCAAGAATTGGGACGAGGTTCTTGAGATTCTGAAGCAAGATCAAGGTGAGAGTGCAAAAGTAGCTGTCTATCCATGGGCTGGTATTCAAATGCCGCCATTTCCAGATAACTATTAAACAGTAATACATTTTCTCCTCTTTTTTTCATATACAACTTTAAAGTTATAGTGTACCAATTGAATCTTTACTGTCATCCTTTTGTAGATAACTTAAAGAGTTATTCGTTTTATTCAGTTACAATAAGATACTTTGTTGAGTATCAATTCCATTAAGATCCTAGAATATTAATTAGTCGAGTGTAATTTTTGTATCTAATTCCTTAAATTAATTAGTAAGATTTTAAGCACATTTCTCCTTCTCAGTAATTCGCTTACTTTTTACCTATTTTTGTCTAATACAAATAATTAGACTTTTATATTCTAGAATAAAAATATAAAAAAAGGAGACAAAGTTACCTTCGATCAGTACTCAGTTTGAATGTCTTTCATCAGATCAAGTAGTCGCTTGAAAGCCTTCCCATATCTCATTATCGTTCCCATGCTGCCAAGGAAGACCATTTGCCGAGTCATTATTGCGGTAGGACCATCCAACTCGCCTTTACTGACCTGAGTCCATACATCATAAGGAGCTTGTAATGTATACTCTGTCTTCTCCCCTTCATTTAGATCCCGTACTTCCGTTACCGCACCATCCTCAAACTTCATGAAAACATCAGGTAGATCATCCCTATCTGTTGCCTTATATGTAAAAGTTGCTATGAAACCATAAGCACCCTTTTTAAATTCTTCATCCTCGTTTGCCATTTCTTTTACCGAAACCCAGTATTCTAATGTTAGGAATTTGACCATAATTATTATCACCTTAGGAAGATTATTGTTGTATGCTTGTAGTTGATCAAAAGATAAATATAAAGTATTTATGGGGATGTTTAACACTTTTTGAATGAGGAATCACATATGGTGAAAGAGAAGAAACATGCACTTGACTATATTCTGTACCCTGAAAGCATCGCTGTCGTAGGTGCCTCTAGAGACCCAATGAAGTGGGGGCACATGATACTTGCAAGCATTATAAACGGTGGATATGAGGGCAAGGTAATTCCAATTAATCCTCGAGAGAAAGAGATTGACGGTTTACCTTGTTTTTCCTCTGTCAAGGAAGTACCAGGATCCGTTGACCTCGCTATGGTAATAGTACCTGCTAGGTTCGTACCTTCTGTAATTCAAGAATGTGCAGATAAAGGGGTAAAGGGAGCAGTAATTATTACATCTGGATTCGGTGAAACCGGACCCGAAGGTCGAAAAGTCCAAGATCAAATTGTAAAATTAGCGCAAGACGGCGGAGTTCGTCTCATAGGACCTAACTGTATGGGGATATGTAGTTCGCCATCAAAGCTCAGTGCGTTAATGCTTCCATTCCTTCACGAGAAGGGAGAAGTCGCATTCATAAGTCAAAGTGGTGGCTATGGTATGCAGCTCTATATTAGAGCTACGAGTGTAGGTGTTGGCATATCCAAGTTTATCAGTTCAGGCAATGAAGCCGACCTCGAAATGGTCGACTATCTAGAGTATTTTGGCAACGATCCCACGGTCAAGGTAATTGCTATGTACTTAGAGCAAGTTAGACACGGACGAAGGTTTTTTGAGGTTGCCAAAGAGGTTTCAAAGAAAAAGCCAATTGTTGTGATCAAAGTAGGTACAACAGAAGCTGGTAGTAGAGCTGCGTCTTCACATACCGGTGCTCTAGCTGGCTCAGACAAAATATATGACATAGCTTTTAAGCAATCTGGAGTAATTCGAACATTCAACGCCGAGGAAATGTTTGACGCCATCAAGGCTTTTCTATATTGCCCACTGCCTCAAGGAAACCAATTGGGAGTGATCGCAAATTCGGGCGGTATATGTGTTGAAACTACAGATAAGGCAGTAGAAAATGGCTTAAGTACTCCAACTCTTCCTGAAGAAGCCCAACAAGAAATATTAAAACACATACCTGACTTTGGAAATCCGAAAAATCCTGTTGACCTAACAGCGTCCTTAGACATGGGCTCATTCCTAAATGTTCCTAAAGTTGTCCTTGCCGGAGACGAGATTAACGGTTTAATCACTCTAGGTTTAAGCACTTCGATCATGCAAGCAATGTTCCCTGGCACGCCTAAAGAGACATTTTTAGAGATATTCAAAGGGTTAAACAGTCAACTAGTGAAGACATGGAAGGATAGCGGGAAACCAGTGTTAGTCATTGTTCCAGGTGCAGATTTTGAACCAGAAGCAGCTCAAATTCTTGAAGACAATCGAATACCCGTGTATACAACGCCTGAAAGGGCTGCAAAAGCCTTTGCAGCATTGTACAGATATAAGAACTATCTGGATGTGACGAAGGCCTAACTACTAGATGATGCCATCAAAGAAGACCTTTTTAGGAGTAAAGAGGGCGTATGGCGTTCTCTTCTCTTATATTATTTCTGTTATCGAGAATCTTGGTAGCGATAAAGCTCTTGAAATACTCAAAGAAGTCGTTCAGAAACGCGGTAGAGACGATGGATTGGAGCTCAAAAGAAGACTTGAAGCAGTCAATAACGACATGTTTGATGGTTTAGCAGTGTATAGTGCTTTTATTCAAGATTCCGGGATGAATTTTGATGTCCTTGAGGAGAATGAAGAAAAGATCATCTTAAGGATTGGTAAGTGCCCTGTCTTTGAAGCCAGTCATGAAGCAATTTTAGACTGTCAGTACTTTGGTGAAAGGATGTGTAGATTGATTTATCTACCATTAGCGAGTGCAGTAGTTAGTGTTATCAATCCAAATCTTAGCGTTGATTTGGTAAGGTATCGTACTTTTCACGATGGTTACTGCATAGAGAAGATAAGTCTCAAAGAGAAATGAAACTCTTAGCCAGCTGTCAATCTCAAAACTCACCTGCGGAGTTTTTATTACTTCCTTTATTTTATGGACAAACCGCAATGCAGTTACTACAATCCGTACCATTGTCACACCAAAACTCATAACACTTCTCACCATCAACATACCACTTTAATACACCAGGATTATTACTCTTATAAGCAGGTTGAAAGCTAGGATTCTCCTCCATCGAAATTGCACCTGCTTCGCAAGCCTCTGCGCATAAACTACACTGTTTACAAAAACAATTAATTCCAATGTTCAATGGTTTATCTGGTACTAATGGTAGATTTGTGAAGATTTTAGCTAAACGAACTCGAGGTCCATATTCTAAAGTGATTAATAAGC
>Ga0209635_10004724_pt1 | contig 10716 bp, 9 predicted proteins | sample DeeMarSWOR230_32_FD_187463 | JGI IMG/M metagenome (GOLD analysis project Ga0209635, IMG submission 187463) | Marine sediment microbial communities from White Oak River estuary, North Carolina - WOR-2-30_32 (SPAdes) (version 2) | ecosystem: Environmental > Aquatic > Marine > Intertidal zone >...
TATGTTCATATCCTTACCACCGCTTGCCTCGAAGCTCGCAATCGCGAGAATTGGTCTGATCCGCTTACCACCATCAACAGAATAGTACATCATTTGAAAGAGTGGATTTTCATTAACAAAATATTGCTTAAGCATGCTGTCAACAAGTGTCTTTTTTTCCTTCAAATAACTAATGATATCTTTCATAACACCAATATTTTAATAGAAACGTACTCTTTGTCAATATGACGTATTCAAAAAGTGTATTGATCCATCTAGTTCTATGGGGCATCAAACATCTAAGCTGTCGTTAACGACCTCCCTGTGCATAATTCATTATACTCAATATCAATAATCTGTCAAGATGTCTCATTCGCAAATCAAATGACATATGTCACACACGATTATGACGACAAAATGTAGTTCGATCATTACAAAGAAATGCAATAATCGTTCCAGAAAAATTGATGAAATTTCATATGAAAATTTCTTGACTGCACAAAAATTGTATTTTGTGCACTGGGTATGTACAATTTCTTGTTCTCTAACATCATTGTAGATCATTCTTGTATGAGACAGTGACCGAAGACAGAGAATGTAACTCCATCATATATATTGACTCATGAGGTTCCCTTATTATAATAATGAGCACAATGAAAGGTTACTATGATTTTGCCAAAATGTTGAAGGAGACGGTTACGCACTCTATAGACCAATTCTACAATAAAAAAACGTATTGGGCAGTAATCGGTGGCGGAATTATCTTAAGAATCATCCAATATCTCTACAATCGATCTCTCACTGAAGGTGAGGCTGCCCTTGCTTTAAATATCATTCAACGTTCATATGGTGAGTTGCTCCAACCATTGGATTATGTTCAGGCAGCACCGCTTGGATTCCTAATGCTTCAAAAATTTATGACTAATCTCTTCGGCTCCCATGAATATGCCTTGCGTCTCTTCCCACTCATTGCTGGGATCATTTCTCTTTTCTTGTTTTTCGACATAGCCAAGAAGACAATTAACGAGAAGGCAATCCCTATCGCCCTTATCCTTTTTGCAGCGGGCAATCATTTAATCTATTTTGCCTCAGAAGTCAAGCAGTATTCGAGTGATGTGACCTTTGCGCTCCTTATACTCCTCTTTGCCCTTACTATTCTGGAGAACAAATATAGATACAAAGACATATTCTTATTTGGATGCGTTGGTGCAATCTCGTTTTGGTTTTCGCACCCTGCCCTGTTCACTTTTGGTGCTGGCATCGTAGTAATATGCTTTGCCATACTACGGAGCAGACAATGGGATGTGTTACTGTGGTTGTGCATAGCAATTATCGTTGCACTAACCAGTTTTATCATTAATTATTCTATCGCACTCGAGTCCCTAATAAACAGTAAACTGTTTGCAGCTTCTTGGCACGGTAGGTTTGAATCATTCCCACAAGTCCTTTTGGACGCGCAATGGTTAGGCTACGTGCTTCTCAGATTATTTAAATTCCCAGTCGGATTATCTATATATGAATTATTCTTAGCGGTATTTTCATTTCTTGTTGGCTGTGGCCTACTTTTCTATAAAAGAGCAAGAATTCTATTGTTACTTTTATTGCCTATCTTATTTACCCTTATTGCGGCTGAGCTCAAAATATACCCCTTTGAAGGAAGATTGGTGCTCTTTTTGACACCTTTTATGGTACTTATTATTGCAGAGGGCATAAGTTATATGCAGAAGAAAGCGGCCTTGGGCTCACCTCTTGTGGGAATTGTCCTCGTCTTTTTGCTCCTCATCGAACCTGTGGTACTAGCGGCTTACCACATCATAGTGCCGCGCGCTCCAGAGGAACTAAGGACGGTCATGGAATATACGGATAAACATTATAGAGATAGAGACGTGGTATACCTGTACTACGCATCATTCAATGCCTTTCAATTCTATAAAGACAGGTTTCGCTTCGCAGACGACTACGTAGTAGGGGTCGATGCACGGTCTGAATGGACGCGATATGACCGAGATCTAAGGCAACTTATTGGAGAAGAGAGAGTTTGGATTATGTTTTCTCATGTCGCAACCTGGCACGGCGTTGATGAAGAGAAGCTCTTTCTATCATATTTGGAAAGAATTGGTACTCGAAAGGATACCTTTAACGCTTCAGGAGCATCTGTGTATCTTTATGACATGAGTGATTAACGTACCCAACCACGCTTTCTGTATTCTTCATATATCTTTGCCATTATGCGTCCTGGATGCGGAAAATCTCTTACCCATGCAATGCCTTGGGCACGCTTTTTCTCTCTGAGTTCTCTCTGTGTCAACAGGTTATACAAAACATCCTCAAAATCCTTTTTTGTCGCCTTGACAAATGGATGGCCCGGCAATAGATGCTCATACTCCTCCGGAATCTCTGTTATTGTAGGGATTCCCAAGGCGAGAAACTCTAAACCGCTACGGCCATAGCCAGTGCCAGCGTAGTTACCAATCTGATCAATACCAATATCACACGTTCTCTTGAGCTCCATACACTTTTTGTGAAGAACCCCTTCAATAAGAAGAAATTCAAATGTAACGTTCTCTTTTAGTCTATTGATTGCTTTGATGATATCCGCTGTTCCCTTTGCAGTTCGACGTGTTGGCGAGTGGCCAACACGGAGTACTCGATTCTCTCGAATCCGCGGAGGAATTGCATGTGCCTCATACGGTATAGGTATAAAAACGAGCGAAGGATCAATCTTTGTATGATCTAATTCTGAGGTAATTCTCAACGCAGCACATTCCTTAAGATATGGATTCATACCCCCCTTCCTCAAATCACTACCGAAAAAGTGAGTAACAATATACTTATGTTTTAGCCTCTTCAAAATTCTATCACCATATACAAACGGCACATCGCCATCAAAGTGGTAAATGTCAAAATCGCCGAGTCCAAAACGATCCCATGCCCTGTGGAGTTTATACAGCCAGATGATATCCCTTGATTTTAAAAATAACCGCTGTGAAAATTCGTCTCCCTTAATTTTTAATTTCAATTCGTGGTCAAGAACATTCACATTTGCACGCCGGGTTGCCCTGCGCACTGTTCTCATTAATGGTGAATTCAATAGAGGGTAGTTAAGAAGAATACCGTTAGGAAAACCTAATCGTGACGGCGTCATCGTTGTCAGAACACCTTCATCACCAAAAAATTTGTGACTCCTACTCAATAGTCCTGGAACATCCTGGAAATTTTCAAAAGATACATGCAGTATTTTCATGGGACTATCCTCGTCCTCTCAGCATACGCTTGAATCGGATTTTCATAAGCGGTATTAGCTTCATCAACTTCTCCGTATCGGTAATTTTGCCCATGCCACGTTTAAAACCTTCCCAGCCGCTAAATCTCTGACTGTATATTTTCAGCGCAATCTCTTCAAGTTCATGATAACCTAACTGTGATTGTATCAATACTGGCACACACCGCGTCTGCAGGATTGCTCCAAGACGTTCCTCATCATACGGCGTGCTCCATTCAAAATGAGCTGAAAGCAAACCATTTTTGCGGGCATAATCTTCGAGATACGTGCCTGGATATATTCTCACTCCTGCTCCACTCGCCAGTGTCGTTATTTTTTCTTTATGTCTTTCAATAAACGCGAAGGTTTTTTTCGCATCATCCATAGTCTCACCAATATGACCAAATGAAAAAAAGACTTTGGTTTTAATCCCGACACGTGTACACAATTCCAAGAGCTCTTCAGCCTGCTCAACGGTAAAGCCCTTACGCATCAGGTTCAAAACTCGCTGACTCGCTGACTCAATGCCAAAATCCACATAATAACACCCTGCCTGTTTCATCTTCTCAAGCATTTCCTGATCAACCGTCCCGACACGTATCTCACATTCCCACGGAAAACACAAATCGCGCCGCATGATCGCATCGCAGAAGGCATTAACGTGATCTCTCTTCATGGTAAAGGTACTGTCGAAGATCTTCACCCCTTCAAAGCCAAATGATTTAAAGAGTAACTCAATCTCGTCAAGCACACGCACAGCAGAATGAGTTGTCACCTGATAATCAAACATTCTGCTTGCGGAACAGAAACTACATCGCGCACGACAACCCCGTGACGTGATTGTGGATATACCTTTTTCCTTAATAAATTCCATATTAATGGAATACTGAGCCATATCGAGCAGATGGTATGCAGGACTCGGAAGGCTGTCCAAAGGTTTGATACGTTGCGCAGGTGGGTTATCGACAATCACACCCTCGCTGCGATACGTGACACCCCGTACCTTTTTAATGTCGTTACTCTTTTTTAGCGTGTCGAGCAAATACACAATCGTGTACTCACCTTCCCCCCTGACAACATAATCTATTTCCCTAATATTCTTAAGTGTATCAAAGGCGGTAAATGTAGCATGCACACCACCATACAATGTAATAATTTCTTCGTTATATGCCTTTGCCTCCCGTGCCAAAGCAAACGATTCAAAACGTGTATGGCTGGTTCCAGAAATCCCGATGAATCGTGGTCGATATTTTTCCAACCAGTATCTGATGCCTCGGGATTCCACTTCAAAATCGATAATCTTGACTGAATAATCATACCTTTCTAAATTTGCAGCAATGTATGCCAGGCCCAGAGGCGGCATCTGCTCAAAAAAACCACCTTTTTCTTTTGGATTAACGAGAAGTATATCGATCATAGAAGACTCGTAAAGCGTTATACGGTATGGCCGCTCGTGACATTATTCGTTTATCGTACAACGTATAATAATTTCCGAACCCGCACAACGATGCCATCATACGATACTGGCAGCGACGCCGTATAACATAAAACGTTGCACAAAAAACGTAAGCCAACTACGTTTTCTTGGTTATTCTGCAAATGAATCCGCCAGCGCCTTATCAAGGGGGGCCTCTGTATAGCCGAGCATTTTTCTGGCTTTTGCGTTATCACCAGTAAGCTCAACTCTTCCAACATTCGTCTTTTTGGGTGATTTATTACACAATTCTTCTATTTTTTCAACGAGGGTTCCAACTTCAATAGAACCGCCACATATATTGAAGATCTCATTACCGTGTATCTCTCGAATTTTGACTAAAGGCAGTACAATATCATCAATGAATGTTGGACTGATGATTCCATATTCTGTATCAATACTGTCACCAGATTTTATTAACTGAAATAGATGGGCAATGTACCCTTGGTCAAGATCTTTACCAAAAGGGAAGAATATTCTCACTGTGTTTATTTCAAACGACTTATGGTAGTATTTCAAAAGAATCTCGGCCTCGAACTTTGTAGTTGCATAAAAATCGCTCGGACTGTAGGCACAATTTTCATTTAGATTCTGACCGTGTCCATACACCTCACCACTTGAGAGATATATGAATTTAGAAACGCCAGCTGCTCTTGCCCAATCCAGAAGCAGGAATGAGGCATTGGTATTCGATCTAAACATTTTCTTAAATGAACCCTTATACACGTCGTAGAGATGGAATACATTTTTAACCTTTTTAGGTAGCGCCTTTTCAAGATTTATATCACGGTCAAATTGAACAAATCCATACTTCAGATTTATCTTACCGAGAAAAGACATAGGTACATCCTTGGGTGATGGGAAGACTGTATAGACTGGCTCTCTCCTCTTCAGTAACTCGAGAATTAACTTCTCACCTATTCCGAATGGACTGGTGACGAGATTTATCATTTCCATTGTTCATTATAGCACAAATAGACCAGTTCGTCAATTGGAAAAGATGGTTTTGGTTACTTCACATATATTCTGTAAGATATACCGGGTGTTACATGATACAAAACTAGGCACCACCCTTTTGTTGAAATATAGGTTTGTAAGATTGTATTCCTTTATCTTTAAAAATCTTCTCACAGCGTAAAAATCAAGAAATGAAGGACGATTGAAGAAAATTTGTGATATCGTCATTGCCGCGGCTTCAAGTGAGGCTGTACCTGAAGAGAGAATGAGTAAATCACAATTCTTCATTGCCTGATAATGATCTTCTGTAATAATCTTGAAATCCGGAATGGAGTTCTCTGCTTTTCTGTAATTTTTACGAGATTGCCGTGCCGTTTCGCTCGCAATAAACCCTTCGAGTAGTCTTAATGAATCAGCATGCAAGATCAAGCAAAATTCCATATCATCTTTTTCCTGCCCAATCATTCTCATGACCTTGATCATTATAGGTACATTTCTCTTTATTTCACTCGGTCGGGAGCCAGGCATAAAACCAATTCTTTTCTGAAAATCATTTCTCTTATATCCTTTCAATTCTGTGAGCAGTGGATTTTCAAAGTACTCCACCTCTATACCCTTTTTCTTGTAATATTCATATTCAAATGGAAAAACCGAGATGGCTTTATCAACCCATTTCTTTATAAAATACTTTCTGAATTCTCCCCAAGCCCAGATCTGTGGTGGCAAAAAATAGTAGATGGTACACCCTAACCTCTTTGCATAACGACAGAGAAGCAAATTCATACCTGGGTAGGCAACTGCAACAAATACCTTTGGTCTGATCTGATATAGTCGGCGTGCGACTTCTCGATACATCATATAATTTTTCAGGTATGAGAATATTCCTCGAGAAAATCCAAATGTCATTAATTTATCATAATCTGCAATTATCTCTACTCCACTCTTACGAAGACCATCGCCACCAACACCATACATCTTTAGATCTGGGCATGTTTTTTTGAGATGAGCAGTAAAATATCCAGCATACAGATCGCCGGATGGTTCACCAACGCAGATAAAAATCGGACTTCTCACAATCATGTTATGAATATTCTTTTGAAAAACCGACTGTTACGCGTGTTATCGTCTAAAGATGAGATTGAGGAGTATTGTTACTATGACCGAGAGAATAATACCTGTGACAACAGGAAAAATAAACACAAAATTCTCACGTTTTATGATAATATCACCCGGTAATCTGAGAAGGTTCATCTTTGGGAAGACTAAAAAGAGAAGACCAACGATTATAAAGACCAGCCCAAAGATAATAAGAAACTTAGCGATTGTGTTCATGGTCTTTCGGCATAATGGCTAACAGGTGAGCAGATCATCACGAGATGAATATGAGGACATCAGCAAACAGTACATCCCTGATCCTCCGATAATCTGATGACCTTCATCCTGACAGTCTGGTACCCGAATGTACGCTATGATTTTTGGTGTTCGGATGATTTTTTTGCCAGCGGTTTTGATTTTTCCTGTGCTGGCTGTAAATCCTTTTTCTTTTCCTCTCTTATCTGGGGTAGGTTTGCTCTCTTGTAGTCTGTCACATAGAAACCGCTTCCTTTGAAGATGAAGCCAGCTCCACCGGTAATGAGGCGTCTCAGTTTACCACCACACTTAGGACATTTCTCAAGTGGTTTGTCTGTAATTCGTTGAAATTCCTCAAATATATACTTACAGTGCAAACACTCGTATTCGTACGTTGGCATAATTTTAAATAAAAAGACAAGGAGACACGGAGACTGAGAGGCTAGGGGAATAATATCGTATCATCTATTTCACACCAGATCCGGTTAAGGTATCTCCATACTCTCCTGGTCGCCTTGTCTCCCCATCGTTTCTAATTAATATCCACCATATCCACCGGGTGGCATTGGTGGCGCCTTCTCTTCCTCGGGTTTTTCAACGACTACCGCTTCGGTAGTGACAAGAAGTGAAGCGATACTTGAGGCATTCTGCAATGCTGTGCGCGCAACCTTTGTAGGATCGACAATACCGGCTTTTACCATATCCTCATATTTTTCGTTCATCACGTTAAATCCCACGCTGGTTTCATCTTTCTTTACATGTTCGACAACTACAGAACCTTCTTTACCAGCATTCGCTGCAAGCTGTCTGGTCGGTTCTTCAAGTGCCCTTTTGACAATATCAACACCAATTTGCTGATCGCCCGGAAGCTTCAGTTTATCCAAATCAGGCACCGTGCGAATAAACGCTACACCACCACCAGGAACAATACCTTCCTCAACTGCCGCTCGTGTCGCATGGAGTGCATCCTCAACCCGTGCCTTTTTCTCTTTCATCGCAACCTCGGTTGCCGCCCCAACATTGAGCACTGCCACACCACCCGCAAGCTTCGCCAATCTCTCCTGGAGCTTCTCTTTATCATAATCTGATGTTGTCTCATCGATTTCAGTCTTGATGCGACCAATCCGTGCTTGTATGTCGGCCTTCTTACCTGCGCCTTCTACGATAGTAGTATTTTCCTTGTCGATGGTAATACGCTTTGCCTGACCAAGGTCAGAGATCTGGACATTCTCTAATTTTAGGCCGATATCTTCAGATATCAACTTACCACCAGTCAGAACTGCAATATCTTCAAGCATTGCCCTTCTGCGATCACCATAACCAGGTGCCTTCACTGCAGAACATTGTAAGGTACCTCTGATCTTATTGACAACCAGTGTAGCTAGGGCTTCACCCTCAACCTCTTCAGAAATTATCAAGATAGGTTTACCCTTCTGGGCGATCTTCTCAAGAAGAGGTAAAAGGTCCTTCATCGCACTAATCTTCTTCTCGTAGAGGAGAATATGCACATCCTCAAGCACACATTCCATTCGATCGGGATTTGTGATAAAGTATGGTGAGAGATAACCACGGTCAAACTGCATTCCCTCTACAACATCAAGTGTCGTCTCCATACCCTTTGCCTCTTCCACAGTAATGACACCGTCCTTGCCAACCTTCTCCATTGCATCAGCGATCAGTTTACCGATTGTCTCATCATTATTGGCTGAAATCGCAGCAACCTGGGCAATCTCAGTCCTGCCCTTGATTGGTGTTGAAAGCTGCTTCAGACCAGTAACAACCGCATCTACTGCTTTATCAATACCCTTTTTTACCTCCATTGCATTTGCACCTGCAGTGACTGTCTTTAGACCCTCACGATAGATCGCCTCGGCAAGGATTGTTGCGGTCGTTGTTCCGTCACCAGCAACGTCAGAGGTCTTTGATGCAACTTCCTTCACCATCTGTGCGCCCATATTTTCGAATTTGTCCTCAAGATCAATCTCCTTTGCAACCGTTACGCCGTCCTTGGTTATCGTTGGAGCACCAAACTTCTTTTCAAGAACAACATTCCTTCCCTTTGGTCCAAGTGTGACCTTAACCGCATCAGATAATATTTGAACGCCTCTTAAAATTGATCTTCTTGCTTCTTCGCCAAATTTGATCTCTTTTGCTGCCATAGTAAAATCTCCTTTTCCTTATGTTTCCTTCTCGATGATGCCCAGAACATCATCCTCGCGTATGATGAGATATTCTTTATCCACAATCTTTATCTCATTACCAGCATACTTTCCAAAAAGAATCAGATCTCCCTTTTTCACAGCCATCGGAATCTTATTTCCTTTCTCATCTCTTCGACCATCACCTACGGCAATTACTTTTCCTTGCTGGGGTTTTTCCTTTGCCGTATCAGGAATAATAATACCACCCTTCTTTTCTTCTACATCAATTCTTTCAACGAGAATATGATCATGGAGTGGTTTTATTTTCATTTTACCTCCTTCTTTTCTCTATGCCAAAAAACCCTTGCCAACTTTTGATCATCAGAGAATTTATATTCAACACTGCCACCATACGAGTTGTAGAGCATTCGACCCAGGTGCACAGCTAAATTCTCTGAGGTAGTCTCCACCCTCACGCTATCTTTTTCTTCAATAATACCCATAATCCTATCGAGCGGGTTATGATCTACTTCTTTCTTCTCTTCATTCCTCAACATATTCAAGATTTCATTACGCCTGTGAGTAAAAAAATCACCAGTCATATAGACAATCCCCATGACATAATGGTCTTCTTCTTTCCTGCAGGCAGGGCATTTGTGCTGCTCCACTGCCAGGCCTGGATCGAAATGAGGGATTCTCTGCCAACGTCGGCGCTTATACACAAGCCCGCAACGTGGACATATCGTTGGCTCTTTATAGCTCTTTCTTGTTAGATATGGATCTTCAAGATGAGGCTTTAATCCTCCTCTAATACCTCTCTGCCCTTTTGGCATTGTTTATCTCCATTCATTATTTATTGCATTTAATTACCTTCAATGACCAAAAGACCTACATGGGCGAAACCCGACTTGAACGGGTGACCTTCTCCTTGTAAGGGAGACGCTCTCGCCAGCTGAGCTATTCGCCCTTTTTGACACCTATTATAGCGAAAAGTTTAGCTTTGTCAACAGCAGAGGACATAGTATGAGCCAAGAGAGGCAATTTCTCCTCCACTTTCCACACGTTATGCTATCGAATAACGGCTATCTTCCCTATGGATAAGGCGCTCCTTTTCGAGCTGTCTGAGGATACGCCTCACGCGCTGCGGAGATGCAGTCATATCTGCGATAAGCTGTAATTCGGACACACGTGCCTTTTGTGTAAGCACCCTCAAGATTTTGCCCCGTATCTGCCGATCAGACCCCTTAAACGGAGCTTGCTTTGTGTAGTGAGCGCTCTTCCTACCCGGATTCTGATACCTCTTCTTGAGCATCACCCCAAAATCCATGAGTGCATGGTACCAGGTTCGAGGATTTGACCTATCGAGTGTCTTTTCTACCAAGGGAAGGATTTCAGCATCGGCAACATTCTGTCTTCTCTTGAAAAAAAAGTAGAGAAATACTGTCCTAATGTTGGTCTCAAGCAAGGTAACAGGCTGGTTAAAGGCAAAAGCGAGGACTGCCGAGGCAGTTGCTTTTCCAACACCGGGAAGGTGTAGAAGGTCATTGATATGC
>Ga0209635_10004725_pt1 | contig 10715 bp, 12 predicted proteins | sample DeeMarSWOR230_32_FD_187463 | JGI IMG/M metagenome (GOLD analysis project Ga0209635, IMG submission 187463) | Marine sediment microbial communities from White Oak River estuary, North Carolina - WOR-2-30_32 (SPAdes) (version 2) | ecosystem: Environmental > Aquatic > Marine > Intertidal zone >...
CGTTTATATCGGTTTCTTTCTCAATATAGAGGTCAGTGCTGGGGATATAAGCCTCCGGCTGATAATAGTCATAGTAGCTGACAAAATACTCCACAGCATTTTCGGGAAAAAATTCCTTGAACTCGGTTGCTAGCTGAGCGGCCAGAGTCTTGTTGTGACAAATAACCAGGGTTGGCCTTTGTATTCTCTCGATGACGTTAGCCATGGTGAAGGTTTTGCCGCTGCCGGTGACTCCAAGCAGTGTCTGTTCTCGGTAATCTTTGTTCAAACCCTCGACCAGTTTGTCTATGGCCTGAGGCTGGTCGCCGGTAAGGCGAAAATCGGAAACTATTTTAAACTGCCACATCGAGTGCACTCACCATAATAAAAAAACAACACCCCTTAATATATAAGAAACAACAAAATTCTGCATAATCGGGTGAAAGAGCAGCACCATCTACAGGTGCCGTGTCAACTCAAGGTCTTGTTTGAGACATCACGCCATGTTAAAATTTCGCTATCCTCGATATAAAAGAAAGGAAACTGGTGACATGAAGTCCTATGAGGAACTCGCTAAAGAGCAAGCAGACAGGGAAAATACCCTCTTATCCAAGTTAATGGGGGAGGCTGGGATAGAGGAATTGGCTGATTTTGAGGCCGGGCTAAGCGGGCGGCAAAGCGAAATCTTGTTCAAGATAACCACTGAGATAGAAGATACTGAAAATGCCTTGAATCAGGTTGAGCAGCTTGCTCAGAGGCTTAGGAAACATCTGGAGCGGTTAAAAAAGCTACATCGAACTCTCTCTAAGTAAGGGTTAAGTCACGCAAAATGTAGCGCAATGCAGTCTGAGTCGGAAACATCGGTTAGACTTCGTTTTGCGCCCAGTCCCACAGGGTATCCACATCTAGGCAACATCAGGACTGCTCTATTCAACTGGCTTTTTGCTCGCCATCACGGCGGCAAGTTTATCTTACGAATTGAAGATACTGACATTGCCCGTAAGGTGGAGGGTGCAGTGGAGGTAATACTAGATAGCTTGCAGTGGCTGGGATTAAACTGGGATGAAGGGCCTTACTTCCAATCACAACGATTACCCAGTTACCGTGAAGTTGCCCACAGATTGCTTGAGGAGGGTCATGCATATTTATGCTACTGCTCTCCAGAGCGATTAGATACGATGCGCCAAGAACAGGTAAAACGTAAACAGCCACCGAAATATGATCGCCATTGTCGAGATTTAACACAACATGAAAGAACTCAGTTAGAGGCAACAGGTATTACTCCCGTGATTCGCTTTAAAACACCTCTAGAAGGCGAAACCACTTTCCACGACTTAATTCATGGCCCGGTAACTTTTAAGCACGATACTTTGGACGACTTCATCCTGCTCAAATCAGATGGTTATCCCACATATCACCTGGCTAATGTAGTAGATGACCATTTAATGGCTATCTCACATGTCCTCAGGGCTGATGAGTGGCTTTCCAGCACGCCCCGCCATGTTTTGCTTTACCAAGCTCTAAATTGGCAAGCTCCGCAATTTGCTCATTTACCGATGATTCTGGGTCCTGACCGTGCCAAACTGTCCAAAAGGCACGGTGCTACCACTATCACCGAATATCAAAAGCAGGGATACCTCCCAGATGCAATGGTCAATTTCTTGGTGCTTTTGGGCTGGTCGCTTGATGATCGAACTGAGTTATTATCCCGAGAAGCATTGATAAAGCAGTTCTCTCTGGAAAGGGTAGGCAAAACAGCGGCTATCTTTAATAAAGATAAACTGGAATGGATGAACGGGGTTTATTTGCGCAAACTAAGCCCGGGAGATTTTGTCCAACAAGCCATGCCATTTTTAGATAGAGATTTGCCAAAGTCTGTAGAGCGCCCATTGAACAACAGTTACGTCAACCAGGTTCTTTCTCTTATTCAAGAACGAGCCAAAACACTGGCTGAGGTTCCTCAGCTTGCTAGCTTTTTCTTCCTCGACGAGCTGCAGTATGATACAGGCCTGCTTCTAAGCGGGAAACTGGATGCCAAATCGGCTGCTAAGGCTATTCAAATTGCTTCACAAAAATTAGAAGAAGTAACGACCTGGGATGCCACTACACTTGAGGGAATCCTGCGCCCTCTGGCCGCAGAGCTAAACTTAGGCACAGGGGAATTGTTCGGTTTGTTAAGGGTAGCTGTTACAGGGCGTACTGCGGCACCACCATTGTTTCAGACCATGGCAGTATTGGGAAAAGAGAAATGCCTGAAAAGATTCAATACAGCATTGCAGTCGCTATCCACTTATTTTAACTAGAATGCCACATGTAGCTTCGTAGCAGGGCTTTAAAGAATCTTTGGCTCCTGCCTCGCCTGCTAAAATGGTTAAAAATTTACAATCTTTGGCTTTGGAGGCCCAAAAGGTATTGACAAAGCTTTGTTCTTATAGTAACAATATAGGTGTAACAAAATTAAAAGGAGGGTATGATGGCGACAGCGTATTGCATGAAGTGCAGGAGAAAGGTGGAGATAAGGAACACCATGCGGGTTACGCTCAAGAACCGCAGGCCAGCAACCAGGGGTGTCTGTCCTGTCTGCGGCACAAAAGTATTCAGAATAGAGAAACGCTAAATTTCTACTGCGGTCACTGGGTGTTGAGTGGGGTCGCGCATTGATATTACCGCTATTTACCTTTGCGTGAACTCCACAGGCGAGCAGGCTTGAGTCTTTAGGGGATATTTATTTCCCTAGTGCCTTGGTATCTTTTTGGGAATAGTCTCAAAAAGTAAAAACTACAGAGTTTGTTATCTTTTTTAAACTGTGGTTCAAGGCTTCTATATCTGCATATCTTATATTTAAAGCACTCTGGGAGATTTTCTGGGCTTCTGGCTGAAGATATTTGCATTCTCTTAATAAGGGTGCGTGGATTAATCTATTCCCTCCCAAAAATATATAATCCAGCGTGTAATTCTCAAATTCCTCTTCGGTTCTATTGCTAACCCTGCTCAGAAAATCCTTCTTCTGTTCTTCAGTCCTGCGGGCAAATCTTTTTTCGCTTCTTCCCCCTTTCCTATGTTCCTTATGGATATACCCTGTGCCCGTTTTTGATTTTACCAGGCTATCACGATGGAAAACTCCTATGGAGTATGTTCCCCATGTTATCAGCACCACGCCGATAATATATACTTGCTCCAGGGTTTCTAATAGGAGGGAAGCATCAAGCTTGCCTAGTGAGATTTTATCTTCAGTAATAGGAAATGGCGGCAACACTATATATTTATTGCCGTTTTTTTGCCAATATATGGCTGTTCCCGTATTGTACATTTCAACTGCTTGGGCTACAGCTTTGATTTTGACTGCTTCCTTAATTTCGTGGGCATATGTATTGTATTGAGGCTGAAGCGATAGTCCATTTATACAATAGGGAAAAGAAGAAGGTTTTATATACAGACTTATATAGTCTCCAGGGCTGCTTTCGAGCCTGGATAGAAGTTCATACAGCCGAATTTTGCTAAGAATTTTTTCCATATTGATTTCGGCAGTGGTGAGGGCTTTAAATTCACCTTGACTTAGGTTAAACTTTAGCAAATATGGCTCAGAAATATAACCCTCAGGAAATCGAAAAGAAATGGCAACAGAAGTGGGCGGCTGACCATATTTATGAGGTAGGGGAGGATAGTAAGCGCCCAAAATTTTATGCCCTGACCATGTTCCCCTATACCTCAGGAGACCTTCACATTGGTCATTGGTACGCCATGGCGCCCTCAGATGTTTATGCCAGATTTAAAAGGATGCGGGGCTATAATATGCTTCACCCTATGGGCTTTGACGCCTTTGGGTTACCGGCGGAAAATGCTGCCATCAGCCATGGGATTCACCCTTATGAGTGGACAATGAGAAATGTAGAGAATATGCGTCGGCAACTCAGGAGTATGGGGGCAATATATGACTGGAACCGTGAAGTAGTTACTTGCATGCCGGACTACTATAAATGGACACAGTGGTTTTTCCTTAAATTTTATCACGCTGGTCTGGCCTACCGGGCTGAGGCGCCTGTTAACTGGTGTCCGAGATGTCAGACAGTGTTGGCTAACGAACAAGTACTAGGGGAAGGTTTTTGTGAGAGGTGCAGCACACCAGTGATTAAAAGAGAGCTGGAGCAATGGTTTTTCAGGATTACTAAATACGCTGAGGAACTCCTCGATCATAGTCGTCTGGACTGGCCAGAACGCATAAAAATAATGCAGAAGCATTGGGTGGGCAAGAGCGAGGGCGCTGAAATTTCCTTCTGGTTAAAGCATGAGAGTGTAGAGCAGAAAGAGATAAGAGTGTTCACTACTCGCCCGGATACTATTTTTGGGGTGACTTTCCTCCTCCTAGCTCCAGAGCATCCTTTAGTTTCTCAATTTACTGCCCCGGAGCATAAAGCTGAAGTAGATGAATATATTGCTTTGTGTCGACGGCAAAGTGAGTACGAACGGGTGGCACTGGGCAGGGAGAAAACAGGGGTCTTTCTGGGAAGCTACGTTGTCAATCCGATGAACGGAGAGCGAGTGCCTATCTGGATTGCTGATTATGTATTGCCAACTTATGGCACCGGAGCGGTGATGGCAGTGCCTGCTCATGATGAGCGAGACTTGGAATTTGCCAGGAAGTTTAAGCTACCTGTGCGAACAGTTATTGCTCCTCCGGATTGGACAGGTGAAGACTTGACGGAAGCATATATTGGGTCAGGTACAATGGTGAATTCTGGAGAGTTTAGCGGTTTAACCAGCGAGCAAGGATATGAGGCAATCTGTACTTTATTGGAGGAAAAAGGATGGGGCAAGCGGTCGGTTCTTTATCGCCTTCGTGATTGGCTTATCTCCAGGCAAAGGTATTGGGGGGCACCCATCCCTATAATTTATTGTGATAAATGTGGCATAGTCTCTGTGCCCGAGGAGGATTTGCCTGTTCTACTTCCTCCTGATGCGGAATTTAAACCTACCGGGGAATCTCCTCTGAAATATTGCCAGTCGTTCGTCAACACCACCTGTCCTAAATGTTCTGGGCCAGCACGAAGGGAAACTGATACTATGGATACTTTTATGTGTTCCTCCTGGTATTTCTTGAGGTACACCAGTCCCGAAACCAGTAGGGATGCTCCTTTTGATGCTGCCAAAGTGAAATATTGGTTGCCTGTGGATTTATATACCGGGGGTGCTGAGCACGCAGTTATGCATCTCTTCTACGCTCGTTTTTTCATCAAGACATTGAGAGATATTGGCCTGGTCGACTTTGATGAGCCTTTTACTCGTCTATTCAACCAGGGTACCATAATTTATCGTGGTGATAAGATGAGCAAATCTAGAGGCAATGTAATTGCCCCCGACGAATATGTGGCTGAGTTAGGAGCTGACGCCGTTCGCGGGTATCTCATGTTTATTGGTCCCTGGGAGCTGGGGGGGGAATGGAATGATAGGGGCATTGTGGGCGTCAGTCGCTGGCTGAACCGAGTGTGGAGCTTGGTAACAACAGACTATGCTAGTCATGTTATTGATCCTGAGGCTGAGAAAGAATTCCTTCATTTAACTCATAAGATAATTAAAGAAGTGACTGCTGATTTGGAAAAGTTCCGCTTCAACACCATGCTGTCTAGCCTTATGGAATTCAGCAACTACCTATCTAAGGTTAAAGAGAATGGGGTGGTGTCAGGTTCTCTATGGGGGGAAGCTATTAACTATTTTCTGCTTCTTCTTGCCCCCACTGCTCCTCATCTTGCCGAGGAGTTATGGAATAGGACTGGGCATCCCTATAGTATTCATAACCAAACATGGCCTGGGTACGACAAAGAGCTAGTCAAGGAGGAAGAAATTACCTTAGTCATTCAGGTAAATGGCAAACTTCGTGATAAGGTACTTGTACCCGCTTCCATAAGTGAAGTCGAGGCCAAGGAGCTGGCGCTGGGTCGAGAGCGAGTGAAGGCTTATATTGATGGCAAGAAGCTTACCAGAGTCATTTATGTTCCCAAGCGGGTGGTGAATATTGTGGTAGCATCATGATAGAAGCAGAGAAAGGAAGAAATGACGGTCTCATGGGAAAAGACAAAATGAGGATAGCATTTATTGGCGGTGGGGCCATGGGGGAAGCGATGGTTAAATGTCTTTTAACTAAAAAGGTGGCTGAGCCACAAGATATGGTGGTTAGCGATATCAGTCCGGTGCGCCGTGAATTATTGAGCAAGGAATATGGAGTTGGCACTTTAGCTGATAATAAAGAAGCGGTGGCAAATGCCGACTTGATTATTCTGGCAGTGAAGCCTCAGAATCTGCCTCAGGTAATGGAAGAGATAAAGACTTTATCGCCCGAACAGCTAGTGTTATCTATAGTAGCTGGCGCTACTCTGTCCCGTTTATGCCAGGGTTTAAACCATTCCTCTGTAATTCGGGCTATGTCTAATATGCCAGCGCAAATTGGTGAGGGAATGACTATCTGGACGGCAACTGTTGAGACTGAGCAGAAGCAAAAAGAGTTAGCTAAGACTGTACTGGCTGCTTTGGGTAAAGAAATTTATGTTACTGATGAGAAATATTTAGGTATGGCCACTGCTTTAAGCGGCAGTGGTCCGGCTTACGTTTTTCTTTTTATCGAGGCACTCGTCGATGCTGGTGTGCATATTGGCCTGCCTCGGGATATGGCCCAAGAATTGGTGATACAAACTGTACTTGGCTCTACTCGCACTGTTGAGAAGACGGGCAAACATCCTGCTGATTTGAGGAACATGGTTACTTCGCCAGGGGGAACTACTACCGAGGCTCTTCTTCAGTTAGAAAAGGGGAGATTCCGCTCTCTCATTCTTGAGGCTGTGGCTGCTGCTTGTAAAAAAGCTGAACGCCTTTAAGAGTTTTCTAAAGTGGATTCACCTTTTGAGGACACGGTTCAAGGGATATCATGAGAGACACACATTTACACGGTTTGATAAATTGGCTGGTTTTGTTCTGCCTTAACACATTTGGGCGAAACGTAGCTATCTGGAAGGCGTTTAGAAATAGGACAAGTGCCAAAATACTGGATATAGGTTTTGGCCGATATAGCTCTCTCTCACAAGTTATCAAAACTCAAAAATTTTATGCTATAGGGTTAGATATTTTTGAGCCTAATGTTAGAGCATCCAATCGCAGGGGCATTTATCATGGTGTCATCTGTGGAGATGTGAGGGCGCTTCCTATCAAGGATAAGCAGTTTGATTTGGTAGTTCTTATTGAAGTGCTAGAACACCTTAATAAAGAGGATGGGCAAAAGGCTCTGAGCGAGCTTGAAAGGGTTTCGAGGGAAGCGATTTTGTTAACCACCCCTATACGCAAATGCCCGCATCATGATTACTACGGAAATCCCCATGAGGAACATAGATATGTCTGGAGTTTGGAGGAACTAAAGGCAAGTGGTTTTGCCATTAGAGGTAAAGGTATAAGAGGCTTAACTGTAGGAGACAAGTGGTGGCGTTCCCCCCCTATCTACTTCAGGCCTCTTCAATATATTATCTATATGGTGGGTACAGCATTTAGCTATTTTCTCCCCACTATAGCTCCAAGTGTTATTGCTTGGAAATACTTGGATAGATGATGGGCTGTCGGCGAAAGTATAACAGACAAGCTGGGACACAGTAAGTGATACTTGTTACCAACGGAGTGCTGCCGAATGAGAGCAATTATCTGCAGCGACGTGAAGCAGGTGTGAATCAATTTTCCGCATCCCTTGACTTTTCTGATGAGGAGCATGATGAATTTCGACGACGACCTGGTCTCTATAAACGTTTGGAGCGAAGTCTCCGCTGGCTAGCAAAGCTTGGGTTTCGGGATATGGCCTAAGAATTGGTGATACAGATTATACTTTGCTCTAGTCGCGCTGTTGAGGAGGCAGGCAAAAATCCTGCTGATTTGAGGAATATGGTTAATTCGCCAGGGGGAACCACCACCGAGGCTATTCTTCAATTGGGAAAGGGAGGATTACGTTCTCTCCTTCTTGAGGCTGTGGATGCTGCTTATAAAAACGCTGAACGCTTTTAAGAGTTGTATAAGATGGATTCCCTTTTTGAATATCGCAATTGTCCCGGTTGTGGGCAAAATGATTTTGAGGTGCTCTTTGAATCCAATCTAGAAAATAGCGATTTCCGAGGAATGGGGGAGACTGTATATATTTTGTGGGGGGAGAAACATGGCAGACACGTCAAGTGTAAGAACTGTAATCTAATTTAGGTAAATCCTATTGAAAAAGGAGGTAACATCAACGAAGCTTACTATCAAAGGAAGCGTCTTGATGCCACTATTATGAAGGGAAGTCGTTTACGGGCTACTGAATCACAAGTAGAATTAGTTAAAAAGTATAAGGATGGCGTACGTCTCTTGGATATAGGTTGTGGGGAAGGATTTTTCCTGTTTAACGCCTCCAAAGCTGGATATACTGCTAAGGGGGTTGAATTATCGCAAGAAGCGGCAGAATATGCCGAAAGGGAGTTTGGCTTGGATACAGAAGCAAAGCCCTTTGAAGAATTGCAGTTTCCTAAAAACCATTTTGATGTAGTTACTCTGTGGCAATTCTTGGAGCAAGTGCCATACCCGCTCATGGTTTTCAAAGAAGTTCGTAGGATACTCAAGCCCGAAGGGCTGCTAGTGGTATCAACTCCAAATATTGAAGGGATACCAGCGAAAATCTTAAGGAAAAGGTGGTGGGAGATAAGGAGGCTTCATATTAACCAATTTACTACCAAAACTCTTACGAACACCCTCCAAAATGCTGGGTTCAAAAATATTTCCTCTGTCTGTTATAGAGAATTTATAAGTTTACTCTATCTACTTATACCAATACTAAAATACTTGAAATTGTATGAGTTGTTAAAAACTTTACTTTATCCGGACTCTATTTTGGGCAAGATTATGGATAAGATAACGCTAGTATATTCCTCAAAACTTAATTATTCCCACGGTGATTGGTTTTAAATAGGAGGTTGAGGTTTGCTGCCCGTCAAGTTTTCACTGATAAAGAGCCAATGCAGGAAAGTCTCCTCAAGTATCCTGCTGTGTAAGGTCTAAACAAGAGTGACTATTAATCTATAAAGTGCAAACAGCCATATTGGAGTTTCTAAAGCAATTGCCCATTTTTGCTGATAGAAGCTTTTGAGCCCCCATCCACCTGTGTTTTTCCACAGATTCAGTGTAAATCGCCTTCTGCTGAATGGATACAGTAACATCAGCCCAGTGTCTGTAGGTAGATCCATTAAGAGGTGCGTGCCAATGCAAATCAACGCAAGTAAAGCATACTTCCATGAAAACAACGCAGCGACTGCTGCAACTCCGAATGCAAAAAAGGGGGTGTGAAGTTCAGCACCGTGGAATTCTTTCTTCGCTAATCCTGTATCAACTATTAATTGGTCCACACTTGGCAAGTGATGAAGTGCGTTTGCTAGCACAAAAGATTCTAGGCTGTCCGTATAGCTAGCAATTGACAATCCCGCTGCAATATGAGCCAGCCACATTATTATCTCTCTTTAATTTTTACAATGAAGCCCAGTTCTATCCTCTCTCAAGCAAAATGTACTTTTTGATAATATCAGGCTAATGTCTAAATTCAACTCCCATTTGAGTTAAGAAATAACAAGTGTAAATACATCGAAATGGAGATGTTGTTGATTTTCCTCTGTAGGAGTCTTTCATATCTGTCAATCAGCGGCGTACTATTCGACGTAAGCTTAGCGTATAACCCCTTACCTTTTATATAATCGATGATTTCCAAGATATCATTCCTTAAGCATGGGCGCGCCTCCTGTGAAAGCGACAGGAGCTACCCCAAGTGCATCTATCCTATCAACAATCGTTTCCCATTTTCAGTATCGAGCTCTTCTGTTTTCCCCCATATCTGGAAGTAATGGCAACGGAGATTACATCGGTTCGTTGGACAAAAAATGGATGTGAAACGGCTTATCCCTATTAAAGAGGCTTTATAATGTCCTATATAGCAACTTTGTTAACACTCTGTCATGGGACTCTCTTCTAAGGTAATATTGATTAAAGCACCCGACTTAAGCAAAAACCCCTTGAGATTTAAATACAGACTTCAAGCCTTTGTACTAGTTAAGAGATACCCTCGTGTAGCAGGCAATTTTTTGATGGACTTCTTAGGTAACGGCCGGAGTCTCGCCGGGGTGTAGCTTGCGCCACTTGTTCAACAGTTGCTCCTGTGTTTCCTTGTGGTCGGGGTCAGGAATGCAACATTCCACAGGGCAAACCTCAACACACTTCTGTGTATCGAACCAGCCGACACACTCGGTGCATTTATTGGGGTCAATAACATAGATTTCCTCTCCCTCAGTTATGGCCTCATTTTTACATTCTGGTTCGCAGGCACCACAGCTAATGCACTCCTCAGTAATTTTGTATGCCATCTTTCTATTACCTCCTTAACTTTTAGCTTCTAAATTTTACATTTGCCTTTACCAGTGGCAAGCTTAGTAGACATGGGAAACCTCTCCTTTAGAGCTACAGCTACGTGATCGGGGACCATGCCTTCAAGACAGCCTCCTAACTCAGCTACTTCCTTAATCAGGGTTGAGCTAAGAAATTGATATTGAGAGCTCGTCATCAAGCAGATTACCTCGATATCTGGCGCCAGATTTCTGTTCATCAGCGCCATATCAAATTCCCGTTCGAAGTCAGAACCTGCTCTCAAACCGCGGACCATAACCTTTCCTCCTACTTGGTGTATGAAGTCCACGGTC
>Ga0209635_10004726_pt1 | contig 10715 bp, 5 predicted proteins | sample DeeMarSWOR230_32_FD_187463 | JGI IMG/M metagenome (GOLD analysis project Ga0209635, IMG submission 187463) | Marine sediment microbial communities from White Oak River estuary, North Carolina - WOR-2-30_32 (SPAdes) (version 2) | ecosystem: Environmental > Aquatic > Marine > Intertidal zone >...
GGGAGGATTTCAAGAAGCTGGCGGTGGAGATCGACAGGACCGGGGAGTTTCCCACGCATTTGGTGGAGAAGTACGCCGAGTTGGGGCTGCTGGGAATGACCCTATCGCCAGACCATGGCGGCGGCGGTCAACCGGGCATAAATGCCATACTGGCTATCGAGCAACTGGCGAAGTTCAGCCCTTTGATAGCCACCCCGGTATTCGAGTCGAACATAGGTCCGGTGAAGGTCATCAACGCTTTCGGGACGTCAGCGCAGAAGAGCGCCATCATACCCGGCGTATGCAAGGGCGAGCTGAGCGTCTCGGTTTCCATGACCGAGCCGGAGGCGGGCTCGGATCTCACTTCCCTCTCCACAAAGCTGGTGGAAGATGGGGATGGATATTCCCTCAACGGGCGCAAGGTGTTCATCTCAGGGGGAGGAGAGGCAAGCCACTATCTTGTGTATTGTCGTTTCGGAGACGTTCTCGGATATAAGGGAATCGGGGCTGTCATAGTCGAGAAAGGAACTCCGGGGTTCACGTTCGGGAAGCAAGAGGAGTTCATGGGGCTGCGAGGCATGCCGTCATGCGACCTCATTTTCGAGGACGTAAGGGTTCCGAAGGAAAACGTAGTAATTGAAGCGGGGGGATTCAGGGACCTGATGACGACATTCGATCTCGAGCGGTGCGGCAATGCCGCGATGTGTCTTGGCGTTGCCGGTGGAGCTCTCGAGGAGGCGAAGGCCTACGCGACTGAACGAAAGGCCTTCGGCAGGCCGATATGCGAGTTCCAGGACCTACAGTTCATGATCGTGAATATGGCTACGAAACTGGACGCCGCGCGCCTGCTCGTCTATCGAGCTGCCACTGGCGCCGGCCGAGGTTTCCCCTCGATGTATGAGTCTGCGATGGGGAAGTATTTTGCCAATGAGATGGCTGTTGAAGTCACCAACGCAGCCATGCAGGTTTTCGGTGGCTATGGGTACAGCAAAGAGTTCCCGGTGGAAAGGATGCACAGGGACGCACTCGCTTGGAGAGTTGCGGGCGGCACGGGGCAAATGCTGAAGATCACTATGGCAAGCATCCTTTTCGCGAGACGCTTCGATCAGAGAGCCGGGGCGTGACTGCAGGTCGCCGTTGGATCCCAAGGTCTCGTCTGCCTTCTAATGGATAGGCCTCCCGATGGGAGGCCTATCTGTTGGCACGTGTGGCTACCAGTTCCGCGGTTTGAGCGCCCATAGAGCAGCGCCCATACCCGCCAGCATCAAGACCATAGCACCAGCCATGAGTGCCAACGCAGGCCAAACCGTAGTCAACGGCGCAGGGCCGACGCCTCCCGTCGGCGGGAGTACCGCTGGCGTGGCCACCGGCGAAGGAGGTGCTACCGTCGGCGAAGGAGGTGCTACCGTCGGCGTGGGAGGCGCCACCGTAGGCAGGGCGGCCGGCGTCACTGGCGGCGTGGGCGAGGGCGTAATGGTAGGCGTGGGCGTGGGCGTAGGCCATGAAATGGCCTTGTAAATGTTGAAGGTGTAGGTGAAACGTTCTCGGGCTTCCTGCTCGACGTGTACAGTGAAGTCTTCAATATGATCGTCGCCCGGGTTAAGGAGGGCGTCGCTCGAACCGCTGATCTCCGTCAGGGTGAGTTCCGGCGGCACTTCGAACGTGATTGGCCCCACCCGCGCTGGCACCGGCCCGTCGTTCCGAGCGGTTACGCTGAAGGCGCAGGTGTAGCTTGGGTAGGCATTGCTCAGCACAACCTCCACCACTTGATCGCTCAGCACCTGCGCCCTGCAGTCGGCCACATCCTTGTCGTAGCCGGGATCGATGGTTCCCGGCGGATCATCTGTCCCAGCGTCGATGAATTTGACGTTGGTATGTTCGGCGTTCTGGGTGATCAGCGTGTTACTCGAGGAGCCGTAGACGACTCCCGCTAAGGCAACGACCATTACAAGGCCCACCATCAGCAGCGAGACTGGAAACTGACGCATCATGGCATAGAGAGACTTGCCATCACCTCAGCCAGTTGATGAAATTCTTCGTGGCGATGGCTACCCATCCTATCTTCGGTATGGTCAAGATAACCTTGCCCTCCACCTGGCTGGCCAGCACAGGATCGTCGTCCACGTCACTGTTGTCGCCCCGGGTGATAAAGACGCGTTGGCCTGTGCCAGCGTCGATGTCTACCACCCTGTGGAGAATGAAGCCGTTTGCACTTCGATAGCGAATGATGTCTCCTACCTGTATGTCCTCGGCGGAGACCTTCCTTGTGACCACCACGTCGCCTGTCTCAAACGTCGGCTCCATGCTGACGCCGGCGACGAGGGTAGGGCGGACGCCTAAGAGGCCGGTGTTGAACCACAGGAGAGACACTCCCACCACGGCTACCAGCATCCACGCTGTGCCCCAGAACAAGCCCTCCATCACCCGCCTCATCTTGGAGGCGACGCACCATTGCATCTTGCCCTGGTCGATAGAGGCGACTTCGCCAGCGTCTCTCTGAACCTGTACCACCCTGTAGAGAACAAAGCCGTCTTCACTCTCGCTGGCCGCGCGCCACTGGATTGAGTCGCGCACGATCAGCAAACCCAGCACTGGCACGACTGTCCCCAAGAAAGCGACGGCGGTCCACTCCAGGTTGGGCAGGATAGGCGAGAGCCACTCGAAGGCGGCCAGACTGCCCCGGTAGGCTATGGAGGCCAGGGGCCCGCCCACCAGCACCAGATAGGTGGCGAGCAGGCCCTCCGCGGCCGTCGGTAGAAGGGTTTGACCCGTCAGGCGGAAAGCGCTCTCGGGCGCTCCGAGCTGGTCGAAGGTGGCCACCGGCACCTCCATGAGCGACAGGAGCAGCCAGGCCGCTCCTATGCCCAGAAAGATGTCGCGCCGGCCCAAGGATGCCACCAGATACCAGCGCGCCAGCTCCAGCCCTACGATCCGGGTGCCCACGAACCACATGTTCAGGGCCATGAGGTGGAGGCTGTGAGCGTAGGGAGAGTGACCGAAGCCGGCCAGGACTCCGGCTAGAACGAAAACGGCGATCTGGAATGCCCCCACCAGGGCTGCCAGTAGCACCAGCCAGCGGTCTGCGGGAAAGACAGCGTCTCGCATCTCCCGCCGCCACGACCAGAGGGCCAAACCTCCCAGAGAGGACCATAACAGCGGCTGTAACACGTAGATGTTGGCGTCAGCCGAGGGCACCCGCGGCAGCAGGTAATTGATGACGCAGAACAGGAGCAGCAGCCAACCGACTACCAGCAGCCACCCCTGCCTTTGCAGGTAAAGACCTAGCCCCAGCAAGCGGCCCCGCGTGTCCAGCTCTCCTATTGCCACCCTCATGGCTGTGCCCGCTCTACTTCCACCTCAACGGTTTATTGTCCTCCCCGGCGCTCAGCTCAATGTACGAAGTCAACAACACTCAGCACCGATCCTACAGGACCAGCGCCAAGCAGGGCTTTGCGCTCAATATTCCGTATTCACCGTCTCCTCAGGGGGAGAGGCCGTTTTGGCCTCTCCCCCTGAGGTAGAGTAGGCTTGTCGCTACGGCGACTCGTTCCACTGCCAGGCTAGGAACTCGCCGACGAACTCGTACAGCGCGTTCTCCGCCGCGTTTTGCTCTATGTGGATCCAGATGCGGCAGTTCGGGTAGTACTTGTCCATATTCGAGCTCTCGCCCGGGTGAAGCTGGAGCGGTTCCACCCAGCACCCTTCCATCTCGGCAGTCACAGGCGCACCGCTGCCCCAGGGGCCAGTGCCCTCATTGTAGATGTTGGCGAGCTGCGGTCGCTCCACCTTGATGGGGATGGTGCCGGCATTCGTCACGTCGATCGGAACCTGGCACACGTAGCTGGGGTAGCCGTTATCGATGCGCACAAACACCCTGTCAGGACCTCTGTCGCCGTCCGTCTCCAGCGGGCCTTCCCGCAGTTCGGCGTAGCACGTCGCCACGTCCTTCCCTTCCGCCTCCTCCTCGATGACGTCGCCCAGGCTCATGTGGGCCTCGACCTCGCCGGTGTGGACGATGCCGGTGATCTGAAGGACATCGCTCCACAGGGCGTAGCCTATTCCGAGGCTAGCCAGGGCGAGCACCAGCAACAGGCCCAGCACTCCTATTGGCAGAAACCTTCTAGCCTTCATGTCTTACCTTCCTCTCGGAGATCGGGGTGCAGCCCACCAATGGACGCAGGCCGCACCTTTACTTTCACCTAGCCATCGCCCCTGCCCACGTCATGATGCCTGTGGAGGCAGGGGAACGGCTTGCGCGCCGCGCTCATCTTCTCCCGTCTATCACCCCCCCTTCGCGCTTATGCGATGGACCGAAGTAGAGTAAGAAAAGGGCAGAATATCCAGAGGGAACGGCTTGCGCTGCGAGGCGGGCCTGGAGTAAGATCAGAAATGGCAAAAGAGTGTGGTCAGTCGCACTTTCGATTGCCAGGCTCCGGCGGTCGCAGCCGTCCGGGGCCCCTTTTTCTGTTCTCTACCCTATTGACTACTCGCTGGCGCTACCTCCGCTGACCATGACAGAAACCAGCAACAGTCCGTCGCCGATCTACGCCACTCCTTCGAGGCCAAGAACTGTGCCCCGGATACCCTACCACCGCGCCTCGGTCCAACGGCTCTGGTGTTGCTGCACCGAACCTCAGCGTGATTCGTATATAGCGCGTTGACGTAACGTTGTCAAGGGGTTCAGCGCTCCTAATCACAAGTATTGAGATATCTATTAGCGGTAGCTCATCTCTGGGATGATCCTTGCCCGGCGGCCTTCTGCTTTTACGGCAGGTCGTCGCGGCTCGCTCGATGTGCTGTGAGGTCGAATCGCAGCCGGTCCTCTGGAGACCCACTACTTAGATGGCCAAAGTCGGTGGCGACTCACACGGCATACCAGATCGAAGAAGCGCGAACTTCGGCTGCACAAACTGTGCTCATTAGGCCCCGGGTGACGTAACAGATCATGGCCTTCGCTGCTCTATAACCATAGACAAGCGCGCCAACCAGAATTCTGATGTATGCTGGCAGACGTCTTCTGCTAGCACCAAGAAGGGCAGACAATAGAGGTGGAGGACTTTACGGGGAGCGCTAATGATCGACCCGGATCCTAAGGCAGCAGCTCAACTGCCCGCCATCGCCTACTTCTCCATGGAGGTTGGCCTTGACCCAGCCATGCCGACGTATGCTGGCGGCCTGGGGGTCTTGGCCGGGGACACCCTGCGGGCCGCCGCCGACCTGGGCGTGCCTATGGTGGGCGTGACTCTGCTGCACCGCAAGGGTTTCTTCCGACAGCACCTGGACGCCCAGGGAAACCAGTCGGAAAGCCCTTCTATCTGGTATCCGGAAGAGTTTCTGGAGCCCTTAGAACCGCGGATATGCGTGACTATCGAAGGACGGCAGGTCGAGGTGCGCGCATGGCGTTACCTGGTGCGAGGCATCTCTGGGCACAGCGTGCCCGTCTACTTTCTGGACACATGCCTGCCGGAAAACGACCCCTCGGATCAGGCCATCACCGACCACCTCTACCACGGAGGCGACCAGTACCGTCTGTGCCAGGAGGTCGTGCTCGGCCTGGGCGGCGTGGCCATGCTACGCGCCCTGGGGCATAACAGGGTGCGGCTTCACCATATGAACGAGGGGCACTCCGCACTCCTCGCACTGGCCCTGCTGGAGCAGCAGACTGGCGGTCGCGGTCTCCGTGCCGCAACAAAAGCGGACATAGACGCGGTGCGAGAGCGATGTGTGTTCACCACCCACACCCCTGTGCCCGCGGGCCATGACCAGTTTCCCCTGGACCTGGTCCGGCAGGTGCTGGGTGACGAGCAAGCCACCGCTCTGGAGGCCAGCGGCTGTTGCTTGGACGGAACCCTGAATGCGACCTACCTGGCCTTGGTCTTCTCCCACTACGTCAATGGGGTTTCCCAGCGCCACCACGAGATCTCTCACACCATGTTTCCCTACTATCCCATCAACTCCATTACCAACGGCGTACACGCCGCCACCTGGACGGCGCCAGCTTTTCAAGACCTATACGACCGCCACATTCCCGAGTGGCGCCGCGACAATCTCTACCTCCGCTACGCCATCAGCATTCCTGTCGACGAAATCCAGCAAGCCCATGCCGATGCCAAACGTGAACTGCTGGCAGAGGTGAAAAAGCGCACCGGCGTACGTTTGGACCCAGCGGCCGTGACTGTGGGCTTCGCCCGGCGCGCCACCGCCTACAAACGGCCGGACCTGCTCTTCTCCGACCTGGATCGCCTCAAGAGAATCGCGGAGCAGGTTGGCCCCCTTCAAGTCATCTACGGGGGCAAGAGCCATCCCCGCGACGAAAGCGGCAAGGCCATAATCCGGCACATCTTTCAGGCCGCGGCTGCTCTGGAGGACGCGGTGTCTCTCGTCTACCTGGAGGAGTACGACATGGCTCTGGCCAAATATCTCTGTGCCGGCGTCGATTTGTGGCTGAACAGCCCGCAGAAACCACATGAGGCCTCCGGCACCAGCGGCATGAAGGCCGCACTCAACGGCGTGCCAAGCCTGAGCGTTCTGGACGGCTGGTGGATCGAGGGACACGTGGAAGGTGTGACCGGCTGGTCTATTGGCGAGGATTGGGAAGCGGAGAGCGATCCCGCCAAAGAAATCGCCTCGCTGTACGACAAGCTGGAGTACGTGATCCTGCCCATGTTCTACGGAAGGCCGGCGGCGTTTGCTGCCGCGATGCGCTCGGTCATCGCCCTAAACGCTTCCTTCTTCAACGCACAACGCATGCTTCTTCAGTACGTAGAAAATGCCTATCAACTCCTCGGCTAAGCACCCGCGTGTGCCCACGGGGAGACTCGTCGACCTCAGCCACTTTTCTGCGACTGCCCTATTGACGGGAGGATAGCCGCTGGTGGATAATGTGTTTAAGCGCCATCGCTCTTCTGCGTTTTGGCACTTCCTCGAGGGAGATGCCGTGAGTGGCGTCACGTTTGTCATACTGAGCTTCGAGGGGCCAGATCCTTACTCCTGTGCGGGAGGGTTAGGGAGCCGCGTTAGTGAGCTGTCCAAAGCCCTCGCGTCAAAGGGCTTTGAAACCCATCTCTTCTTCATCGGCGACCCCTACCTGCCAGGGCATGAGTCAACCATGGATGGGACGCTTCAACTCCACCGCTGGTGCCAATGGATCAGCCACTATCACCCGGGGGGCGTCTACGATGGCGAGGAGGGCAAAGTATCCGATTGGGCTCGCTCTCTCCCTCCTTGGTTGGAGACAGAGCTGCTGGAACCCAGGATCAGCAGCGGAGGGTCGGTCGTGGTTCTGGCGGAGGAATGGCAGACCACTGGTTCGATCATCGCGCTTCGCGAAATAGTACTCCGTCGGGGCTGGCAGAATCACGTCTGCCTTCTGTGGAACGCCAACAACACCTTTTCCTTTCACCGCATAGACTGGGGCAGGCTCAAGGAGGCTGCAAAAATCACCACCGTGAGCCGATATATGAAACACGCGATGTGGAGGTTCGGGGTGGACGCCCTGGTTATTCCCAACGGCGTACCAGATCGCTGGCTTCAGCCGCCGGACCGCGAGGCCTGCCGCAGCCTCTCTCTGCTCTTCCGTGGGCGCCTAGCTCTGGCAAAGGTGGCCCGCTGGGACCCGGACAAGCGATGGCAAATGGCGGTGGATGCTGTCGCAGAGGCCAAGCGGTTGGGCTTACAGCCCTTGTTCTTGGCTCGCGGCGGTGTTGAGGATCACCAGCACGAGGTTATCGCCAGAGCTGCGTGGCAAGGGCTTAGGCTGGCCTATGCCAACTGGACGGGCGAGCATGTGGGGGCGCTAGTGGATGCAATACGCCCCGTCCTGACTGCTGACATGGTAGTTCTCGGTGACTACCTATCCGAGGCGCAGCGCCGCGCTCTTTTCCACACGGCGGACGCTGTGCTTGCCAATAGTGGACTGGAGCCATTCGGTCTGGTGGGCCTGGAGACTATGGCCGTCGGCGGCGTGGCCTTCGTCGGTTCCACCGGAGAGGAGTACGCCACGCCGGGCTATGACGCCATCTCTCTCCAGACGAGCGACCCCCGCGAGATTGTGCACTACTTGGCCTCCTTTCATCGCTCTCCAGAGATGGAGGTTCGCCTGCGACGGGCCGCCAGACGCTCCGCAGCTCGCTATACCTGGCAATCCGTGATCCGGAGAGTCCTTGTACCGATTCTGGAGGAACTGGGCGTACGGATCACCTATCCGGAGCGCCATCTGGGACCCGTTCCCTGTGAGATGACTGAAGCGTTGGTTCCGGTGGTGTCGTCCCCTGTTGCCGCACGGGTAGCATAAGAGCGCGAGGAGTAAACGCGACCCTCTGGCTAGCTTGCCCAAAGCCAACTCCAACCGCACGGGTCGCGCGACGTATCGATTTGTCGGGGGTCGGCGACTGCGTGTAGTGATCCGGACGAAACACAGGGGCCGATAACGCGTCAAACAGCATGGGAGTAGACGGCTAACCTCATGCCACTCCGGAATAGGCGGAACGCAGTCATAGCTATCAACGCCACGGCTGGCCATCTCTCCGGCCTGTGGAGCAGCCCGAGGCGCTGACAGCCTAGCAGCATTGTTCCCTTCTCCCCCTTGACCGTCGAGGCTCCTCACCTGCACCGCTTTCGGCACACCTTCGTCACCTGGGCGATGGTGCGGCGGTATTCAGCGACCTACACCTATAAGGAGCGCCACGGGGAATCCGCGAAACACGTCGCAAAGGCGCATCGCTCGGCTTTTTGGTCCGCCAAAGCTGCGCAGGCTTTCCTCTGTGAAGACGTTGACCCAACGGCCTGGCGCTCCCAGCGGAAGGTCTAGAACTCCGTCCTTCCAGACCCTCCGGCCTAGAGGCGGCCGGCTTGGGGCCGAAAGTCCAGCAACCAGTCGCGGAACGGCAACAAGTGCCCACGTATTCCCGTCCCGCCGAGAAAAGGCCAACACATGCTCTTTTCTCTCGCCTGAAGCCGACAGAAGGTCGTAATCGCCAGACTCAAAGAGACTCGTATGAGCCCTGCGGAAGTCCAGTGCCCTGGAGATGAAGTACATCTTGATCCGGCCGTCGCTCCAACGGGCAAGAAGCTCCCGCACGAGCTGAGCCGGATCGCCACCTTTGAGGCGCTTCAGTTCGCTGAGGACCTGGGCTCGTTTGGGGAAATCTACGGGACGGCGATTGTCGGGATCCACGAGACTGAAGTCCCAGAGTTCCGTGCCCTGGTAGAAGTCGGGGACGCCCGGCGAAGTGATCTTCAGCAGCGCCTGAGCCAGGGAGTTGAGGGCGCCGTAATAGGCGATTCGTCCCTGAAACGGCAGGAAATCATCGAGGAACTCGTTGGGCCTAGAATTGTCTAGGCAAGCGTCCACGAAGCCCGCCAGCGCCTTCTCATAAGCCTCATCGGGATCGAGCCAGCTCGTATGGTCCTTCGCCTCACGGGCGGCCTTGATCATGTAGGCCTGGACACGCCGCCGGAATTCGGGCATCTCCTCTGCCTCCAGGGGCCAGGCACCCAAGAGCGTCTGGTAGAGAAGCCCCTCCTCATTGGGATCCGGCACCAAGCGCCCGTTCACCAGATTCTTCTTGTCCTCATTCATCCGGGCCCACCGTCGAAGACACCGCGCCCACACAGGCGGCAGCTCGGAGAGGACGTTGAGCCTCGCCCGAACGTCCTCGCTTCGCTTCGTGTCGTGCGTTGACGTCGCGTTCAGCGTGTAGGGCCACCGCTGGAGTGCCCTCCGGTTATGCTGGTGGAACCGTTCGACGCCAGCCGATGGATCGGGCTCCTTGGAGCCGCGGCCCACCTCATTTAGGGAAATGAGCCGATTGTGGAGGTAGAGCGCGGTGTCCTCCAGCCCCTTGGCCATCACGGAGCCGGTGAACTGCTGCCATCGCATCACGAACCGGCGCCAGCGCTCCCGCTGCTGCCTGCCCGAAGGGGCGGGAAGGTCGAGCAGCAACACCCGTCGCAGGAAGTCAAGGGCAGAGGCGCTCACGCTTGGGTTACGGTGGCGCACTTCGTCTACGGCGCCTTCGATGTAGAACTGGGTTTGCGGAGGCACCGTCGACCCTCGGACGTAGGTGCGGTAGACCGGCAGGCAGGCCGTTACCTCCACAAGGGCCTGCGCAAACTCCTCTGTTCTCAGCGCCCAGCCCTGGTCGTCCTGGGCCAAGCGGGCCAGGTGATGGCCCAGAACACACAGCTCTGCCCCAAAAAGCTCCTGCATCACTCGCTTCTTGCTCTCGTACACGACATCGCCGAAATCCAACCGGGCTCCGGTGAACCGCCGGTAGGTCGCATCCAAGGCCCTAAGTCCTTGCGCCTCCACGAACACGGCGTTCAGGGCATTCAGGAAGTCGTAGCCGGTGGTGCCACAGGCTGGCCAGTCCTGGGGCAGCTCCTCGTCGCTGCCCAGGATCTTCTCGACGATTACGTAGAAGCCTGGAGTTCCTTTCCCCGGCTTAGCTGCTCCGAGGCGGCTCTGGAGTCGTTGCAGGTAATCCAAAGGGTCGTAGAGACCATCGATGTGATCGACCCGCAAGCCTGTAACCTTCCCCTGCTGAACCAACCGAAAGGTCAGGGCATGGGTCGCTTCGAACACCTCCGGCTCCTCGATCCGAACGCCAATCAGGTTGCTGATGTCGAAGAAGCGCCTGTAGTTGATGTTCTCGATGCCGTCGCGCCAATAGGTCAGACGGTACGTCTGCTCCGCCAGAAGCTGATCCAGGAGGTGGAGGTCTGCCGGGTCTTTC